>Ga0105046_10013752_pt1 | contig 12520 bp, 10 predicted proteins | sample MAT03_FD_78385 | JGI IMG/M metagenome (GOLD analysis project Ga0105046, IMG submission 78385) | Freshwater microbial communities from Lake Fryxell liftoff mats and glacier meltwater in Antarctica - MAT-03 (megahit assembly) | ecosystem: Environmental > Aquatic > Freshwater > Ice > Liftoff... | reverse complement strand
GGCCTCGGGCGCTAGCGTTTTGATGTAGTGGTGATTGAGCCAAGTCAGCTTTTCGACATCGAAGCGGCTGGCCGAGTGATTGACGCGATCGGCGCTGAAATGTTCGATCATTTCACTCATGGAAAAAATTTCCTGATCGCCATGGCTCCAGCCCAAGCGCACCAAATAGTTCAGCACCGCGTGCGGCAAAAAGCCATCGCTGCGATATTGCATCACGTTCACAGCGCCATGGCGCTTGCTCAGTTTCGCGCCGTCCGGGCCTAAAATCATTGGCAAATGCGCGAAGCTCGGTGGCGTTAACCCAAGTGCTTGATAAATATTGATTTGGCGCGGCGTATTGTTGAGGTGATCATCGCCGCGAATCACGTCGGTCACGCCCATATCGGCGTCATCCACGACCACGGCAAAATTATAGGTCGGCGCGTCGTCGCTGCGCCAAATTACCAAATCATCCAGCTCGGCATTCTCGAACACCACACTGCCACGAACTCGGTCATTCACCACGACTTGACCGATTTGCGGGTTTTTAAAGCGAATTACGCCCTTGATCGGTGCGCCGCTAGCATCCAGTGGCACCGCTTCGCTGCGGTCACGCCAATAGCCGTTGTAGCGCGGCTTTTCGCCGTTCGCTTCAGCGGCGTTGCGCATTTCCTCTAGCTCGTCTTTTGTGCAATAGCAGCGATAGGCGTTGCCCTCATTCAGCAGTTTTTCCGCGACTTCGCGGTAGCGCGCAAAGCGCTTGGTTTGATAGTACGGGCCATCATCGTGGTGCAGCCCAAGCCAGCTCATGCCATCCAAAATCGCCTTGACCGCTGAGGGCGTGGAGCGTTCCAAGTCGGTATCTTCGATGCGTAAAATAAATTCACCACCGCGATGTTTGGCTTCCAAATAGCTAAACAGCGCAGTGCGCGCACCGCCGAGATGCAAATCGCCGGTCGGGGAGGGCGCAAAACGGGTACGAACGATGTTGCTCATTGTTTGGCGGCCGCAGGTGTGGCGGCCATTGAAGCGTCACGAATCGCGCGGAACTCTGATTTCGGATACCAGTTCGGCCAAGTATTGCCATTCGCCACGGCTAGGCCAACTTGCACCAGCAGTTCCAAATCTTGCACGATGCCCCGGTAGTCGGCTTTATCGTCATATTCGTCGCCGGGCTTGTGATAGCGCAGGTCGTTGTAATCCTTTGCCCACTGCGCGCCGTAAGCAAAACCTTTTTCCACGTGCGTCTGGCCGGTTTTGACATACAGCGCCGGCACGCCCTTTTTGGCAAAGTTGAAGTGATCAGAGCGGAAGTAAAAGCCGTTTTCCGGTGTAGGCTCAGGCACCAGCATACGGTTTTGGGCGCTGGCAAAGGGCTTGAGTATGTCTTCTAGCTCTGAATTCGAAAAGCCAACCACTTCCACGTCTTTGCTAGGCCCGATCAATTTAAGCGCATCCATATTGATGTTGGCCAGCGTCTTATTCATGGGAAACACGGGGTTTTCCGCGTAATAGCGGCTGCCGAGCAGGCCGGACTCTTCCAAAGTCACCGCTAACATCAGCACGCTACGTTTGGGTTTTTGCGCGACAATGTTGCGGCTCATTTCGAGTAACGCAGCGATTCCCGTGCCGTTGTCAATCGCGCCGTTAAAGATTTGATCGCCGGGCAAGCCGAAATTACGCCCCAAATGATCCCAATGCGCGGTGTAGACCACTACTTCGTCTGGGTGTTCACTGCCTTTGATCAGCCCCATAACGTTTTGGCTAGTCGCGGTGCGGATTTTGTGCCCGATCACAGCACTTGCGGTGGTGCTCAGCGGCACCGCTTTGAAGCCGCGCTTGTTCGCGGCCGTTCGCAGAGCGATAAAATCAAGCCCGGCATTGCTGAATAGGGTGTTCGCAGTGCCCGCGCTAATCCAGCCTTGAACCGTTAACGGCGCTTGCTGCCCCGCTTTGACGGGTAGCTCAAACTCGGGCCGGGCGGCACCGTTTTTGAGCACGTCCCAACCATACCCTGCGCCCAAATCATCGTGCACAATCAAGCAGCCAACAGCACCTTTGCGCGCAGCCTCTTCAAACTTGTAGCCCCAGCGGCCGGCGTAAGTCATTGCTTTGCCGTTGAATAGGCTGGTATCACCGACGTGAAATCCCGGGTCGTTGATCAGCACGACCACGGTCTTACCCTTAACGTCAACGTCTTTATAGTCGTTCCAATTTTCACTGGACTGATCCACACCATAGCCCATAAAAACCAGCTCAGAGTCGGCTAGTTTGACTTGCGTGGCTAGATCGCGTGAGCTGAGCACAAAATCCTCAAAAGGCTTGAGCGTTGTCACTGCACCTTTGAGGTTGAAACTTAATGGTTCCAAAATTTCATTGGTAATTTCAGTCATCGGCACCGCTTGCAGATAGCTGTCGCCGTTGCCTGGAGCCAAGCCGATTGCCTTAAATTGCGCTTCTAACCAGGGTACAAAACGCTTTTCGCCGACCGCACCGGGGCCACGGCCTTCGTAATGATCAGAAGAAATTTCCTTTAGGTCGGCCTTATAGCGGGCTTCGTTAATGCTTATCGGTGCGGGAGAGGTCGATTTTGAGACATTTTGGCCCACCGCGCATGCGGTCAAAATGGCCGAAATTGCGATCGCAGCAAGTTTTTTACTCATCTGATCATTGCTCTTTGTAATATTCAGGTCTAACCCTGAGAATAGCGCACGAAAAATATAAAAGAAGCGAGCACACGCAAATGAAAGAAAAACATGAAATTGTTAGCAACTGGCTACCGCGCTACACCGGCACCGAATTGGAAGACTTCGGTGCTTATATTTTGCTGACTAATTTTGGTGGTTATTTAGAAGTGTTTGCGCAAATGACCGGCGCCCAAGTGCAGGGGCGCGATAAAGCGATGCCGAATGTGACATCCGGGTTTATCACGATGATCAACTTCGGAATGGGCAGCGCAAACGCTGCGACGATTATGGACTTGCTAAGTGCGATCCACCCAAAAGCAGTGCTTTTTTTAGGCAAATGCGGTGGTTTGAAGCGTAAAAACCAGCTGGGTGATTTAGTTTTGCCAATCGCAGCGATTCGCGGTGAAGGTACCAGCGATGACTATTTGCCCGCCGAAGTGCCCGCACTGCCCGCGTTTAGCTTGCAGCGTGCGGTTTCAACGATGATCCGGGATTTAGGCCACGATTACTGGACCGGCTCGGTCTACACGACCAACCGCCGCGTTTGGGAGCATGACGAAGAATTCAAAGAATACTTGCGCACCACTCGCGCAATGGCGATTGATATGGAAACCGCGACCGTATTCGCGGTGGGTTTCGCCAATGAAATACCGACCGGCGCATTGCTGTTGGTCAGCGATCAGCCGATGGTGCCAGAAGGCGTAAAGACCGCTGAAAGTGACAAGAAAATTACCGGAAGCTTTGTCAACAGCCACATTCAAATTGGCATCGAAGCGCTAAAATTGATCGAACGCGACGGCAAGAGCGTCAAGCACTTGCGTTTTGATGAGTAGCTGACGCACTACAAATGTCGATCAATGATGAGCTATTGCTCGATTTGGGTAATACCCGTTTGAAATGGGCTTGGCGCTTTCCTGCGCCAGGTGCTAGGTTGCTGTCGGCGCTCACGCATGCTGTGCCAAACAAAACGAGCGCCGTTTGGGATGCGCTTTTTTTAGAAGTCCGGCCGCAAAAGGTTTGGCTCGCCAGTGTCGCAGGCACGCATACGGATGATTTGATCATCGAAATAAATCAACGTTGGGGCTGCGAAGTAATACGTGTGTGCACCCCAGCGCAATTTGCAGGTTGGACCAATAGCTACGAAGCGCCAGAACGTTTGGGCGTGGATCGCTTTTTGGCAATGCTGGGCGCGCTTGACCTAGCGGCGAATTCAAGCTTGTGTGTGGCGATGGCGGGAACCGCGCTGACGATTGATGTGCTGGACGCAAGGGGCATACATCAGGGCGGTTTGATCGTGCCGGGCCCAAGTTTGATGCGCGCCAGTTTGCATCGTGCGACTGCCGAATTGCCCAGCGTCAGTACATCGAGCGTTTCCTTGGGGCGCTCCACGGCGGATGCCATAGGTGCCGGCAGCGTGCGTGCCTGTACCGCGCTAATCGCAGCCGTGGCGCAAGATTTTCCGGCGGCAAAACTGATTATTAGCGGTGGCGCTGCGGCTGAGCTGGAGTCGGGCTTGGACGCGCTGACCCCGCTTTTTATCGAAGATTTGGTGCTGCGTGGGTTGTGCTTTTATGCGGGATGTATTGTCAGCCAAAATGCGTAAATTGATCCGTTCGCGCCTTTAGCCCGTCGAAGGGCAGAGCCGCACACGTCCTAACGAAGCGAAGTAGTTTGCGCACCACGAAACTTGTTGCTACATGCTTTGACCGGCTCAGCGCGAACGGGTTTCGTTCAGCGCCACGCGAAAATAAGTAAGAACGGGTTTCTTTTGACGCTACACCTGACGTGTGCAACTAAAACCTTCCGTATCGATAAGGCCTTGGATCGATATGGGGGCTTGCACCGGTCATCAGCTCAGCAAGTAACCGGCCAGTGCCGGTCGACATCGAAACACCCAGCATCGAATGCCCAGTCGCAAGCCAAAGCCGCTGCAAATTTGGCGCGCGGTCAATAATCGGCACGGTGTCTAGCGTCATCGGGCGCCAGCCATACCACGGTGTGTGTGGCCCTGCGCCGGTTGGGGTATGCAAAAAATCGGCCGCACCATCAATCAAGGCCTGAATGCGTGTCGGATTTAAGGACTGATCGTAGCCGACAAATTCCATCGTCGAACCCAATCGAAATCCGCTTTCCCAAGGCGTTACAGCCACGCTCCTTTCTTTCAGCACCATCGAATGCTTCGGGCAGTTTTCGGGCCGCGCCATGGTGATGCTGTAACCTTTGCCCGGCTGAATCGGGATGCGAAAGCCGAGCGTTTTGCTGAGTAAGGGCGACCACGCGCCCGCAGCCAGTACCGCCTCACGCGCTTGAATCACCCCCTGCTCGGTGTGCAAGTGTACGCCGCCCGAATCTTCATGATAATTCGTCGCTTTGACGCCGCTATTAATTTCTACGCCGAGCGAGAAAAGCACGCGCACCAGCTCGGCTACGTACAAATCAGGCCGCAAAGTTGCGTCACCCGGAAAATGATAGCCGCCATAAACGCGATCTTTGAGCGCTGGCTCAAGTTTTAGCAGGCTTGCGCGGTCGTGAGTGTTAACCTGTACGCCGCATGCGTCATAAACCGGGTGCCAAGCGTTCTCAGCCTCAAACGCTTGGGGCGTGGCGTAGACATACAGGCAGCCGTCTTGGCCGTAATCCACCTGCATCTTTTCGGTTTCGATCAATGTGTGCAACAGCGTGCGCGAGCTGGCTAAAAGCGCGCTAATTGCCGGCGCGCTGCGTTCGACTTGGGCGCGGCTGCAGCGCTGCCAAAAGCCAAACATCCAGCTGACAAATTCCATGTTCGCCTGCGGCACCACGCGAAAAGGCGCTGATTTCTGGAGCATCCACTTAAACGCTTTCCACGGCAAACCGGGCAGGGTGTTGGGCAGTACATGCGAAGGCGAAATCATGCCGCAGTTGCCAAAACTTGCGCCAGCGCCAGGTACGCCTAGATCCACAATGCGCACGCTGCGCCCGGCTTTGGCTAAGCTATAAGCACAGCAAAGGCCGGCTACGCCTGCGCCCACGATCACGACATCAGTCTTTTGCTTGGTGATGTCCATCCTCGATAAGCTCATAAAATTTGCTTCGCCATCCGCATTGATCCTAATACTCAAGTCCGAGCAATACGTTTGCGACGCCCAGATACCAACACCAATCCTACGCCCACGCAGCCGACCCATGCTGCGGAAATGACGCCGTGCGAAAAAAGCGTCAACGGAAAAAATATCAGCACTAATGCAGTCGCAGCACTTGCACCCGCAACCGGCAAAAATTTGCGACTGGATACTTTGATGTCATAAAGTTTCCGAACCAGCGCAAAAAATGTAATTGCGCCAAACATATTGACGATGCCATAGCCCAGTACTAACGGCAGTGACTTGGCACCAACAAATGATGCAAAAACCCAACACAGCACCGCCATCGTCATACCCAAAAGTGCCGCCAAGGGTACAAATAGTAAACCGCGCGACCCCGCCTGTTCTTCAAAGGAGCACGTGGCCACAACCAAACCGAGTCCAAAACCCGGAAATAGCCCGACTAGGACGCCGCTGGCCGAAACTGACTCTCGTCCGTTAATTAACAGCGGCAACAGCGCGATTAGGCTTACGAGTGAAATCAAGGAGATTAAAAACGGCAAAAATTTAAGGCGCATGCAATGACTTCAGTAAGGAGCTACAGGCGGGCAGGGGCAACAAAGATGTTACGAAGCCACAAGCCGGCGAACGATAGCGTCCAGTGTAGTGGATTGAGGCATTCTTAGTAGTGGATTTCATGGATACCCTAACCACCGATTGCTATGGATTCGACTAGGTTCTGTTTGAATTTCGTATTTTAATTTGATGGTGATTTGGCAAAGAGCTTACTCGAAACCCGTTCATGCTGAGCCTGTCGATGCGTGCCGCCTCAATATTCGTGCCTCAATATTCGTACTGTCTATAGCTTCGTTAGGAATCGAACGGCGCTACCCTTCGACAGGCTCAGGGCGAACGGATCTCACTGGTAAATTTCAACCTTATTCTGGCCGCATGATTAGGTTTCAAATTAAAAAGCTTCAAATCACTTTTTGCGCAATTGCTTTTAGTACAGCGCGAATGCGGTCGTTGCAGTCCAGTTTTGCCATAATTTCGGACACATAATTTTTGATGGTGCCCTCGGCTAAGTGCAGCGCTGTGGCAATTTCTTTGTTCGCGTAACCACCCGCCATCAAACGCAAAATTTCGACTTCGCGCGCATTAAGCCGGAGCTCGGCAGCGCTTTTTGGCGCTAATGGTGCGGGGCTATCAAAACTTGCGGTGGCTTTGGGCTCAAATAGCGTGCCGCCTTGACTCAGCGCTAGGATGGCTTCCAATAATATTTCCGGCGATGTGTCTTTTAGCAAAAAACCCTGCGCCCCGGCTTTACGCGCCTGTAAAAATAAACTCGGATCCTCAAAAGTGGTCAACAGCAGTACCGGCGTAAGGTTGCGCTTTTGCCGCAGTGCTGCGGTCAGCGCGATGCCGTTCAATCCGGGCATACGTATGTCAGAAATCACCACGTCAGGCCGGTCTGACTCAATGTGGCTTAACAGTATCGCTGCATCACCCGTAGAGCGAATCAGCTCGATCCCAGGCAAACTTTTTAGCAATGCCTCCAAGCCAGCACGGACTAGTGCTTGATCGTCAACAAATACAACGCGAATTCGACTCATAGCTGGGCGAGTGCGGGTAACGGCAAGCGCGCGGCTAAGCGCCAACCTTTGGCAAGTTGCTTGATCTCCAAATTGCCGCCAAGCGCGGCAAGACGCTCTTCCATACCATTCAAACCATTGCCACGTATCAGCATATTTGCGGCGCTGACGCTATTTGAGCCGTTGTCTGAGACGCTCAAAATAAGCGTTCTGCTCGTTGGCTCGTGTGCGGATTCGTCTTCTTGAGCGAGGACAATTTCGACCTGAGTGGCATTGCTGTGGCGCGCGGCATTGGTCAAGCCTTCTTGAGCCACGCGCAGCAGTGCGACCGCATGATCTAGATTCGGCACGCGCGCGTTGGGATCAATCGTTACGCTGACTAAAGGCCGCTTCCAACCGCTGCCGAGCTGATTTAATGCCTGCGCCAAATCAATGCCTTCATGTTCACGCAACGTTGCCACCACGGCACGGATATCACTGAGTAATTCATCCGTCAACGTTTGACATAGCGCCCGCTCAGGTGCCTCAAGTGCGCCAAAATCGGCACGGCCCCGCAGCGTCAATTTCAGTGCAGTCAGCTTGTGCCCGCACACATCATGTAGCTCGCGCGATAGGCTTAACCGCTCTTGCGCACGTGCGCTTTCACTCAACAGTGCGCGCGTGGATATCAGTTCAGCGTTGATGCGTAAGAGTTCGATGTTAGCCGTTTGCAAGGCTTGGCTCGATGAAACCATCATCAGGCCAAATAGTTGGAAGCCAAGATAGGCTGCAAAAGAGCTTAGCGTCCACAGCAAAGCTTGGCTCATGGCAAGGCGACTTAGCAGCAGCACGTTGAGTGCTAGGACTACGAGCCAAAAGTGCCGACGCGGCAATTTTTCAAAGAGTTTGACGCCAGCAATCACGTACAGCGCAGGCGTCGCGCCAAACCCGCCTAAATAAACCGCGCTGGCGGCGCTGACCGTCATGATGACCAACGCCGGCGACCAGCCTAAGCTAATCCTGCGATTTTCAAGTAGAAACGAGCTCAAAAAGCTAACGGCCGCCAAGATAAACCCAACGCGAGTGAGATCACTGAGCTGAAAAAACGCGCTAATCACGATCGCGCACCAAGTTAAAACCGCTGAAAAAATCATAAGCAGGTTGTTAATGCAAAGATTGCCATCTGTGCCCGGTGCAACCTTCGGAATGACTCTTGCGGTGTCAATGACTCGTGCGGTGTCAATGACTCGTGCAGTGTTAATGACTGATGCGGCGTGCTTAGTTTTTATCATGTCCGCAGAATCCGGAGTTGCGCCCGTCAAGTCAAGGCTCCGGCGTATGCGATAGGCTTAAAAGTGACTTCAGTCACCTCCTAGGCATGACACTGGTGTGTTTGCTGATGATGCGGTCGAGCGCAAGCTATGTTCCATCGGCGCACCAGACTTGGTTGCAAGACCCACGCGCCGTGATGATTTACCTACAACACTTTAAGGAATTCGCTCATGCGCAACATTTATACGCTTTTTGCCGCTGCCACCTTGGCATTCGCTGGCGTCACAAACGCCGCAACACTAACCGTCAATATTACGCAAGTGACCAAAGCGGCAGGAAAAATGGCTGTCAAGTTGGTGTCGAGCAGCGCGGCCTACGACGGCGAAGCGGAGGCAACAGCGGCGCAAATGGTCGACGTTAAGTCAGTTGAACCTATCAGTTTAAGCTTTCCTGATCTTAAGCCCGGTACTTACAGCGTCATGGTGATGCAGGATGAAAATGGCAATGGTCAATTAGACAGCAATATTTTGGGCATCCCTAAAGAAGGGTATGGCTTTTCTAACAATCCGCGCGTCATGCGTCGCCCGAACTTTGACGAAACTAAGTTTGAGGTTAAAGATGCTGATCTAGCCATAACCATCGAAATTCTTTAGGCCTGCTGAGCAGCGCCCACACGCGTCCACCTGTCAAGGCTTGCCATATGCTGCGTCGAAATCTTTTAAAACTTCTCGGGAATTCCGCAGCGGGCGCTAGCCTCTGCGCTGTTCCAATCACACTATTAGCAAAGGCTAGGGCGCTCGACCAAGCGATCGGTATTCCGGCAACAGATCTGGTAACAGATCCGCTTACTGAAACTGCTAAACGCTTTGCAGCATCGCGAAAAACGCATCCGTTTTTGGCGGGCTTTGAAAGTGTCACACCGCCGGGCACCGGAAAAGCTTCGGCAAACTTAGTCGGCCGTTGGCCGAGCGCCCTGCGCGGCACCTTGTTTCGCAATGGCCCTGGTTTGTTTGATCGCGGCACGCAGCGCTATCAGCATTGGTTTGATGGCGATGGTTTGATGCAAGCATGGACGATTGACGCAGGCGGCGTGACGCACCATTCGCGCTTCATTAACACGTCAAAATTTGCTCGCGAAAGTCGCTCAAACAAATTTGAAATTATGGCCGCCGGCACCACGATCCCGAATGCGCGCGCGATCAGCGGCCCGGACGATGCCAATACCGGCAATATTTCCGTGCTGCACATTGGTGGCAAAACCTATGCTTTGTGGGAGGCCGGTAGCGCTTATGAGATTGATCGAGATACCTTGGAAACTCTGGACACCAAAATTTGGCGTGATGATTTGGCGGGTGCGGCATTTTCCGCGCATCCGGTGTACGAGCCAGATGGTTCGATCTGGAACGTCGGGCTTTTTGATTCAAAGTTATTGATTTATCACGTTGATAAATTGGGTGCGCTGAAAACCGTACAGCTGATAAATTTGCCACGCGGCGGTTATATGCACAGCTTTACCGCTAGTGAAAGTAAGCTCGTATTTGTGCTGGCACCGCTCATGCGGGTGCGCGAGGCGGGCAGTTTTTTTGAGCAGATGGGATGGAAAAACGAGCTAGGTAGTTTTATGGTCGTGCTTGATAAAGCGGATTTAAGTAAGCCGCGATTTGCCGAATTTGAGTCCGGTGCGGCCTATCATTATGCCGATGCTTGGGACGAAGCCGATGGTACATTGGCCTTGCGCGCTTGTTGGTATGGGCCTGGCAGTGGCTTTGTGTCGCCATTTGGGCAGTATGTGCAGGGCTACACGCATTTGGATACGCCGCTGGCGCAGGAGTTGGTAGAAATTCGTTTGCCAGCCAGTGCCAAACGCGCGGTGCTGCAACGTCAAGGCGTGGCTAAAGTTGAGTTCCCTATCCAAACAAACCTGATGCAACGCTCCGCAAACATATATTTGCAGGGCCGCGCAACGCACCCGCTTGGCGCATTGTCGGGAATTTTGAGTTTAAACAAATCGGCTAAACCGCTTGGGCATTTTGATTTTGGCAACGATTTTGTGTTGGAAGAACAGCTTTACGTTCGTGCTGGTGGAAAACGCTATGCATTGGGAACTATTTTTAATGCTAAAAAAGCGCGAACCGGGTTGGTATTATTCAATTTGGATCGTTTAGGTGATGGCCCGATTGCGCAGGCCTGGTTGGATCGCGCAATGCCGCTGGGGTTTCACGGCAGCTTTTTGCCCGCATAACCGGACTGCGGGCTAATATTTCGTGAGGTGAATTTGCCTGCTTCACGAATTTTTTGCGTATCCTGGAACGCGCGTTCGCATGCGTGTCGAAAGGAAAATAGCAAATGGCCTCTGATATTAAATCTCCTCCTTTTCAACCGAACGCGGTGCGCCCGAGGGATTTTCAAATTGAGCGCGATTGTCTGTCCAAAATGCGATTTGTCGATTTAGCGTTGCCCGAACCAGCCGATTTAGCCCCTGGTGAGCTGCTACTGCGCGTATCAAGCGTCGCACTCAGCGCCAACAACATCACTTATGCGGTACTGGGGCAACGCATGGGCTATTGGAAGTTTTTCCCAATAACCTCGACTAAAAGCGACGATGTGCGTTGGGGCAGGCTGCCAGTTTGGGGCTTTGCAGATGTAATCCGTTCCGCGCACCCTGATATTAGCGAGGGCGAGCGAATCTATGGCTTTTTGCCGCTGAGCACGCATCTCAAAGTTTTGGCAGATCGGGTGTCCGCGAAAGGTTTTACCGATGCCAGCGCGCATCGCGCGTTACTGCCAGCGATTTACCAGCGTTATCGACGTTGCGCGCACGACCAAAATTACGCACCCGACAAGGAAGCGCTGCAGGCCATTTTATTGCCGCTATTGCTTACCGCATTTTTACTGTGTGACGAAATTACTGCGCGCATTCAGGGCAAAAGTACCATCGTGCTGTTGACTTCAGCGTCGTCAAAAACAGCGCTAGCGACCGCCTTTTTATTGCGGATGCGCCAGTCAACCGACTGCGAAATCGTCGCTCTCACCTCGGAAAAACATATAAATTTTGTGCGCGCACGCGGCTGTTTTGATCGAGTGCTGGAATATCGCGATGTGGAAAATTTAAGTCCAGATAGAGCCGTTCTCGCGGTCGATTTCAGCGGTAATTTGGCGTTGATGGCGCGTATTCACGAGCAGTGCCGTGGCCTGGAACACAGCTTAAGAATCGGTGTAACCCACTGGCACCAAGCGGGGGAGATGGGTGATAACGCTGTATCTATTGGCCGAAAACCGTTAGCTAGCCAAAAGCTTGTTGGCCAAAAACCTGTTGGCCCAAAGCCTGAACTATTTTTTGCCCCCGACTACGCGGGTCAGCGCATTGCACAGTGGGGCGCAGTGGCGTTTGAGCGCCGAACCACAGCCGCTTGGGCGGCAATACTGGGGTGGGCACAAAGTTGGTTAATGGTGCGCACGGATACCGGTGAAGACGCCATCGCGGATGCCTATCTCGCCGCGCTTAACGGCGTCAGCCCAGCAGATGTAGGGCAGATGTTGGCGTTTTAGTTTTCGCTAAGTTCAGAACGATCTGACGAAGTCTGGCCAGCAGATATGCCGATACCGGTCCGCCCTCATATTCTGTATTTAACAACCCTGCATCAATTCATGACAAAAACACGCGAATGTGCCCGTCAACACCAATGATGCAGGTGGTTTAACCGTGGATATTGCTTAAAACGCGCCGGGCGTTAGATTTTGTGAATCGTGCGGGCAGACACTACCGATAATATCATTCAAACTTTTACGGTCAATGCATCCGCAATTGCCGCGCCAAACGTAAAATGCGGAGAGCAGCCCACTTGTGCATGCTAATATTTCCGCTGATCTACCAGCCCTTAGCTCCGAGACATGAAATCGTCGCTTGCTTGCTCTACCGTGCGTGACATAGCGGTTCGCTAGTTTTGTT
>Ga0105046_10013750_pt1 | contig 12520 bp, 11 predicted proteins | sample MAT03_FD_78385 | JGI IMG/M metagenome (GOLD analysis project Ga0105046, IMG submission 78385) | Freshwater microbial communities from Lake Fryxell liftoff mats and glacier meltwater in Antarctica - MAT-03 (megahit assembly) | ecosystem: Environmental > Aquatic > Freshwater > Ice > Liftoff... | reverse complement strand
TGAGAGCTCCTTCCACCCGACGGAGTATACCTTTTCCGCCAGCCCAAATCATTTGCTCACTGCACTACTACAAAGTAGACTCAGGGTTTATGGCTGAGACGCTTGCATTTTCAAGGGCCGCAGATCGACGGACGATCTATAACGAGATAACGCCGCAGATCGAATCTTTGATCTCGGGTGAGGCCGATCTCATAGCGAATCTCGCGAATGTCGCAGCAGTCCTGAAGGAAGCATTCGGATTTTTCTGGGTCGGGTTTTACATTGCAAAAGAAGGCGAACTTGTTCTCGGGCCGTTTCAGGGACCGCTAGCCTGTACTCGGATCGCATTCGATAAAGGCGTTTGCGGTCACGTTTACACGAAGCGAGAAACGGAGATCGTGCCCGATGTAGATAAATTTCCGGGTCACATCGCGTGCGCTTCGGCGTCGAGGTCGGAGATTGTTGTGCCCGTTTTCAATGCAAACGGTGAGGTTTTGGCGGTTCTTGACGTAGATAGCGACAGGATCGATGACTTTTCCGAAGTCGATGCTGAGGGGCTGGGGCACATTGTTCGGCTCATCGAGAGCACTCTTGGCCAGTAATAATGTATGAACGTGGTCGAGTATCCATTTTGGGTTTGGGCAGTTTTTTTCGCGGTCGTGTTGACAGCGTTATTTGTCGATATTGGAATTGTTAATCGTAAGTCGCACGTGCCCAGCCGCAAAGAAACGATAGTTTGGAGTGCGGTTTGGGTCTCTCTGGCACTGGCGTTTAATGTCTTTATTTACACGCAGTTCGGCCTTCAGCATGCGAAGCTATTTCTTACCGGCTATCTGATCGAGCTCTCGCTGTCGGTCGATAATCTTTTCGTAATTCTACTGATCTTCACCTTCTTTAAGGTTCCGAAAAAATACCAGCACCGCGTTCTCTTTTGGGGAATTATGGGTGCGCTCGTAATGCGCATGGTGATGATCTTTGCCGGGGCGGAACTCGTGGAGCGTTTTCACTGGTTGATCTATATTTTTGGGTTATTTCTCGTCTACACGGGTTTGAAAATGTTTCAGAATCAGGAAAACAATTTCGAACCGCACGAGAGCACGATCGTTAAATTAGCAACCAAGTTTATCCGCATTAGTAAGCATTACGACGGCGAGAAATTCTTCACGAAGGTCGACGGCGTGCGAACCGGAACGCTGCTGTTGCTTGTTCTGATCGTTGTCGAATTTACCGATCTGATCTTCGCTGTCGACTCGATCCCGGCGATCTTCGGCATTACGACCGACCGTTTTATTGTTTACACGTCGAATATATTCGCCATTCTCGGCCTTCGAACATTCTTCTTTTTGTTGTCAGATCTGGCCGACCGGTTCCATTATCTGAAATACGGTTTGGCGTCCGTTCTAACGTTCATCGGACTCAAGATGCTTTTGCCGCTTGCCGCACAGGGCACAATGATGATGATGGGAGAGGGCAGCGGTTCGGCATTCATCGGGCTCGTGCAGCGATATTTAAATCATGAATTCGAGCAGGCAGTGATAAATATCTCGCTCGGCATCGTCGCAGGTGCGATACTTATCTCGATAGTTCTTTCGATCATGTTTCCGCCGGCCGAGGAAAATGCCGTAATCGAAGAATCAGAAACGGAGGGCGAATAATTTCGGTTTGAATGGACAATAATCAATACCGCAAATATTATATCGATTGGTGGAAGATCCGGCGGAGTACGATCTATGGACTGCTCGCGTTGATACTCGTCGTCGCTTCGCTCGTCATCGGCGTTTCTTGGGCATCCAGGAACAACTGGTTTCTGGCGGACAACGCGGTCGAAATACCAAAAGACGCGGCACGGATAATTTCGTTCGAGGGTGAAGTGAGAATTACCCGATCAGCGAGTCGAGAGACGATCTTGGTAACGAAAGAGACCTACGTCACCGCAGGCGATACGATCCAGACGCAATCCGACGGGCGAGCTATAATTCAGATGATCGATGGCTCGGTATACTCCGTCAGGCCGAATAGTACGGTTGTGGTTCGCGACACCACTTCCTTATTCGGCGGCAAGAATGTGCGGGTGCGGGTCGATGACGGACAGTTGAATGTGCGTACAGAAGATCAGCCGGATAATGCGAAGAATATTGTCGAACTTGGCGAGAGCGAAAACCAGCTGATGCCGAAAACCGACGCGAGTTTTAATGCGGACGGCCAGAACGGGGGCGAGATACGGATCAGCCGTGGCGGTGTCGAGACGACACTTGGCGGTGAAAAGACCACGATCGGCGAGAATGAATTTGCGACGGTTAACGGATCTAAATTATCTGCCAGAGAGAAACTCCTTGCACCTCCTCGACCTGCTTCACCTGGAAACTCTGCACAAATAGTTGATTCCGCAGGCGGCGGCGCGGCGGTCAATTTCGAATGGCAAGATGCGGAAGGAAATCCCGCAGCTAATTTCTACCTCCAGGTCGCGAGATCCTCAACATTCGCGTCGGATTCGATAATGGTTGATCGAAACGGAATGCAAACGAGAGAGTTTCGGCTGGCGGGTCTTTCGCCGGGCACGTACTATTGGCGCGTCAAGGCTACGGCCAGATCAGGTCAGACCACGAACTGGAACGACGCATGGAAATTCTCGGTTGTGAGAAACGGAGCGAGCATTTCTATTGACGCCAGTGATTGGAGAGTCGAGGGAGTTGGCGGCGGCATCTATCTAATCAGCGGACGGACGCACGCGGGAATGGTTGTTCGGGCGGCAGGACGCGATACCTTTGCCAGGTCTGACGGAACATTTAAGTTGCAAGTCTCATCACCATCGACGGAGGTCGCGGTTGAGATCGGGGACGATCGCGGCAATCGCGGCGGATTTATTGTTTCCCTCAGGAGCGGCAAACTTCTTAGGCGTTATTAGACCAACTCGGCAACTGGAGGCATCATCGGGGCCGGACATCAACACAACACAAACGTTAGAGAAGGGCGGAAAAGCGGTCGACTGATCATCGCGCTTATTTTGACTTTCATCTATATGATCGTGGAGGCGGTCGGCGGATGGATCACAAATTCGCTGGCCCTGATCGCCGACGCGGGACACATGCTCACTGATGTCGCGGCAATGGCTTTGACGCTCGGGTCATTCTGGTTTGCCTCGCGGCCCGCGACGGCGAAAAAAACGTTTGGCTATTATCGCCTGGAGATACTCGCTGCCTTCTTGAATGGCGTCGCGCTTGTCCTGCTGTCCGTTTGGATCATCTACGAAGCATATGTTCGCTGGGCATCGCCTCAACCGGTGCTGGGTTTCGAGTTAACGCTGATCGCGGGCGGCGGACTGATAATAAATATTATCTCGGCCTACCTTCTGCATGCCGATCACAAGCACGACCTGAACATGCGCGGAGCTTTTCTGCACGTTATCGGAGATCTGCTCGGCTCGGTGGCGGCGATTGCGGCGGGCGTGATGATACTTGCTTTCGGCTGGCTCTGGGCGGATGCAGTGTGCAGTATCCTGATCAGTCTAATTATTATTTACGGCGCGTGGAGGTTGGTTGCGGAATCGGTCAACGTTCTGCTTGAGGGCACTCCGCGTCACATCGATCTGGCGGCGGTCGAATCGACGATCCTGCAAACGACAGGTGTCGGCGGGGTTCACGATCTGCACGTGTGGACGATCTCATCCGGGATCGAAGCTCTTTCGGCACATATCAGCCACGACGATTCCGTTGTCCATTCGGAGCTGCTCGCCGCTGTTCGCGACCGGCTTCACGATAAATTCGGTATCGACCACCTCACGATCCAAATGGAGACGATGAGCCGTGAAACTGAGGCGGTTTACGTCTGCGAAACCGGTACGCGCTGCTTCGAGCCAGCCAAACTGCTTTAATGCAAATGATCGATCTAAAATGCGGCGATCTCTCTGTGCCGTTCGAATACGATGAAGCTCGCTTCGACGTGTTGGGAAGCCAGGCCCAGAAACAGCCGATGACCGATGTGCAGATCGGCGAAAGGTTCGACGCACCGATCGGTTCGAAGCCGATCGAGGAGATCGTGGGCGCGGGCGAAACGGTGCTGATCGTCGTTCCAGACGCGACGCGCCGGACGGGCTGTGGACAGGTCGTAAACCTACTGGTGCGGCGGCTGATAGCGAACGGTTCGCTGCCGATGGAAATAACGATCATCTTTGCGACCGGTATTCATCGAAAAGTGACCGAGGTGGAGAAAGCTGGGATATTGACGCCGTTCATCGCTCAGCGGATCAAAACCTTAGACCATGATCCGCGTGATCTGGCCAGGCTGATCCGACTCGGTGAAACGAGCGGTGGTATATCGGTCGAGTTGAACCGTGCACTCGTCGATAACGATCATGTCATTCTGATCGGCGGGATCAATTTTCACTATTTCGCCGGATTTACCGGAGGTAGAAAGCTTGTCTGCCCTGGGCTCGGTTCCTCGAAAACGATCGCTAACACTCACAAGCTCGCGTTCGACTGCGAAACGCTCTCACGCCGCGAAGGTGTTCAGGCCGGCTCGCTCGACGGAAATGCGGTTCACGAGGCATTCGTCGAGGCTGCGGCCAAAGTCGCACCTGCGTTTGCGATAAATACCATTGTTGATGACAACGGTAGTGTCAATGATCTATACTGCGGCGACTGGATCGCCTCGCACCGCGCGGCATGCGATGCGTATGCCGCGAACCACTCCATCGAAATAGCGGAGAAACGTGATCTCGTGATCGTTAGCTGCGGCGGCTCACCGCACGACATCAATTTGATCCAGGCCCACAAGGCGATCGACGCGGCTTCGTATGCCTGTAGCGAAGGCGGAACTATCGTTCTGCTCGCCGAGTGTCCGGACGGAACGGGCACGAGCGATTTTTTGAAATGGTTCGAAGCCCCGACGAGCGTAGAACTCGCTTCCAGACTTTGCGAAAAGTATCAGGTTAATGGACAAACCGCTTGGAGTCTTTTGCAGAAAGCGGAGCGATTCGACATATGCGTTTTGAGTTCGCTGGATGAAAAAGACCTGGCGGCAATGAAGTTGCGGACAATAGACAAGATAAGCCGCTTTTCAACTGAAATGTCGAAAAGCGGCTATATTTTGCCAAACGGAACAAAGTATCTGATTCGAACTTAAATTACTTTACTGCGAAGGTTCGGGCGATCGAGTCGGTTTGATTTCGGATCGATCGCAATGAATCCTTCAAACCGGTAAACCGGAGAACATAGATGCTGGTGTCATTCACGCGTAGAAAATAGAACCTGCCGCTCATCGGCTTGCCGGCCCGTACGAACTCGTAGTTGAAAGCGAGGCCTCGAAGTTTACCCGCAAAATTCTCGTCCTTACCGGCAACATAACCGGGCAGAAACTGCAATTTTTGCTCCTCGTCGCGAACGACGTCGGTAGTCAAATTATCCTTCTGAATATTCAGCCGTCGGACCTCAAGGTGTCCGTCAATGCGGTCGCCATAGACGTATTCAACGTTGGGGCTGGTCGCTGACGGTTTGACCGTCATCTTCCATTTAACGTCGGGCAGGCCAAAAGTGTAGCCCGCGTTGGGATCGGCAAATGTGTCATTCTGGGCGAATGCGGCGGACGCGAACACAAAGGTTAGCGCCAGAGCTTGAAAAATCGATGATCTGAATCGCTGCATAGTGGTTTTATATTACAATAACCGTGAAAAAATACGACAATTTATTTGCCGCTTTTTGAGCAATTTGATGCCGGCTTGGGTCAAAATGTTGTATTTGTTGACGCTTGAACAAATGGATCGCGAACCTTTTTTCGCCTTTCTGCCACGCTCTGGCGTCTAAATTGTGAAAGCGTTCGACGCGAACATATTTTCAAGGGGAAAAAGGTTTTATGAGAAAGTTCATTCCTGAAATACAAAAATTGACTGCGATGCTGATGATCTTGTCATTGTTTCTGCCGATCTTGGCGCGGGCAAACGATACGAACCCGAAGGCCAAGTCGCTAACCGAAGATCAGAAGATCTTGCACATTCTAAACCGACTCGGTTTCGGAGCACGGCCCGGCGATGTCCAAAAAGTGAAGGCGATGGGCATCGAGAAGTACATCGATCAACAGCTAAACCCGAAGGCGCTTACCGATACCGTTGCCGATAATAAGGTCAAGAATCTGGACGTTTTCGGCATGTCCACATCTGAGCTTTTCGCAAAATATCCGAATCCGGGAGCGTTGCTTCGCCAGATCGAAGGCACCAAAAATAACGCGAAGAAGATCCCGCAGAACGGCATGACGCCCGTCGCCCCGCAGGATCCGGCCGATATGTCCGAGGACGACAAGATGGAACGGCGTCAAAAGATCGCAGAGCTTTACCGTGAATACGACCTGAAACCAGCCGCCCAGATGATGCCGCAGATCGTTGGCAACCGCCTTTTGCGTGCCGTCTATTCCGAAAAACAGTTGCAGGAAGCGATGGTCGATTTCTGGCAAAATCATTTTAATGTCTATTCCGGGAAAGCCGCCGTTCGCTGGTTTATACCGAGTTACGAACGCGATGTTCTGAGGCCGAATGCACTTGGTAATTTTAAGGATCTGCTCGTAGGAACGGCCCAGCACCCGGCGATGCTATTCTTTCTTGACAATTTCGAATCGGTTTCGCCGAACGCGCAGGCAGGTAATAACGGAGCCAATGCACAACGGCTGAAAAAAATTATCGCTCGTGGCGGGGAACTGCCGCCTAGGGCCCGCGAACGGTTGAAACAAAAGTACGGTGTCAACGACGCGCAGCTCGATCAGCGATTGAATGACATGCAGAAAGCCCCGGCCGCTCAGCCCAAACGCGCAAAACGCGGGATCAACGAGAATTACGCCCGCGAATTGATGGAACTTCACACTCTCGGCGTCGATAACGGCTACACGCAGGCGGATATTGTTGAGGTCGCGAAATGCTTCACCGGCTGGACGATCGCCGATCCGCGCGGCTACCGCAAGATCGCCGCGAGCACGATACAGGGCAATGAAGAAAAGCGGATCGGTCGATTGCAGCGTGTTCAGGGCGTTCCGGACGGCGTTGACAGCGGCGAATTCTTTTTCAATGCCAAGGTTCACGACAACAGCGAAAAGACCGTCCTCGGACAAAAGATCAATGAGGGCGGCATTAAGGACGGGCTCAAGGTGATCGATATTTTAGCCGGCAGTCCGGCGACGGCTAAGTTCATCGCCCGCAAACTGGCAGTGAAATTCGTCAGCGATAACCCGAGTGATGCATTCGTCGGCCGGATCGCCGACGCCTTTCACAAGTCCGGCGGCGATATCAAGGTAACTCTTAGGACGATTTTCACGGATAAGGAATTTTACGCTCCTGAAAACTACCGGGCGAAGATCAAAACTCCGTTCGAGTTAGCGGTCAGCTCAATTCGCACGCTCGGTGCCGACACAAACGCGAGCCCCGCGTTGCTCGCCATGCTAAAAAAACTCGGCGAGGTGCCGTATGGCTATCAGGCTCCGACTGGTTACCCCGACACCGCTGAGGACTGGGTCAATACCGGTGCTCTGCTCGAACGGCTGAATTTTGCCGTTGCGATCGCCAGCAACCGCATTCCGGGAACAAAGGTCGATCTGAAAGCTTATGAGTCGAAAGACAAATCCGCAGTCCTCAATCAGGCGATCGAGTCGTTACTTAATGGCGATGTCTCAGCGGCAACGCGTGCGAATCTATTGAAGCAGCTAGAACAGCCCTTGCCGGAGGTGAAGGCGGGAAGCGAAATAATCGACGCCGAGATGAATGGAGCGGAAATGACCGGTGGAGGCAAGAAAGGCTACGAGCAAAATCGTCAGGGGCGGCTCATGAGCCCGAGCGGTAACCCTGACGTGTTCAAGGCCGTCAGTCTCGTGTTAGGTTCACCGGAGTTTCAACGTCAGTAAATATCGCTGATCTATTTGCGGGCCGGTCGTCAGTATCCTGATCGCCGGCCATTTTACTTTAGGTATTACATGGCCGCCGGTTCGGGCATTTACCCGTCATCTGTAATCTCGTCAATGGATAATTTATCGTTAGAAAATTCAATTGCAACTTGAAATAGGTGTCGCCGCAACACTTGAGGCAAGATCAGGAACGTAGGGACGTGTATAAGGTTTTCAAATTCTTGATGTGAGATTCGATGTTGAAAGTTTTTTGAGCGAAATCATACGCGCGACTCCCAAGTTCGTTCCGAAGACCTACATCGCCACCAAGTTTTTTCAACTTTTCTGCAAGTTCGTCAGTGTTTTGAGTTTCAAAAATCTCAGCGTATTTGCCGCCGTTTGAAGCTTCACGGTATGGTGCAATATCCGAGAGAACACAGGGCTTTTTGGACAACATTGCTTCAATTAATGCGATCGGCAGGCCTTCGTGCAGTGACGAAAACACGTGAATGTCGAGTGAGTTCACAACTTTCGCGACATCGTTACGCCGTCCAAGGAAGTGGACGCGGTCCAGCAAACCCGCCTCGCGACAAATGGTGACGCACTGTTCATATTTCTCCTCGCCGCCCGCTTCCATTCCGCCGACGAGGATCAGGTGAGCGTTCGGTAATTCGCTGGCAATTTCGGCAAACGCACGGCAAAGCGTGATCTGATCTTTTCTCTGTGCCGCGTAAAAATGGGCGACCATACCGAATAGAAGAGCGTCGTCGGGTAAATTTAGCTCTTCGCTCAGACCATCGCCGTCGTACTTTAGCCGCTTAGCATCGACGCCGTTGTATATAACCTGAAACCTCTTGGCATCTACCTTTTCCGATTCCACGAGCCATTCTAACAGGCCGTTAGAACAAGATACGTTGGCGGACATTCGCGGAATGAGAAAGTTCATCGTACTTCTCTCTTTCAGGCCCGAATAAAAGCCGTGAAAGGTCAAAACATTTTTAACGTCCGTGCCGCGGGTTGCCAAATAAGCGTGAATTCCCGCGACCGCTTGGTGCGAATGGACGATGTCTATTTTCTCCTTTACGATCAGATTCCGTAACTTTGTGACTAATACGGGATCAATCGGGAAGCGCCGGTGAAAGCGGTAGAGATCGACGCCGGCGTCGCGAAAATCTGCTTCCAGAGTTCCGCCTCCGGTCGCGGCAAAGACGAGATCGAGGGCGTTTCGTTTCGCGTTGCGACAGACGTCAAGTGTCAGCATCTCGACGCCGCCGCGATTTAATGAGTCGAGTATGTGCAAGACCTTCATTTATTCTATATCGTTTACTTTTGACGTTTTCGCGGCTGTCGCTTAGGTTTTATTATTATGGATCCGGAAGTTTTCGTCGTGGTGCCATCATACAATCACGCCCCGTATATCGAAACTTGCCTGCGTTCAATTATCGGTCAAACCTTCCATCCGGCCAAACTGCTGGTGATCGATGACGGTTCGAAAGACGATTCGGCAGCTATCATCGAAACGGTTTTGAAGGATTGTCCGTTCGATTCGGAGTTGGTTGTCCGTGAGAACCACGGGCTTTGCCGAACCCTGAATCAGGGATTGGAGCTAAGTGCCGGCGAGTATTTTGCATACCTCGGTTCTGACGATCTGTGGTGGCCGCAATTCATTGAGGCACGAGTGAAAATGATGGAGCAGCGCGTCGAGGCGGTGCTCGGCTACGGACATGCATTTTTGATTGACGAGGACGGAACGGCGTTCGACTCGACGGCGGATCACACGGACTCGTGGGGGAATTATCCTGACGGCAATGCTCGTGAGATGTTGCTGAAAGGGATCGCACCGATCAGCTCGACGATATTTTACCGCCGTTCGGCGATCGAGAATGTCGGGTGGAATGTCGATTCGCGGCTCGAAGATTACGAAATGTATCTGCGCTTGATGAACTTAGGAGAATTTGCCTTTGACCCGCAGGTACTGTCCGCTTGGCGCGATCACGGTTACAATACGAGCAAGAACCGCCTTATGATGCTCAGTGAGGTGATCGGAGCGCAGGATAGGAATTTGGAGGGATTCGGTGTTGATCGGTCAGAACTCGATAAAGTGCAGACCGCCACCCGATTCATGTATGCCCGGGATCTGTTGCAGCACGGCGATAAGACTGGTTCGTTGCGGCTTGCAAAGGAGAACTGGCGAGGAGCAACCTCAAAGATCGAACTTTTAAAGTATCTTATCCGCCAATTGGTGCCGATGAGCGTGATCAGATTTTGGCGGCGTTTGAAATAGACGTTTTCGGAAATTACTGTGTCGAGCGAACAAGCAGAAACTGTCAAAATTATTCATATCGAGCCGCGCGATTCGCACCTCGGACTCGATCTGCGCGAACTTTGGGCCTATCGCGAATTGCTGTATTTTCTGACGCTGCGTGATATCAAGATCCGTTATAAACAAACGGCTATCGGCGTTGCGTGGGCAGTTTTGCAGCCGGTCGTGACGACGGCGATCTTTACGGTGATTTTCAGCACCTGGGCGCGTTTTGAGACGGGTGATATAGCGTATCCGTTATTTGTCTTGAGCGCACTGGTCATCTGGCTATTCGCTTCGACATCGATCACGGTCGCGAGCAATAGTTTTGTAAATAACGCGAATCTTGTCACAAAGGTCTATTTTCCACGTCTTATCGTACCGTTCGCAGCGACGCTGGCAAGTTTGTTCGACCTCATTTTTAGCGTCGCGATCTTACTCATCCTGATGGTCTATTACGGCGTTGTGCCGACGACGCAATTGTTGCTTGCTCCTATATTTGTCATCCTTGCACTTGTTATGGTGGCGGCCTTCGGCACTCTGCTTTCGGCACTAACAGTTCGTTACCGCGATGTAAAATTCGCGTTGCCGTTTTCCCTGCAGGTGTGGATGATCGCGTCGCCGATCTTTTATCCGGTCTCGATGTTGTCGGAAAAATGGCGGCTTACGTACGCAATAAATCCGTTGACTGGCGTGATCGACGGATTTCGCAGTTCTTTGTTCGGACTTCCTTTCAATTGGCCGATAATCGGGGTTTCGTCTCTCTCCATTCTAGTGCTCTGCTTTGTTTCAGTTGTCGTATTCAAACGAATGGAGGATGATTTCGCGGATATAATTTAGAGGATGCAAGTGATAAAAGTCGAACATCTTTCTAAGCAGTATGCGATCGGAGGCTCGACGCACAATACGCTCCGAGATGCGGTCGGTGGTTTTTTCCGTCGTAATTCGGCGCCGGCTCTTCAAATATTCAGCGCCCTCGATGATATCAGCTTTACGGTCAACGAAGGCGAAACGCTCGGCATAATCGGCAGTAACGGTGCGGGCAAATCTACGTTACTAAAAATTCTTTCGCGAATAACAAAACCGACCTCGGGATCGGCAGAGATCCGCGGCCGCGTGGGCAGTTTGCTCGAGGTCGGCACCGGTTTTCACAACGAACTTTCTGGTCGCGAAAATATCTACCTAAACGGCGCGATCCTCGGGATGAAAAGATCCGAGATCGAGAGTAAATTTGCCGAGATCGTGGAGTTCTCAGAGATCGAGAAATTTCTTGATACTCCGGTCAAGCACTACTCGAGCGGGATGTATATGCGTCTGGCGTTCTCGATCGCGGCGCACCTGGAGCCCGAGGTTCTGATCGTTGATGAAGTTCTAGCAGTGGGCGACGCGTCATTCCAGAAAAAATGTCTCGGAAAAATGCGCGAGGTCGGTGAAAAAGGACGAACAGTAATTTTTGTCTCGCACGATATGAATGCTATTACCCGGCTCTGCGACCGCGTGATCTGGCTCAAGGACGGCACCATTCGGATGGACGACGAAGCGAAAAAAGTCGTCGGTGCCTATTTTCATGAACAGGCGAATTTGGGAGCCGAACGGACTTGGGAAGATGGCGATTCCGCTCCGGGCAACGAGTATGCGCGACTTAAAAGTTTAAGAGTTTGCGACGAAAACGGCGAAAGCATTCAAACTGCCGACATAAGGCGTCCGATCGGGATCGAAATGACATATCAGGTCTTAAAAACCGGAAAGGTCATGGTGCCGAATCTGCATTTTTTCGACGAATCAGGAACGTGTATTTTCGCCTCTCACGACTGGGACAGTAAATGGCGGACAGAGCCGCGAACCGTCGGTAGATTTACAAGCACGGTATGGATTCCGGGCAATTTTCTTTCGGAAGGGTCGATCTTCGTCGGTGCTGCCGTGACCACCTACGAGCCGCTGGAGGTTCATTTTGTCGAGTGGGGCGCGGTCACATTCAATGTTATCGACAGTCTTGACGGCGACTCGGCTCGTGGGGATTACGCGGGTCTAATGCCGGGAGTTGTGCGGCCGGTCCTGCGTTGGGAAAATGAATAATAATCAGATCTTCCGTAAATAAAAACACGCCTGATCGCCTTTGCCACTTGCGTTTAATTCATCCGTTTCCCGTTGCCACTGCTCGAGTTGCTCAGCAGTAAAAATGCTTTCCTCGACCACTCCGCGATATGCTTTTTGATCATTCATCGCGATATCTCGGGCATACTGTTCGCTCGCGTAAAACTGAAAGATCTCAGAATCATAGACGACTTTTTCTACTGCAAATCCGTTCGATTCGGCGAGTTGACGAAAACTCTTCGCCGTATATAAAAACAAATGCCGCGGCGGATCTAGCTGCACCCAGTCGAC
>Ga0105046_10013747_pt1 | contig 12521 bp, 11 predicted proteins | sample MAT03_FD_78385 | JGI IMG/M metagenome (GOLD analysis project Ga0105046, IMG submission 78385) | Freshwater microbial communities from Lake Fryxell liftoff mats and glacier meltwater in Antarctica - MAT-03 (megahit assembly) | ecosystem: Environmental > Aquatic > Freshwater > Ice > Liftoff... | reverse complement strand
GAAAACCTTGACCCATATTGCAGATAGAGAAGGTGTGGATCGGTCGGCCATCCACCTGGAAATTACTGAAAGTGCGATCATGTCCAACCCCGAGCATGCCACGGCTATGCTCGGCCAACTAAAGGGGCTGGGTTTTAAGGTCTACATGGACGATTTTGGTACTGGATATTCGTCGCTTGCCAGTCTGCATCAGTTCCCCATTGATGTGCTGAAGATCGATCGCTCTTTCATAGTCAATCTGTCTCGCGGCCGCGAGTTTGCCGCTCTGGTGAATGCAATCTGCACCCTGGCATGCAACCTGAACATCAAAGTGGTGGCCGAGGGAGTGGAGGCTGGCGAGCAGGTGGCATTGCTGCAAGCTCTCGATTGCCATTTCGCTCAGGGATACCATTTCTCTCGTCCAATGCCCGCAGGTGACGTCGTGAAGTATCTGGGAATCCAACTGGACTTGGCGACGGCTGCGTAAGGCGCGCTGAGGGGCGATTCAAAGCGGTCGGAAGCTTCCGATCCTCCCGTAGTCTCCACATGTCGGCAAGACAGATCGAGAAGATTCAATGTAAAAATGATGTGCCGAAAAATAGGTAGTTTACCCTATCTATTCGTCCTGCAGGAGGGTCGATGCTCTTGTTGGAAGGCCAGACGGTTATTCTGACTTCACCTCGATGAGAGGAACGCAGCATGGCTGAACTTGATGATCTGATAAAAAAATTTCTTATTGAAAGCTGCGAGAACCTGGATCGGCTCGATCAGGGCTTCGTCGCGCTGGAGAAGGATTCTTCCGATCGGAACCGCCTGGGCAGCATCTTCCAGACCATGCACACGCGAACCGCCTTGAAAGGGCCGCTTAAATTCACGCTTCGTCATCTAGGTGGCGATACTGAAATCGTTCTGGTTGAGGAGTCTTCGGGCAAAACCTCACCTTTTCCGGGTGCTCAAATCGTGGACAATTCGCTCCGTGCGGTTCGCGAGTTACTCGGGATCACCGGAAAGGTCGCCGGTTTCGGTACATGAACGTTATTTCTATTGACTGTTGTTTCTTTTGACTAACGGTGAGGTTTTGTGGGACTGAAAACCAGGCGAATCGGTCAGTTGCCCCCGGCCCAGCTCAAGGCGGTCCGTGACTGCCTTGACAAGCAGGAGTCCAGAAAGCCGGCGAAATGCCGCCGGGGCCATGCGCGCCTCAAGTACCCGCGCGATACGATCGCGGTACACATCAAGCAGTCCGGCGGCAGCGGTCTGGACGTGGTCATGGCAGCGCAGGATATCGGCGTTAACGGGATCGGCCTGCTGTACCCACACTTTCTCCATGTCGGCACTGAGTGCCGAGTTACACTCCGCCGGAGGCTGGGCGGTGAAGACACCGTTTCGGGCACGGTAGTCCAATGCCGGTTCGTCGGAGGGATTTGCCATGCCGTCAGTGTAAAGTTCGCCGCGCCGCTGTTCGTGAAGCACTACCTGGAGCCCGACGAGTGCGATGAGCTGCTGGATCAGTCGCCGAAGGACCCGTCGAAGCTGAAGGGGCGAGTCCTGATGCTTGACGACCAAGAGATCGACCGGATGCTCTTTCTACACTACATGGGCGCGACCGGGTGTGAGGTGGTCGCCGTCCGCACGCTCAAGGAGGCGGCCGAAGCGGCGACTGCGTCCCCGCCGCAACTGATCCTGTGCGATTTAAACCTGGATGGAACACGGGGTGAAACGGCCATCGCGAACTTCCGCGCCGCAGGGTACCAGGGATACATCGTCGTTCTGACTGCCGAGTCCGATCAGGCTCGACTCAAGGCCGCGATCGCGGCGGGCGCCAATGACGTATTCTTCAAACCTTATGACCCCGGCAAGCTCCTGTTAAATCTCGCAGGTTGGCTCCAAGCCGCCAATGGCCATGAGGTACATAGCACCCTGGCTGACCAGCCGGGCACCGAGCCGCTGATCGTCCGGTACATCGGGCAGGTGAAAGCGATTGCCGCGCAACTTCACTCACTCCTTGCCGACGCCAACCTGCAGCAGGTCAGAAAACTCTGCCTGACGCTGAAGGGGACGGGCAGCGGGTACGGATTTGCCATGCTTTCCGAGGCCGCCAGCGACACTGTCAAGGTGCTGGATTCATCTCAATCCGTCGAAGAATCGCTCAAGGAACTCCAACTTCTGCTGGCCCTTTGCGCACGACTGTCGTCCGGTACTGCTCCCGACTCGGGCATGGCTGTCCTAAGTAGGAAGAAGATCGACGGCAAATTGGTCGGATGAGACTGCCCTGTGAATTTGAGCAGTCACTCCGGATGCTCGGCCAGGACGCACCGGCACGTCTTCACCGCCGGGGGACACACGCACCGTTACAACCACGAAAACCTCGCCGAATTGCTCCGCATCAAGAAGGTGTCCGTTCGGGTTTGGTCCACGCAAGACGCAGGGTTGGCAGCGATCACACCGCGAACCTGTTCTGGCTTGAGCAATCGGGCCACGAGAGCGAATCATGCCCCAAGAGCAGGGGCATCGCATGCGCAAGGTATTGCAATTATATAATTTGACACAAATTGGCAATCGCCGTGCCGAACTGGATTGCTCCCGTTGTCTCCACATGTCGGCAAGATACATCGAGAACATTCAATCCTAAAAGTGAAGTGGCACAGGATAGGTAGTTTACCCTATCTATTCGGCCTGCAGGAGGGTCGATGCTCTTGTGGGAAGATCAGACGGTTGTTCTGACTTCACCCCGACGAGAGGAACGCAACATGACTGAACTTGATGATCTGGTAAAAGAATTTCTTATTGAAAGTTGCGAGAACCTGGATCGCCTCGATCAGGACTTCGTGGCGCTGGAAAAAGATTCGTCCGATCCCGAACGCCTGGGCAGCATCTTCCGGACGATTCACACGATCAAAGGCACCTGCGGGTTTCTTGGGTTGTCCAAGCTGGAGAGCGTCACCCATGTGGGCGAAAGCCTGCTTAGCCGGCTGCGCGACGGGGAGATGACCACCAGCAGCGACATCACCAACGGTTTGCTGGCGATGGTGGATGCGGTTCGAGAAATCCTGTCGAGCATCGAAAGCACCGCAACCGAAGGCAACGGCGACTACACAAAAATCATTGAGAACCTGACGCGTCTGAAAGACGCCGGCTCGGATGCCCAAGTCGCGCACGCAGCCCCCGTGGCCAAGTCGGTGGAACCGACCGCCACGTCAGGGGAAATCCACGACACATTTGAACCTGACACGCAAACTGAATCGGTTGCCCAGGACACGGAGACGCATACCGATCCGGCAAAAACGGGGGTGATTGCCGCTGCGGAATCCAGCAAATCCAGCGACGCATCCGCCCCCAGTTCCGCCCTGGGCGGGATCCGCGTTGACGTGGGTCTGCTCGACCGGTTGATGAATTTGGTCGGCGAGCTGGTGCTGGCCCGCAACCAGATTCTTCAGTTCAGCACGACGTTGGAAAACGCCACGTTGAGCGGGTCCACGCAACGACTCAACTTGATCACGACCGAGCTGCAGGAAGGCGTGATGAAAACACGCATGCAGCCGATCGGGAATGTCTGGAGCAAGTTCCCACGCATCGTGCGCGACCTGTCGCAGATGTGCGGAAAGAAAATCCGCGTTGAAATGGAAGGCCGGGAAACCGAACTCGATAAAACGATCATTGAAGCGATCAAGGATCCGCTGACCCACATCATCCGCAACTCGGTTGATCACGGCATCGAAACGCCGGAAAAGCGGCTGGCTTCCGGCAAGACGGAAGAAGGCCGACTGTTTCTCCGCGCTTTTCACGAAGGCGGTCAGGTCAACATCGAGATCATTGATGACGGCGGAGGTGTGCATCTTGACCGAGTGAAGGCCAAGGGCATCGAGCGCGGCCTGATCACCGCAGAGCAAGCGGCGCGGATGACCGAACGCGAGATTCTGAACCTGATTTTCCTGCCAGGATTTTCCACCGCAGCCAAGATTACGAATGTTTCGGGTCGCGGTGTTGGGATGGACGTCGTTAAGACCAACATCGAAAAAATCGGTGGGACCGTCGATCTGCAGAGCAAGTTCGGAGAAGGCACCACGCTTCGCATCCGTATTCCGCTCACGCTGGCAATCATTCCCGCGCTGGTCATCACCAGCGGTGGGGATCGGTTTGCCATCCCGCAGGTCAGCTTGTTGGAGCTGGTCCGACTGGAACCGGAGCAAGCCCGAAAAGGGATCGAGAGCATTCGCGGCACACCGGTGTACCGTCTTCGTGGGAACCTGCTGCCGCTCGTGAATCTCAACAAGCAGCTGCGCACCGAGACCCCCGATGGCTTGAATGACGGAACAGTCAACATCGTGGTTCTGCAGGCCGACGAACGGCAATTCGGTCTGGTGGTCGACGAGATCAACGACACCGAAGAAATCGTCGTCAAACCGCTGGGCAAACTCTTCAAAGGACTGACGACTTTTGCCGGTGCCACCATCATGGGTGACGGGCGCGTTGCCTTGATTTTGGATGTGATGGGATTGGCCCTGAACTCTAATGTGGTTTCCGACAGCAAGGATAGCGCGGTCCACGAATCCGAATCCAAGATCAAGGACACCGGATCGCCCAAGCAGGCCATGCTGCTGTTCCGCGTTTCCGACACGCGCCGGATGGCAGTGCCTTTGTCGCAGGTGGCCCGGCTCGAAGAATTTCCCCGCAGCGTGATCGAGTACAGCGGTGGTCAGCAGGCGGTGCAGTACCGCTCGCAGATCATGCCACTTATTTCGCTCTCCGAAGCCCTGGCCGATCCTAGGTTACAGCTGGCTGCAAACTCTCAGCCGGAAAAACCAACGGGCGACACCATCCAGGTCATTGTTTACACGAGCAACGAATCGAGCATCGGCCTGGTTGTCGACCGGATCGTGGGTGTTGTCGAGGAAGCACTCGTCGTGCAGCGCAACATCGTTCGACCCGGCGTACTCGGGTCGGTCGTGATTGAGAAGAAAGTGACCGAGCTGCTGGATGTGGAAAGCGTAATCCGCACCGTCCTTCCCGGGAACACAGCACATACACCCGCGCTTGCCGCTTAATTGGAGCAGACCATGCCAGATGACCGTCAATTTTGCACGTTTCTCGTCGATGGCCTGTACTTCGGGATCGAAGTGTTTCAGGTCCAGGAAGTGATCCGCTTTCAGGAGATGACCCGGGTTCCGCTCGCCAGCCCGGTCATCAAGGGGCTCATCAACCTGCGGGGGCAGATTGTGACTGCCATCGACCTGCGGCGCGGGCTCGAGCTGGCAGACCGACCGGAAGGCAGCCTTCCGATGAACGTGGTGGTCCGCACCGGCGACGGTGTGGTCAGCCTGCTTGTGGATGAAATCGGCGAGGTCGTTTCGACCGATCTGGCCACCTTCGAGTTGCCACCGGAAACGGTACGCGGGACTGCCCGCACGCTCATTGATGGTGTTTACAAACTGAAAGGCCGGCTGCTGCTGGTTCTCAATACCGATAAAGCCGTCAACGTGTGTTGACGGCAACGAAAAACGAGCGGGCGTCATGCACGCCGTTCTCGAATAGCGATGCCTTCGCAGGCGTCATGGGTTCGCGTGTGAAACATCACGCCACACAAGGAGATCTACAATGTCTTGGTTCAAGAATCTTAGCGTTTCCACAAAACTAATCTCGGGCTTCCTGCTCGTCGCCTCGCTCGCGGTGGGCATAGGCGTGATGGCCATTAAGGAAATGTCTTCCCTGACGGCCAGTGCGCAGTCGGGCTTTGATAACTACACAACGCCCGCTGCAACGCTCGGGAATGTGGCGAAGACTTTTCAACGCATTCGCGTTAATTACCGCGACCTCGGTGCTTCCACGACCGCGGATGACAACCGCAAGTTCACCGACCGCATTAACGAATGTGTGGCGAGTGTGAAAAAAGGGCTTGATGACGTGCGGCCGACAATGACTCGGCCGAACGCACAGGAAGCGATGAAGAAAACGGATCAGGCGTGGACGGACTTCCAGCCGACGCTCGCCAAACTCGTCGAACTCGGAAACGCCAACAAAAAGGACGAACTCGTCGCGATGTATAAATCCGACACCGTCGTAAAAGCCGTGCTGGCCGTCTCGGACAACATCGACGACCTACTTGCAGCGAAAGTGGAGGGAGCCGGCTTGACGAACGAAGAAAATGTCAAAACGGCCGCCACGGATCGAAACATATTCATCGTCACGCTCGTTGTGGGTGTGGGGTTGGCCTGCGGCCTGGGATTCTGGCTCGCCTCCATGATTTCGCGCCCGATCGTCAAGTACGTGCAACTGCTCGACGCGGTTACCAAAGGTGACCTCACGCAGAAGATAGACGTGACTTCGACGGACGAGCTGGGCCGCATGGGTGCCGCCCTGAACGTGACGATCCTCGCCATCAAGACCGCCCAGGAAACCGCCAAGGCGCTTTCGGACCGCGACATGCAGCAGGCAGCGGAGCTGCGCAAGAAGGTCGACGACATGCTGAAGGTCGTCAACGCCGCCGCCAAGGGAGACTTGACGCAGGAAATCACGGTCAATGGGTCCGACGCGATCGGACAGCTCGGCGAAGGGCTCGAACGCTTCTTCGGCGACCTGCGGGGCAGCATCTCGAGCATCGCGGGTAACGCGCAGTCACTGGCGGGGAGCAGCGAGGAGCTGACCAACGTCAGCCAGCAGATGAGCGCCAACGCCGAGGAAACGACCGCCCAGGCGGGCGTCGTCAGCGCCGCCGCCGAGCAGGTCAGCAAGAACGTGCAGACCGTCGCGACGGCGTCGGAGGAAATGTCGGCCAGCATCAAGGAGATCAGCAAGAACGCCGGTGACGCCGCCAGAGTCGCCGCCGACGCGGTGGGATTGGCGCAGTCGACCAACGTGACGATCGGCAAGCTCGGGGACAGCAGCCGGGAGATCGGGAACGTCGTGAAGCTGATCACCAGCATCGCGCAGCAGACGAACCTTCTGGCGCTGAACGCGACGATCGAAGCCGCCCGCGCCGGTGAAGCCGGCAAGGGATTTGCGGTTGTTGCCAACGAAGTGAAGGAGCTTGCGAAGGAAACCACCAAGGCGACCGAAGACATCAGTCAGAAGATCGCCGCCATTCAAGGTGACACGCAGGGCGCGGTGGTTGCGATCAAGCAGATCAGCGACGTCATCAACCAGATCAACGACATCAACAACGCGATCGCCAGTGCCGTCGAGGAACAGACCGCGACGACCAACGAGATGAGCCGCAACATCGCCGAGGCCGCCAAGGGTAGCACGGAGATCGCGCAGAACATCACCGGCGTGACGCAGGCCGCCCAGAGCACCAGCACCGGCGCGACGCAGACGCAGTCGGCATCGAGCGAGCTGTCGAAGATGGCTTCGGCGCTCCAGGAGTTGGTCTCGCGGTTCAAGTTCGAAGCCAGTGAGTCGGACCAACGCCCGGCGAAGAAGTCGACGGGCGAACCGTCGAAGAAACTCGCACGGGCCGCCTGAACGAACGACGGAAGCCGTTCTGATGGTTCACATCAGGATTTATGAGGACGTACCATGAAAGCACTGGTCATTGATGATTCGAGGGCAATGCGGTCCATCCTGAAGAAGATTCTGAAGGAACTGGACTTTGAAAGTGACGAGGCCGGCGACGGTCGCGAGGGATTGGTCAAACTCCGGGCGATGGTCAAGCCGGAACTGATCCTGGTCGACTGGAACATGCCGGAGATGAACGGCTACGAATTCGTGCTGGCGGTCCGGGCAGACCCTGCGTACGACGACGTGAAGCTGGTCATGGTCACGACCGAGTCGGAGGTCGCGCAGGTGACGCGGGCCTTGGACGCCGGGGCCAACGAGTACGTGATGAAGCCGTTCAACTCCGACATCCTGAAGGACAAACTCGGGTTGGTCGGCTTCGGCATTTAGAAGGGAACGATGATGCCCAAGATTCGCGTACTGGTTGTGGATGACGCGGTGGTCGTTCGCCGGATGGTGACCGAAGCGCTGGCGAGCGACCCGGATATCGAAGTGGTCGGGACGGCGGCCAACGGGAAGATCGCGCTGGCGAAAATCCCGCAGGTCGCGCCGGACCTGCTGACGATGGACATTGAAATGCCGGAAATGGACGGCCTGGAGGCCGTCCGCGAGGTGCGGAAGCTCTATCCGAAACTGCCGGTGATCATGTTCAGCACGCTGACCGAGCGTGGCGCGTCGGCGACGCTGGAGGCGCTCGCCCGAGGCGCGGACGACTACGTGACCAAGCCGGCGAACGTCGGCAGCGTGTCGGTCGGACGGGAGCGGATCAAGTCGGAATTGATTCCGAAGATCAAGTCGCTGGTGTGGGGCAGGTATATGGCCAAAGCGGCCGCCCCGTCACCGGGCGTGCGGAACGCGGTGCCCGGGCGTGTGGTCGCGCCGATCGTTCCGGGGACGGTGGAGGCGGTGGTGATCGGTGTGTCGACCGGGGGGCCGAACGCGCTGGCGACGCTGTTTTCGGAACTGCCCGGTGACCTGCGCGTGCCGATCCTGGTGGTTCAGCACATGCCGCCGATCTTCACGCGCCTACTCGCCGAGCGGTTGACCGCGAACTCGAAGGTGAAGGTCAGGGAAGCGACGGCGGGCGACCTGTTGACGCCCGGTGGAGCGTGGATCGCGCCCGGCGACTATCACATGGTCGTCAGCCGGAACGGGTTGGAGACACGCGTGAACCTGAATAAAGGCATGCCCGAAAACTCCTGCCGCCCAGCGGTCGACGTGCTGTTCAAGTCGGCGGCCCAGGTGTACGGAAAAAAAGTGCTGGCGGTGATCATGACCGGAATGGGCCAGGATGGTCTGAACGGTTGCACGCACGTTAAAGACGCCGGTGGGCCGGTAATTATTCAGGACGAAGCGTCGTCGGTCGTCTGGGGCATGCCGGGGGCCGTATCCCGGGCCAATCTGGCCGACCGGACCCTGCCGTTGAACCAGTTGGCGAGAGAGATTGTACGCGTGGTCGGACCGGGTCTGGCCAAGGCGGCGTGAGTGGTCGGGAGTCGAAGTACGAGTGGATGGAGTCAACATGACAATTGCAGCAACTGAATTCGAATTTATCTGCCGGCTCGTGGAGCGTCAGGCGGGCATTGTTCTGGGCGCGGGGAAGGAATACCTGGTGGAATCGCGCCTCGCGGGCTTGCTGCGGCGTGAAAACATTGCGTCGTTCGGTGACCTGATCACGAAGCTGAAGCAATCGCCGATCAGCCCGCTGACGAAAAAAACCATCGACGCGATGACGACCAATGAAACCAGCTTTTACCGGGACATTCACCCGTTCGAAGCGCTGAAAAAGACACTCCTGCCCGAACTGATCGCAAAACGGGCGGCGACCAAGACACTGAACTTCTGGTGTGCGGCAAGTTCTACCGGCCAGGAGCCGTATTCGGTCTGCATCCTGCTGCGTGAACATTTTCCGCAACTCGCGGACTGGCGCATCAACTTCGTCGCGACCGACCTTTGCACCGACGCGCTCACCAAGGCCAGGGAAGGCATGTACAGCACGCTGGAAGTCAACCGCGGGCTCCCCGCTCCGCTGCTGGTGAAGTATTTCACCAAGGCGGGAATGGAATGGAAACTCGACGAAAAGATCCGTCGGATGGTGACGCTGAAGGAAATGAACATCACCGGGCATTGGTCCGACATTCCTGTCTGTGACATTATTTTCATCCGGAACATCCTGATCTACTTCTCGCTCGAAACTAAAAAAGTGATCCTAGGAAAAGCAGCCAAACTGCTTCGTCCCGACGGCTACCTGTTTCTGGGTGGCGCGGAAACGACCGTGAACGTGGACGATTCTTACGAACGGGTGCAGTTGGATAAAAGCGGTTGCTACCGCCCGCGCGCACTCCAACCCATGGCCACGGCCAAGGCGGCCTGAACCTTTATCCGGAGACTGACATGACTTTCAACGCTGAAGAAATTTATCAGATTGCTTCGACCATCTGGGAGACTTCCATCGGTCTGCAGATTCAGCCCGAATCCCAGGACGCATTGGCCTCGATCGGGAACCGCCCTCGCTCGACCGCCGCGTGCATCCAGATCACCGGCGCGTGGAATGGAGCAATTCTTCTGGATTGCCCGGTCGAAGTTGCCCGGCTCGTGGCATCGATCATGTTCAGCACAGACGCTGCCAAAGTCACTGTTGCCGATCTGCAGGATGCGGTCGCGGAGCTGGTCAACATGATCGGTGGAAACTTCAAGGCATTGCTGCCTGAGAAGTGCTATCTGTCGCTGCCCGCGGTGGTGGAAGGCGGAGACTATTCCACCCGCATCCCGGGCAGCAAATTGCTCGGTCGGGCATGCCTTTGCTGCCAGGGACACCCGGTGTCCATCACCGTTTTGGAGAAAGCGGCGGATCAATCCGTCGCCGCCTGAGAAATCGAATAAACAATTTTGTAAACAGGAGTACAACGAATGTCGACTGCAACAGCACCATCACCCGCGATCGATTCAAAGTTCATTTTGCCGTTTATGAACGCGACGCGGGATGTCTTTCAGAAGATGGCCGGTGTCGCGACCACCATCGGAAAGCCCTTTCTCAAGACCGACACCAATGCCGGATACGCCGTCTGTGGAATCATCGGATTCTCAGGTCAGATTACCGGTTCAGTCGTGGTGAGTTTTTCGGACACGGCAGCGGAGAAACTGGTCGAAGCGTTCGCCGGTGTGAAGCTGGCGCTGACCGATCCCGATTTTGCCGACGCCGTCGGTGAGCTTGCGAACATGATCGCCGGCAGTGCCAAAAAGCATCTCGGCGCGGTGGCCAACATCTCCACGCCCAGTGTCGTGATCGGCAAGGGGTACATCATTGCAAACAATCGCCAAATCCCATGCCTGGTCATCCCGTGTGGCAGCCCGTTCGGAGATTTTGCAGTTGAAGTTTCCGTTAAAAGAAATCCAGCCTAATAACCTGAATTGAGGACTCAACCATGAAATGCTTACTCATTGATGACTCACGAACCATGCGGAATATTCAGAAGAAGGTTCTTTCCGCAGTCCCCGGAGCGACCTTTGCCGAGGCCGGTGACGGGCTGGAAGCCTTGTCGGTCATCGCCGCCACGCCCGGCGGTTTCGATCTTATGATCGTCGACTGGAACATGCCCAACATGGACGGCATCACGCTTGTAAAGAAGGTCCGTGAAACCGACAAAAAGACCCTCATGATCATGGCGACCACCGAAGCGGAAAAGTCCCGCGTGCTCGACGCGATCCGCGCCGGGGTGAACAACTACGTCGTGAAACCATTCACACCCGAATCGCTGATGGAAAAAGTTTCACAGACGCTCGCAAAAGCAAAAGCTGCTGCATGAGCGCCCGGAGCGAACCATGAACGAACAACCACAAAACCCGCTTGGTGGGTGTGAGATTAGTGTCTCATCAGATCGCATGAGCGTTACGCTTAAAGTCAGCGCGGCTGCATCGGTATCGGCCACCGACGTGATTGCGCGGCTTAAGGGAATGAAGATTTCGCGCTTTGATGACGGTTTGATCATCGAATCAATGCAGCAGCGTAACGGCAAAGAACTGTCTATCGAGGTGGCCAGCGGTGTTGCTCGGACAAACGACCGGCCGGAACATATCAAATTCAGCGTGCCGGTTTCAGACGCCTCCTCGGGGTTGATCACCAAGGTAAATGCCGGGCAGGTCATCGCCGAAATCACGCAGGGGGTCGTCGGAACCGACGGCTGCGATGTCTTCGGTGACGTCATCGAACGCCGGAAATGTGAACCCCCGCTGGTCACCGGGCGAAATATCTCGCTAGCCAATGGTAAGGTGATGTCTCAATTGCAGGGTGCCCTCCGATTGACTGGGAATGTGCTTTCGGTCGAGCCCCTGCTCGAAATTCGAGGCGATGACGGAAATGCCGCGCCCATCATTTTTGACGGCGATGGGGTGATCCGAGGCACCCTTAATGATGCACGCGTAATTCAAGTCTCCGGTTGCCTTACGGTGGGCGGAGCCATTGAAGGGGTGCAGTTGAAGACCGGCGGTTCGGTCGTTGCCCAGGGCGGGATCATTGGAAATCGAAGGGGCAAGTACGTCATCGGTGGGAACCTTCACTGCCGGTTTATTTCCGGTGGATCTATCGTTGTAGGTCAGGATATTCACGTTCAGAGCAACGTCACCGACAGCCACATCGCCTGTGGAGGACGGGTCGTCGTTACCGGCGGCGTGATTGTTGGCGGCGTACTTGCCGTCAACGGCGGGCTGTCGTGCAGCACACTGGGAAATCCTGCAGGGACGCCGACTCTTATAGAGGCCGGTGAAGGTGTTGCCAGCCGAGCCTTTCTGGACTCGGTAAACTCGCAGATCGAGTCGAATCATCAGCGGATTCGCGCGATCCGGGCGAAGATCACACCGCTGCTCAAGATAATGAAATCGCTGACCCCGCAGCAACGAGAGAAAGCAACCGAGCTACTTTACGAAGCCGATGAGCTGGAAGCGGCAACCTGCATACTCATCGCGGACATGGAAATTCAATCCAGAAAGCTTTCCGAAAAAGCCCTTGCCCAAGTCGTGGTGGCAAAGATCATTCACCCCGGAGTGACAGTTTG
>Ga0105046_10013745_pt1 | contig 12523 bp, 14 predicted proteins | sample MAT03_FD_78385 | JGI IMG/M metagenome (GOLD analysis project Ga0105046, IMG submission 78385) | Freshwater microbial communities from Lake Fryxell liftoff mats and glacier meltwater in Antarctica - MAT-03 (megahit assembly) | ecosystem: Environmental > Aquatic > Freshwater > Ice > Liftoff... | reverse complement strand
TCAGTTAGTCGTTTCTGTGTTTTAGTAACGCACCCATCTGTAAGGTCTCCACTTTGCACCCAGTTAATATCACCATCTAAATAGTAGCCTTCGTTGCCTGAATTCGGTGTTCCACCAGAGGTGACTTTTTCGCAAAGGCGATATATTTTTTCTTTCTTCCAATGGGTCGGTACCGTCCCAATCCAGTCAATCCCCGATTCGATTAATTCAGTCATAGCGGCTCAAACGGTTTCGGGGGTGCGGATTTGGGTCAAGATGGCTTCGGCTTCTTCTTCCAATTGCCAGAACTCGTCGATCAACTGGTCCGATGGCGTGGGTTCTTCGTAGCGGTAAAAGTACTTGTTGGGCAAAATCTCGTAGCCCAACTGCTCGGCCTCCTGCCACCGGACAATCGGGAACTCGATCTCCCGCGCCAGAAACGAGCCAATGTAAGCTGCCCGGTCGGTAGCGTCAGGGTCGCAGGGGATATACTCATTATCGACCATGTAATGCCGGTGTGTGTAGACCACCTCCAGCGCGGCCACTTTCAGATAGTTTTTGATGTCTTTTACCGATTTGCCATCCACGGCTGTGGGCTGTTGTTCCAGCAACGCACGGGCCAGTAACGTATCAAAGGCATCCTCACCGTCGTAGGTGAAGGTAACTGGATACTCGGTTATGTGGGTCATCAGCCCGTCGGAACCCGTATGTGCCTGCTTCAGCAACACGGCAAAAGCCAGTTCACCGTACAGATCGAACTTGCGTTTTACGTTGGCGTTGTTTAGTTGCACATCAAACGGCTCTATCTGGTAGAGCGGATTGTTTTCTTCGTCGTGCAGCCAATAAGTCACTTCTACTTTATGAAACGCAAAATTTGAAGTACGGAAGATTTTGGTCGTGTCCGAGTCTTCGTAGCGGTGGTAACGGTCCAGGATAGTGGCCCGCTGCGCGTCGGTGATGCGGTTGCGCTTGTTGCCAAACGATTTGGGTTCTTTCTCGAACTGATCGCGGGCATTCACAATCAGCACCTTACCCTGCTTGTGGTCGGGCTTGTGGTTGGTCAGCACCCAGATGTAGGTATAGATACCCGTACTGTAGAACAACTGATCGGGCAGCATCACAATGGCATCGACCAGATCATTTTGGAGCAGATGCCTCCGTATTTCCAACTCCCCTGACAGCGCGTCGCCATTGGACAGCGGAGAGCCGTTGAAAAGTATGGCTATCCGCGAACCGTTCATCCCCTCTCCTGTTTTAGGAGCGGGGAGTGAGGTAACCGGCTTCATTTTTCCGATCATGGATTGCAAAAATAGCAGGGAACCATCGTTGGTTGGGGGTAAACCGGCGGTGTAACGGGTTTGGCGGAAACCCTCCACGTCTTTTTTATATTCTCCCCAGTCTACGCCAAAGGGCGGGTTGGAGAGCATATAATCAAACTGCTGATGCTGATGAAAGTCGCCCAGCTCTTTCGAAATGCCATCTTCGGCGATGAGCGAATTGCCATTGGTAATCTGCTGAACAGGTTGCCGCTGATTGCGGTCGTCTACGTCCAGGCGCTCGTCCTTGATGAGCATATCGGCCAGGCACACGGCGTAGTTCTGGGGTAGCAGTTCCTGCCCGTAGAGCATGACGAGGTTTTTGACCTTCTCAGCGTCGGCGGGCGTTTTCACCGCGTCGATCAGGTGTTCTTTCGCCACCGACAGCATACCGCCTGTGCCACAGGCGGGGTCATAAATCGAGATGGCCCGGTTATTCAGAATGGCATTCAGGTCAATATCCAGCAGTCCCACCATGAGCCGGATTACCTCGCGGGGCGTAAAATGTTCGCCAGTGTCTTTAGCGTCGTCCTGCGAAAAGCGTTGCAGCAGTTCTTCGTAGACGTAGCCCATTTCGAGGTTCGAGAGCCGGACGGGGCTAAGGTCTAAGTTTTTAACCAGATCCATGATGCTTTCGAGCCGGTTGGCCTGCACCATTTTGCCGAAAGTCGAACTTGTCGATAATCTGCCGCACCACGGGCGCAAAGCCATTGACGTAATCCCGGAAGTTCTGTTCCGCCTGCAACCAGTTTACGGCCAGTATTTTAGTGATAGTCCAGTGGGTCGTATTGTAATAGCTGACCTGATTGACCTCAATAAGTTTTACCCGGTCGCGCAGGAGTTCGGGCGTCAGGGGCAAGTCGGTCAGATCAACTTCATTGCGGCTGTAATACGCGAATCGGCTGGTAAGTTCAGTTTGTAAAGTGTCGGGGGTGATGCCTGGGAATTGCTGTTTGAGCGCCCCTGTAACGAGCTGCCGGGAAAACTGCTCGCGTTTAGCTTCGAGCACGCACTCGATGCGCCGGATCACGATCATGGGCAGAATAGCAGCCGCATAGTCTTTGGGTTTGAATTTGCCCCGGAGCTTGATGGCTCCCTTCCAGATGTCGCCAGCGAGGTTATTAAGAGATTCTTTATTGAGCATTGTTTGTGCGTATCATTTGACCAAAACTACGCAAAATAACACTACGTTCCTCTGCTTAACAGTTCCATCTACTCTATCACCAGCAACCCCATCTGATACAACCGACTTTGCATTACGGCGGCAATACCCTGGGCCCGAACGAGTGCTTCATCGGCGAGCGGGCCTGCAAAATTCTCGGTTAAGGTTTGTTGGAAATAAGCCAGCCACTGATCGAAATGGGCGGGCGTGAACGATGTTTTCATGGCCAGTTCAAAATGTGGCCGCATGGGGTTGCCCCCGTAGGTATTGGTGCCCAGCAAAATGGTAGACCAGAATGCAATGATTCGGGGCATGTGCGTAGGCCAATTGACCTGAGCTACACCGTCGAAGATGTGGCCCAGGTCAGAGTCTTGCCGGACGCGCTCATAAAAACGCTCCAGAAAATAAGCGACGTCGGCTTCAGTTTGAATATCGTTGAGAGTCGTCATTTTTTTATGTGGATATTCCCTACATATACGCTTCGTGTCGGCCGAGCCGGAGGTGGACAATACCCAGCTTGTTAAGAACCAAAATAATCGGGTAAGCCTGATTGAACTCGGGCCAGCGAAAACCGCCAATGTAAGAGGCTCCGCTGAGCATAGGCCGAAAAATGAAGAAAGTCAAAAAAGGCTCGCTAATTAAATCAAATTAAGCCGCATCAGCTCACCCAGAAACACGTGACAACGTTCTTTGATCTGGTTGTATTCAGTTGACAAACTTGAAATCAGCGAGTTGCGCGAAACTGGTTGCCCAAAATGAGGATCAGGGCAGGTAGTAGCTACGGGTACTGGAGTCGATGAACACTGTTCACCCTGGCAAACAACATCCGTTAGCACATAGTGAATACGTACCTTCAACTGACTCAGTATCCGAGCATAATCACTCGACTGGTGATTGAAACTCCGAAACGTATTGGTGGGCAATTCGGCCAGCAAAGCCATTAACTGATCGATGTCCGCTTCGCTCTGAGTCAGTTCTGATGCCCAGTTTTTATGCTGAGTACGACAAGTCTGAAGAGTAAGTAGATGAGTGGTTGATTGATTGGTTTTCATGAGCAGTAGGGTGTTATTTATGGCGTAAAATACGCTCTAATCACCCCTTTCAGGCACTGACCAGTATCAGCTACGTAGTTGATACTAGTCAGTAATGCCCCCTTCCGTTTGGCACTATTGATTGGCCGTTGCCACTCCGATTTTCGAGTCAGCCGTACCGTAATAGAGAAACCACCGCCCCCGAAACGGCACCATACCTTCCAGAAAAACCACCTGATTTACCTGTCCCTGTATCTCATAAGGCTGGTCGGGACGGATAAAATACGATTCAGAACGGTCAATCAGTTTGGCCGGATTGTTGGCATCGAACAGCAGTTGGCCTCCCGTATAAGCCCCTTCGGGCAGGGTTGGATCACCATCCTCCGCCCTGTTCATGCCGTTGTAAATGAGCAGAATACCCGCCGAAGTCAGCATGGCATAGGGGCCAGGCTCAATAAGCCGAACATCGTGCGTACCCCGGCGCGACTCGGCCACGGGTACAATTTTACCGTCGGTTTCGAGCGGAGTCCAGTGAAGCAGATCGTCCGAGGAAGCAATACCCAACTGGGGTTGATCGCCCCAGTACATCCAGTATTTTCCGTTGATTTTTTGCGCTACTATCCGGTTCCCCACGCGCCGACACACAATGGCGCCCGATTTCGACCAGGCATTGCGGTATTTACCGTCGGCAAAGCCGTCGAACGCCAGCCCGTGTTTCTGCCAGGTGATCAGGTTGCGCGAGGTGGCCACACACAACCGGGCTTTGTCGCCATCGTAGGCGGTGTAGGTCATCACATACACCCCATTGACGCTTTCAACCACGCGTGGATCTTCGCAGCCTCCCTCCCACTCATAGGTTTTCAACGCATCATTGTCGGGATAGAAAACCGGCTTGGGCATTCGCCGGAAATGAATCCCGTCGGTGCTGACGGCCAGCCCCAGCCGCGAGGTACCGGCGTATTTGCCCACTACGTCCTCAGCGCGGTAAAGCATATACACCTTGCCTTTGCGCACCACCGTGGCGGGGTTAAACACATCTTTCTCTTCCCACTGAACGGTTTCGCCCCGCACCGGGCAGGCAAACGTAGTGCTGGCCTGCGCCGACAGTATCGGGTTCTGTGCGTTCAGTTTCTGAAACGGCCCCAGCATCCAGGCTTTTTGGGCGATAGGCTGAGCCAGCAGCAAGGCGGGTAACAACAGCGCAACGAGGGTGTGGGCAAGCGAGCCATAACGAGGTAGACGGTTGAGCATATATGAGTAGATTTTGGGCATCAGACCAGTTTCTTACGTCGATGCCATCACCAGGCAAAGGCAAAAAACAGCCGTCCTTACCGAGATCTGTACTTCATGAATCCGTTGCTCCTGACTACCAGTGCCCTACATCCCGACGATCTGATGCCGCTTTTCGGCCGCATGGCCCAACTGAAGGTGGGTGTGGTTGGCGACTTTGCCATTGATTTCTATTTTGACCACGCTACCCAGACCGACGAACGCTCCCTCGAAACGGGCCTCGATGTGCATTGGGGCCACCAGCCGAAGGCATCATTGGGCGCTGCCGGTAACGTGGTGCAGAACCTGCTGGCGCTGGGCGTGGAGCAGATCTGGGCGATAGGTTGCGTGGGTCCAGACCTGTTTGGGCGTGAAATGCACCACCTGTTTGGGCGGCAGGGCGTTCGAACCGACTACCTGCTGACAGCCACCGACGGTTGGGACACCTGCGTGTATACCAAACCGATGCAGGGCCAAACCGAAGCGAACCGCATCGACTTTGGCAATCGAAATACACTATCCGACCCCCTCTTTGCCCAACTGCTCGACGGGCTAAACCAACTGCTCCCTCAACTCGACGTACTGATTATTAACCAGCAATTTCGCCGGCCGTTGCTTACCCCCGACCGCATTGATCCGCTGAACGATCTTGTCCGCAACCACCCATCAGTCAGCTACGTAGCCGACCTGCGCGACAGTGGTTTGCTGATGCGGGGGGTTACGTTGAAGGTAAATACCGCTGAACTGGCCCGCTTTCTGAACCTCGTCCTCCCCGAAATACCCACCCTGGACTGGTGCATTGAACACGGCACAACGCTGGCCCGACAGATCGACGGGCCGGTAGTGGTGACGCGGGGCGAAGCGGGCATGCTCTACGTTGATGCAGATGCTGTTTGGGCGGTAGATGGGCTGGCCCTAAATGGCCCCCTCGACACGGTAGGCGCGGGCGATACGGTGGTGGCCACCCTGGCGGCTACGTTAAGTCCCGGTGCTGACGCAGCGCAAAGCCTAGCGGTAGCTAACCTCGCTGCGGCCGTCACGGTTCAGAAACTCGGCCAGACTGGCACAGCCACCCCCTACGAAATCCAGCAACTGCTCATTACCCATTCTAGCCCCTTATGAACCAGCAAACCATTCAACAGCATCGCCAGGAACTCCATACCCACCTGACCCAGCAACTACTTCCGTTCTGGACGAGTCGTACTGCCGATTACGAAAATGGCGGATTCATTACCCACTTCGATCAGCATGGAAACGACGTGGGCACCGACGAGAAATCGCTCATTTCGCAGACACGATCCATCTACACCTAGTCATCAGCCCACCGGGCGGGTTATTCGGGGAGCGCTGACTTGGCAGCTCTGGCCCGGCATGGTGTCGATTACCTGATCGACCGGATGTGGGACCAGGAACACGGTGGTTTTTATTGGATGACCGACCGACAAGGCAACGTGCTCAACGACCAGAAAATCGTATATGGGCAGAGTTTTGCTATCTACTGTTTGAGCGAATATACCCTGGCTACGGGCGACCCACGCGGACTTACTTACGCCACACAACTGTTCGACCTGCTGCAAAAGCACGCTGCGGATACCTGCTACGGCGGCTATTTCGAGGTGTTCCAACGCGACTGGACCCTGTGTGAGCCCGGTTCGGCCGGGGGCGACCGCAAAACCCTCGACGCGCATATGCACCTGATGGAGGCCTTCACAACCTTGTATGAAGCCAGTCGGTTGCCGTTGCACCGTCGGAAGTTGCTCGAAGTCATTGAGTTGCTGGTGAAGCGTATTATGCACCCGGTTTATGGTACGGGTGTGCCTCAGTTCGGAGCCGACTGGCAGGTGGCGCCCCAAATTAAGTTCGACGTGATCTGGGGATGGGACCGATTTGCCGACGGGGGCGTAAAGCGGGCCGCTACCGACAACACCAGCTACGGCCACAACGGCGAATTTGGCTGGCTGCTCCTCCACGCCCTCGACGTACTTAAACTACCCTACGACACCCACCGCGATGTGTTCGAAAAAGCCCTCCACCATGCCGTTACTTACGGTGTCGATTGGGAGTTGGGCGGATTGTTTGTAGAAGGGGCGCACAGCGGGGCCGTCTACGACAGGGAAAAAGAGTTCTGGCAGCAGGCCGAAATCCTGATTGGGTTCCTGGATGCCTACCGGCTCACCGGCGATGAGCTGTACTGGCGGGCCTACGATAACGTTCACCGCTTTGTACTCGACAAGATGGTGAACTCCGAAACCGGCGAATGGTGGCCGCTAATGACCCGCGACGGAAAGCCGATCTGGACGCATATGGGCCACTCCTGGAAAATCAATTACCACACCGTCCGATCAGTTATTCAGTCGATCAACCGGCTCGATCGGCTCGCAGCTCTCAGCGCGTAAAATCATTTCTTTGCCTACGCTATTCTGATGCAGCTTAGGAACGTGTTCAAAATAACACACACCTCAATGCAACGGTAGCGTAAATAGCGTGCGTCTTATTTGAAACCTTTCCTAAGCTGCCATTTCAATCATACTCCTACATTCTTCGGCGCATTTCCTACACATTTCAGCGCACTCCTGGTAAAGCGCACCAATCCATTTATTACCCGAACTCAACATATTGGCGGCAGCGAATCAGATTATTGCACACTCATGGTTGAGTTGAATGCACCGAATGCGCTGCGTTACTTCGGAGGAATGCAAACATTCGAAGGCGCAGTGATTACACGCTAGGGCGCAAGCAAGGCAGGCGTCTATACATTTTTTAAAATCGGTATATTCTATTTTAGAAAATCCAAAAAGAGGATAATTAAAATTTGTGCAGCTGATTCTGTTAAAAAGGGTCTGACAATTCGCTGATACGGATTAGTTTTTTATTTACAAATTCATCAATACCCAATTCAGAAAGTTCTCTTCCATAGCCTGAACGTTTGGTACCACCAAAAGGCAAATCAGCCTGCGTCCAGGTGGGGTGATTGATGAAAACCATGCCGGTATCAATCTGGTCGGCAACTCGTTTTCCTCTTTCAATATCTTGCGTAAATACGGAACCGCCCAGGCCATAAGGCGAATCATTCGCTAAATCGATTGCACCCTTTTCATCTTTCACCCTAAAAAATGTAGCCACCGGACCAAACAACTCTTCATAGTAAACGGGATTATTCCTTTGCATATTAGTAATGATCGTTGGCTCCATAAAAGCACCGTCTCTCTTTACCCTCTTGCCTCCCAATAAAATTGTTGCACCACCATCAACAGCCTTTTGCACCTGCGTTGCTATTTGCTCCGCTGCGGCTTCACTACTCATCGGGCCCAATTGTGTGGTAGCATCCATTGGATCACCTACAATCAATTGCGAAAGCTTGGCTTTAAATTTTTCTAAAAAAATATCTGCCACAGTTTCCATCACAATAAATCTTTTAGATGCTACACAACATTGGCCATTATTATTTATCCTGCCTGTTACCGCCCATTCAACCGTTTTATCCATATCGGCATCATCCAGTACGATAAAGGCATCACTTCCTCCTAATTCCAGCACCGATTTCTTTAAATGCTTTCCAGCCTCCGAAGCGATACTGGCACCTGCGGCCTCGCTGCCGGTAAGCGAAACGCCTTTTATTCTTATATCAGCAACCAGTGCAGATGCACGGGTACCCGATATAAGTAGGTTGGTGTATAAGCCAACTGGTGCTCCTGCCTCTCTAAATAACGCTTCGATGGCAACACCACATTGAGGAACGATGGAAGCATGTTTTACTAAAATTGTATTGCCTGTCATAATATTGGGTGCGGCAAAACGAGCTACCTGGTAAAAAGGGAAATTCCAGGGTTCTACGCCCAACAAAACCCCAATAGGAGCGTGTCTGATTAACGCCTGACCATGGGTAGGGTGCAGTATTTTGTCAGCCAAAAAACTTTCTGCATTGCTGGCGTAGTAATCAAATATTTCAGCACTTAATTTTATTTCTCCATCTGCATGTGCCAATAGTTTACCCATTTCTAAAGTTATCATCTTCGCTAACATGTCTTTCTTCTCTCTTAGCAAACCAGCAACTTTATGAAGTATATCAGTTCGTATTTTAAAATCGGTCTTTTTCCAGGTTTCATAAGTACTTGCCGCTTTTTCTACTGCCTCATCAACCTGCTCGTCAGTCATCTCAGTAAAAGATTCAATCACTTTATTTGTTGCGGGATTAACTGTTTGAATAGCCATTTGGAAATCTTTTTTATGAAATAAATAAACGTGAAAGTTGTTTTAAAAAAAGTGTTTTAAAAATAAAGCCTCGCTTAAGCAAGGCTTTATTTTACTGATTGATTAGATTCATTCTTTTGGCATTAATACTTTGTCAACAACATGAATTACTCCATTGGTTGCTTTAAGATCGGTAGCCGTAACAGTTGCCTTGCCACCATTTTCGTCTGTTAACACAACTTTTCCTTTTACAACTGTTGCTGTTAACATTCCTCCAGCAACTGTTGTTAAAACTGCCTTGCCACCGCCTTCTTCAATAGCTGCCATGACCGCTTTTGCATCCAGGTTTCCTGCAACTACATGGTAGGTTAATATGCCTGCAAGTTTTGATTTATTCTCCGACTTCAATAAATCATCAAGAGTGCCGGCAGGGAGTTTTGCAAAAGCATTATTAGTGGGTGCAAATACGGTAAACGGCCCTTTGCCTTTCAACGTAGTTACCAAGTCTGCAGCTTTTACTGCTGCAACAAGTGTGGTGTGTGCTTTGGAGCCTACGGCTACATCCACAATGTCATTATATGTTTGTGCCGTTGCATTAATGGTCAGTAGTACTGTCGCAATAAAAGCCGCAGCATTTTTAAATAATTTCATGACTGTTTTTTTAAATGTGTAAAAAATACTTTTCATTTAAATAAAGCCTCAAATTAATGAGGCTTTATTTAAATGAAAAGAAGTGCTTTAATCTGCCGGTAATAATACTTTGTCAATAACATGAATTACTCCATTGGAAGCACTAATGTCAGCACTTGTAACTTTTGCATTGCCTACCATTACTTCTCCGTCTTTCATCATCACTTTTAGTTTACTGCCTTCCACCGTAGTTAATTCTTGCCCGTCTTTCAAATCAGCAGCCATCGTTGCTCCGCTTACTACATGGTAAGTCAAAATCTTAGAAAGCTTTTCTTTGTTTTCAGGTTTCAATAGCTTTTCCACCTCTGATTGGATAGCAGCAAACGCTGCATCAGTTGGTGCAAAAACTGTGAATGGGCCTTTACCTTGTAAAGTTTCTACCAAGCCTGCAGCTGTTACTGCTGCAGCAAGGGTTTTACAATTTGCTGCAGCAATTGCCACAATGTCTTCGGTCATTGTCATTTCTCTTTCCATTTTGTATTTAATTTATGCAGAGAATGAATTTTCTCTGCTTGCAAAATTGCGTCTGGCCTGAAGCATAAGTATTACATAGCTTAGTCAAACAATCACAACATTCACGCTTTACTTAATAAAAAATTTAATCAGAAAGATCAATAAAAAATAATTAAAATTATTTTTTATTTCCTTTTTACGAACCTTACTATTTGTAAGGAACGAATAGTTTCTTTATCGGATACTGCGAACAGTGCTTTAATTTTACTTTCTACTTTCTTCTTGTTTAACTAGTTTGCCGTAAACTCCCATGATTAGAATGGGCGCTACCCATTGTCCGACAAATTCCGCATCCTTGCTTCTTCCTAAACATTTTAGGGTAAGTGATATAGCCATCGTACCGATTGCGGTGAATAAAAATACATCGGAAGGTATTTTTATTGTTTGCTTTTCGATGGCTTTGGTAGTTACATCTTCTTGGATTGTTAAATTTCCCATTTTATGTTTTTTATTGATGAATTGGTTCAATAAATTATTTTTTCAACAATTGCCCTATTGTGGTGATAACTCATGAAATTGATTCTTCAATTTCACTTTGTTTCTCCATGTACTCCAAGCGCCTGTACTCCACAATACTAATACGATTAACAATGGTTGAAATGGCAATCTTATCCAACGAAGCAAATCGGAGTTTAAACCAAAGGCATCTTTGTGATTTATTAATTGAGCAATATTTCCCGGAAAAACTGCAACAAAAAAGGTAGCAACTATCCAGCCGACTGTAGTTCGTTTTTTTGGTAAAAAAATCAGCAAAATTCCTAAAAGAATTTCAACAACTCCGGATAAAAGAACAACCGTATCCGGTGGCATGGGTAACCATTCAGGAACTTGTGCCAAAAAGGCTTTACGCTGAAAACTAAGATGACTTATCCCTGCGAGAAGAAGAAAAAGTCCGAGTAATATGCGTACAGCGCTTTGCATTTTTGTTGAATGCATTACGTCATTTTTCATTTTTATTATATTAACACTTCACTGCTTAAAATGCTGCTATGAACAGCCAGGGCTTCAATAAATTTCTTCAAAAACTCCTGTGTCTTTTCATCGGTTAAATTTCCAGTTTTGTCAAACTTTTTATTTACCTCTGTTATTACTACTTCGGGAACGTTCATCGTCATAGCATTTACCGCCACCAATATCTGCCGCAGGTGATATTGCGCCCTTACACCACCCAGCAAGCTGGGGCTTGCACTAATTATACCTACCGCTTTTCCATCAAATGGTTTTCCAGGATGTTTAGAAAGAAAATCAATTACGTTTTTAAGCACTCCCGGAATAGAATAATTATACTCCGGTGTAACAATAATTAACACATCGGAGTTTTTAATGGCAGTGCATATTCTTTCAACCGGTTCAGGTAATACTTTTTCGTACAAATCAAAATTATACATTGGCACATCAGCAATAGATATTTGTTCAATAGTAATGTTTGCAGGTGCAAGTTTTTGTGCCGTTTTTAGCACCATCGTGTTATAAGATTTATTTCTTAAACTTCCAGAAATGGCTACAAAGTGATAGTTATCTTTCATGGAATTTTTCTTCGATTAAATTATTTCACTGAAATTTATTCATCAATTACCTGGGTCTTACCAGTTACGTATTGACTATGATCGCTTGCAATAAATAAAGCTAATTTGGCAATTTTAATAGGTTCTGCATAGCGTCCTAATGAAATCGTAGCCTCAAATTACTTTTTTACTTCTTCGGCATTTCCGGCCGATGAGCCTTCTTCAATTGATCGCATCATTCTGTTGTCTACTGGTCCGGAATGAACGGAATTTACTCTAATTTTTCGGGAAGCTGCTTCAATGGCTGTGGCTCGCCTAATGCTTACAATAGCGGCTCATCGGCCAATCTGATAAATTTTCGGTTTTTGCTCGTTTGTAATGAGCGTACGCACGCCTTTAACCATTTCAATTAATTTTTCAATATTTTGATTGTGTTCCTGTATCATAAAATTTATTTTAATTTTAGTTTGAGTACTAATGTAAATAAGTTAAATATTATGCAGTAAAGTTGAGACTTTGAAAAGGGAGATGCTGCACATTTTGGAAATGAGTTACAACATTCGCATCCTTGCAATGTCCCGATTAGATAGAGTTAAGTAGAAAAATTTGTGCCAAACTAAGTTTAGGTTCAATTAAGGGATTCACAAAATGTGTTAAACCTTGAAAATGAGGGTTAACCAGCCTTAAATCATGTTATAGCATTATAACTTAGATGCACAGATACTTAAAATAGTTGTAGACAATTTTCCCCGTTTGTAGAATAAAACTGTGGAAAATTGGCGCATTGACTTTCCGGATGGTAACTGTTAATACTTGATAAGGTGTCGGCAGTTATTTCTTCATTAGCTTATAATGTGGTTTTGGCTG
>Ga0105046_10013744_pt1 | contig 12525 bp, 7 predicted proteins | sample MAT03_FD_78385 | JGI IMG/M metagenome (GOLD analysis project Ga0105046, IMG submission 78385) | Freshwater microbial communities from Lake Fryxell liftoff mats and glacier meltwater in Antarctica - MAT-03 (megahit assembly) | ecosystem: Environmental > Aquatic > Freshwater > Ice > Liftoff... | reverse complement strand
TACAACCCGGGCTGTGCAGGATCCGCAGCGCGAACCAGGCGCCCATGCATGCCGCCTGATCGTTCGCTAATTCGTTCTTCCGCTCATTGTCGCCTCACTCATATCGCAAGGCCTTCACCGGATCGGCGACCGCGGCCCTGTACGCCTGCATGCTCACGGTGAGCACGGTTACGATCAAGGTGATCAGCAACGCCGCCGCATAGAGCACCGGTGAGATGTCCGTGTGGTACGCGAACGTTTCCAGCCAGCGGCCGATGGCATAGAACGCGAGCGGAAAAGCGACGAGCAACGCAAGACCGAGCAGCACGACGAACTCGCTGTTCATGCGGCGCACGATGTCGAAGAGCGGCGCGCCCAGAAGGCGATCACCAGCAACCCGATGCCACCCACGCAGCCAAGGGCAATGAGCCACTTTCGGCGGACTGGTCGGGGGTCCAGGGCTCGATCCACGGCGCCAAACTGGGCCTAACGGGTCTTCAGCAGGGACGAACGGTGACGGAACGGGAACGGGAACGGGAATTGACGGGCGCTCAGCTTCCTCGGGCAAGGTCATGAGCGAGCGAGGGCGGGCAGCCATCGGTATCCCGCTTGGCCTGCACCTCCCGGTGGGCGGAACAATTCCTGCGGCCCCCACTTGCTGGGATCCGACTTCTGTCTACATTCGCTCCGCCCAAGGCCCCTCCTGTTCTTTGGCGAGAACAAAGGGAAACAGGCAATGAACAACATAAACCGTCAGTAGAACTCATGAACATTTATGTCGCCAACGTGCCTTACTCAGTGAAGGACCAGGATCTCCAGGAACTGTTTGCCCCGTTCGGAGAGGTCACTTCGGCCAAGATCATCATGGACAAAGCCACCAACCGCAGCCGTGGCTTCGGATTCGTGGAAATGGCCAACGATGATGCTGGTCGTGCAGCCATCGAAGGAACCAATGGCAAAAGTTTTCACGGCCGTGACCTGGTGGTGAACGAGGCACGTCCTCGCACCGAAGGTGATCGTCCCAGCTTCGGCGGTGGCCGTAGTGGTGGTGGCGGCGGCGGCGGTGACCGTGGTGGCTATCGCGGTGGCGGTGGTGGTGGTGGCGATCGCGGTGGTGATCGTGGCGGCTACCGCAGCGATCGCGGCGGCGGTGGCGGTTCACGTCGTGACGAGTACTAAGCTCAACCCTACAGACCAAAAACCCCTTCGCCATACGGCGGAGGGGTTTTTTCTTTTCGCCCTGTTCGGCAAGTGTGAAATGTTGTTGATCGATCAACGTAACACCGCGCACCGGGTCATAGCACACCCCCCCCTGCGGTCCGGGTACCTTTGTCCCCCTGTAATGACCCGCTGCATCCCCTCTCTGCGCCTGCTCTTCTTAGGGATGGCTTTGAACGTTGGAACGCTGGTTTGGGGGCAACCCCCTGTAGGTGGTGGCCGACCTGTTGGCCTGCCATCCATTGGAAAGGTCTACGGTCGTGTGTTGGACGCGGCCACCGATAAGGGCGGTGAGTTCGCCACGGTCACGGTGTACCGCATGCCGCAGGACAGCGTGGTGGGTGGCGACATGGTACGCGCCAATGGGGACTTCGCCGTGCATAAACTGCCGATGGGTCCGTTGCGGGTGGTGGTGAGTTTCCTCGGCTACGACCCGCAGGTGAAGGCGGTCACCCTTACGCGTGATCGCCCCGAACAGGATCTCGGCAACATCACGATCTCCGCCTCCTCGGCGGAGCAGCTACCCGACGCCGAGGTCGTTGGCGAGCGCAGCACGATGGTGATGCATGTGGACCGCCGGGTCTTCGTAGTGGACAAGGACCTGAGCACACAGGGCGGTACCGGGGTGGATGTGATGAAGAATGTGCCGGGTCTGAGCGTGGATGTGGATGGCAACGTGGAGATGCGCGGCGGCAACCCGCGGATCCTGGTGGATGGCCGGCCGACCTCGATGACGCTGGACCAGATACCCGCCGAAGAGATCGAGCGCGTGGAAGTGATCACCAATCCTTCGGTGGCCTTCGATGCCAGCAGCACAGCGGGCATCATCAATGTGATCCTGAAGAAGAACACGAAACCCGGTTACAACGGCCAGTTGCAGGCCGGAGTGGGCACGAATGATCGCTACCAGACAGGGCTGAACCTGAACGCCAAGGAGGGGCGCTGGGGCTTCAACCTCTCTTACAACTACAACACGAGCCGCAACGCGACCGATGGCCAGACGCGCCGCACCGATCGCGCCAACGGCGAGGACATCGGCTACTTCGACCAGGACAGCGAAAGCATCTCCGGCCGCACCATGCACGGCGGGCGCTTCGGCATCGACTGGCAGTTGAACAACCGCAGCACGCTCAGTGTCTCGCAGAGTTTCAGGACCCACGACATGGACGGGGAGGACAGCCAACTCTTCACCACCTCCGGCGCGGGCCGCGAACTGCTCAGCTCCGGCGAGCAGATCAACACGTCGCTCTCGGTCAACACCGGCCTCACCTCCCAGATCGCCTTCCGCCGCAAAGCACCGAAGCAAGGCCGCGAATGGAACGTGGACCTCACCTACAACTATTCCGACCGGGACAGCCACTCGGACCAGGACCTGTACAGCTACGGCACGGACGGCAACGCTTCGGAAGGAAGCCCCCGACTTCAGGATAACATCGGCGGAAGTGTGTACGATCAGTACACCCTGCAGGCGGACTTCGTGGAGCCGCTGAACGAACGCACGAAATTCGAATGGGGTGCCAAGGGGAACTACAAGCTCGATCACTCGTTCCAGAACGTGTTCGTCACCTCACCCACGCTGGGCACGAACGTGCGGGATAGCGTCCTGTCCAACAAATACGTGATCACCGACGTGATCAATGCGTTCTACTTCAACTGGTCGCAACAACTCACTGAACGCTGGGCACTGATGGCGGGGTTCCGCTTCGAGCAGACCTGGTACGAGGCGGAACTGGTGGACACGGACCAACGCTTCAGCTACAAATACCCCGATGGCGTGGAGAACCTGGACAGGGCGCTGTTCCCCTCGATCTACCTGGTGCGCCGCTGGGAGAACAGCACGCGCGAGTTGCAAGTGAATTTCTCGCGCAAGATCGAACGGCCGCGTTTCTGGCAGATCATGCCGTTCATCATGTTCAGCGACGCACGTAACGTGCGCATCGGCAACCCGACGCTGGCGCCGGAGCTGAGCAACCTCGCCGAGGTGAACCACCTGCTGCCCTTCCTGAAAGGCAAGGCCAGCTGGCTCACTTCGGTCTTCGGACGTTACACACAGGATGTGGTCACCAGCTACGCCACGCCGTTGCCCACCGACACCACGATCCTGCTCAACACCTTCGTGAACGGGAGATACAGCGCGAGCAGCGGTTGGGAGAACGTGCTGAAGTTCGACCCGGTGCAAGGCTTGCAGGTGACGTTGAGCGGTACGGTGCAATACGTGGATATCGCGCTGAGCAGCGCACAGGGAGGCACGCGCAACACGGGTACCTACTGGAACGCGAAGGCGCTCCTGAACTACCGCTTCCTGAAGGACTGGACCGTGCAGGTGAACGGAGAGTATGAAGGTCCGCGGGTCCAGCCCCAGGGCATGGGTCTCGCGCAATACGGCGTGGATGCCTCGGTAAGCCATGACTTCACCAAGAAGCTCACGGCCGTCCTTTCGGTGAACGATATCTTCTTCACACGGCGCTGGGGCAACATCATCGATACGCCCTTTCTCTATCAGGAGAACTACCGCCGCCGCGAGATGCGCTTTGTGCGCCTGACCCTCACGTGGAAATTCGGCGAGCAGAACACTTCGCTGTTCCGCAAACGCGGACAGCAACCCCGCAGCGAACCCGGCGGTGGCGATATGGAGTTCTGATCAGAGCGGCACCACCTCGAAGAGCGGGCAGCCCACCTCGCCCTGCTCGTTGTAGAAATCGAGGAAGCGCATCTTGTGGAAGTAGCCCTGGCCATCCTCCACGATGTAGACGATCGTCGCGTCCACCGTATAGGAGCCGCTATCGAACGAGTACGTCTTCCAATCATACCCGATGCCATCGCGGCGTGATGCGAACGGATGAGCGAGCGTATCCGCGAGCGTGACAGTGGAGAAGTCGGCATTGGAGAGACGGGCGATGCGCGTGCGACCAGGGGCGGTAAGCACACCGGTGACGATGTAGGGGATGTACGGATCGTAGAACTGGTGCGTGTACTGGGTGAACACCAGGTCCCATGTGCCTGTGGGTGGTTCGATCGCGACGACGCCATTGGCGAAGCTGTAGTTCGTGTAGGAGCGTGAAACGTCCTTCGGCACGGTAACGCTCTGTACGCCGGAGCCATCCACTTGTGCGGCATCGAACGTGAACGTGGTGGAGGTCACACCGATCATCCTCACCTTCCGCAAGCCCAGGGGCTGACCCAAGGCATTGTAGCCGAGATCGATCACGTACACGTCGTTCGTGCCGCGCGTATCGCCGAAGGCCGTACTGTCCGGATCCCCGCTCGGTGCATCGATGCGGCGTGCTGCGCCCATGCCGTTCGTATCGGTCGGTTGGGTGATGTCCACCGCCCCGAGGTTCCAGGCGGTCATCAGGCGCGATCCGTTCAACATCACACGCCAACCATCAGCCGAACTCTCGAACGCGAGGTCCCATGCGGTCTTGGGATTGGTGGACACGACCGTGCCCGTGCCCAGATCCAACCACACCTGGTCCTGGTACCCGGAACCCATGCACACCTGCACGCTGCGGCCCTCGCCACGCGGTTGGACAGGTGCGGGCAACTCGTCCTTCAAGCAGGCGCTCAACAGGAGCGCGCAGCACAGTCCGGTGATCACGCTCGTCCTCATCGCTGTTGCTTCTTCAGTTCCAATTCGATCCTCGCGAAGAATGTGCGGCCGGTGGTCATGGGCACACTGCTGCTGCCATCGCTGTGTACGCCCGCCGTACTTCCCGGAACGGACGCATTGACGTTCTGCACGTCGAAGAGATCCTTGCACCCGAGCGTCAGCGCGAGGCGCTTGTTCCAAAGGCGCTTGGTGATGGACGCATCGGCCATCTGGTAGGCCGCGATCGCACCGCGCGCGACCTCGTTCTCGCTCACGTAGATGTAATTCGCGAGTTCGCCCTGGTACTTCCAGAACACCGAGGCGCTCCAGTCTTTATCAGGCCACTGACGCGTGAAGGAGGCGCGCGCTTCCGGCGAGAAGAGGTAAGGCTCACCCTGCGCGGCGGCGATCTCATCGTAGCGACCCGTGATCGCAGCGCCCGCTGAAATGATCCAACTCCCATTGTCCCACCCCGCACCGATGCTGCCACCCGCAGTGCGGTACTCGCCGACATTGACATAGGTGTAGCGCGAACCGGAGACCTGCGCCAGGGTGATCAGTTCGTTGATCACATTGTAGAAGCCGCTGACCTCACCGGTGTATACACCCTTGTCCCCGACCTGGCGAAAGGTGAGCCCCGCGCTCATGTTGTGCGAGCGTTCCGCCTCAAGTTCCACGTTGCCAACGATGTCGTGGTTCACATCGACGAAGTAGAAGTATAGTTCCTTCAGCGACGGTGCGCGGAACCCCTGTGCGTACGAAGCGCGCAGGGTGAAGCCTTCGTTGAGTTGCCAGCGCACGTTCAATGAAGGGATCAGCGGAGCGCCGTACCGCGTATTGTACGCATAGCGCACGCCGGGCCGCAACGTGAGGCGCTCGATCGGCCGGTACTCCAGACTGGCGAACGCGGCGTAGTCCCCGATGTCCTGCTGCCCATCTTCGAGACGCTCGCCCGCACCGGTCTCCAGGTTCAGGTCCAGGCCGAGTTCATAGCTCAGGGTCGCGCTATCGGGGGCGCTGGCGAACACCGTTCGCACGTTCGTGAGGGTGAACCGGGTGGTATCCTGCATGCCCGGCATGTAAGCGAGTTCCTCCCCCAACGTCGTCAGATCGCGGAACCAGGTATTGCGTGTGCGCGCGTACCGGTCGTGCGCGGCCAATGCGTTGAAACGCTTCCCGTTCGCCAGGCGGCCCTCGGCGAAGATCGCGTTGTCCAGCCGAAGCGTGACGTACTCCTCATCGAAGGCGGTCTCGTGGTATGGGGCACGCGGCAGGCCCCGGTTGGTGATGCGATCGTGCATGGCCTCGCCCTTGTAGCCGAAGCTCCAGCGCTCGCCACTCCAGCGGTAGTTCGATCGACCGAAGTACTGTTCGCGCGGCTTCCATTGCTGGTAGCGCGATGAGTCCGCGACCGAGGGGGAGAGATCGGGCACCCCGCTTTGGGTGGGGTCCCAACCGTTGAAGTAGTTGCGACCGCCGGAGATGGTAAGGTCGTTGCGCTTCCAGTGGCGGGTCGCGACGAGCGTGGTGTTGAGCCGACCGATGTGCTCCGCGTACACCGCTGCCTTGAAGGTGGCTGGCAGCGATCCACGCTTGCGTGTGATCAGGTTGATCGTTCCTGCCAGCGCGTTCGTTCCGTAGTTGACGCTCAAGGGTCCCTCGACGATCTCCGCACGCTCGATACCCGTGAGGTCGATCTGTGCGAGGTCGATGTTGCCATCCTGCCGGCCGATCACCGGTACGCCATCGATCAGGATCTTCACATTCTGACCACCGAGGCCCTGCATGCTCATCGAGGTGCCGAGGATATTGTCCTGCGAAACGCGGATGTTGAGTTCGTTCCGCAACGCTTCCCCCAAGTTGTTCGCCGCCATGCGTTGGAAGTGCTGCGCGTCCAGCACCCGCACCTTATGGACCGCCTGTTCCGCAGTACCGGGTACGTACTGCCCGGTCACCACCATCTCTTGCAGGCCGATCGTCGCGCGGTGCAAGCGGTACGTCCGTGCGCCCAGCACACGGATCGTATCCGTTAGCCGCTGATAGCCCATGAACTGGAGCCGGATGACCACACCGGCGCTCACCTGCGATCCATCCAATGGAAGTACGACATGGCCATCGGCATCACCGATCGCGCTCCGCTCAACGTCCTCCCCGATCGTTCGATGGAAGACAGGTACATAGGGCAGGCTCTCGCCACTGGCATCATCCACCACTCGCACGGCCACCTGCCCCAACACCGCGCCCACTTGCATCAACGCCAAGACGAGGAACAGGGCGGTGCGCGGGGGGATCAACGAGCGGAACATCTGGGGCAGTGACGAAGACCCCGGTCTTCGCTGCGCGAAGGTCAATGGCGCATCCCCCCGCACTGTCACGGTCCTGTAAATGCTGGATCGCTCGGGATGCCTGCGTGTACACCTAAGCCTGGAACAACGCGCGCTCGGCTTCGGCTACTACGGTGCGCCACGTCTCCAGTTCAGGGATGCCGGGTTTGCGCTTCCCGAAGACCTGGATGAGTTGCGCACCCTTGTCGTCGTAGCATTCCAGTGCCGTCACCAGCCCATCGGCGGTGGGCTTGCGCACGATCCAGCTCTGCACAATGGCGGCCTCGCGCACATGCAGGTTGAAATCAGGATCGATGACGTTGAACCATTCGGGCACGTCCATCAACTGCTTCACCACACCGGTGTGGATCTGCAACATGCCACGGTTGCCCACGAACACCATGATCGGAACAGCCTGCTCCGCGACTGTGGTGATGATGTGGCGCAGGGTGCTGTTGGGAACGCGCACCGCATAGCCGCCTTCGGGGGCCAACCGCAGCGCCTGGGTGCGGGAGACGGCATGCTTCCGCAGCAGCATGTGGAAATCGTGCGTGTCCTTGAGCGCGAGCCATTCAGCACGGAACGCGGCGATGTCGATGCCCGCGTCCGGACCTTCGGGTGGCTCGGAACGTGCAGGGGTAACCGCCAGCTCCGGCGTTTGGTCCTCACCGCGGAAGGCTTCCACCAGATCATGGTAGGCACCGGCATCGCTCTCCTCGATGAGGTAGATCTTGTGTACGGCCTCGCCATTGCCCGCGAAGAACTGCAAACTGTAGCGCGGATGGTCCTTGCCCGGTTCCATCACACTGAAGGCCGAGGTCCACGATCCCCAGAAGATCCGCAGATCGATGTCCGCCCCGACGAACAAGCCCACCGGGCCGTGGTTGAACTGTGCGTTCAGGTAAACGCCCTTGCGCTCGTGTACCACGTCGTCGTTGCGGGTCAGCGCCATCACGCGCCCCAGTTTCCCCACAGCACCCAGGATCCCGGCGAAGTCCGGCTTCAGCCGCGCGACACCATCGCCCATGCGGGTGGCGAGCAGTTCCGCTTCGCTCACACCGAGTTCGATCGCGGCGTTACGGATGCGCAGGTTCGGCCGGGTGTTCAGCAGCTCGTCCCAGCGGTTCTTCAGGTCGTTCGTGGTGGTGGTGGTGATCATGGTGTGGTTCGGTAAGGCCCGTGAGGAACCGTATGGTCGGATCGTTTCGTAACGGGTTCGAAGCGTGGCGCAAAGCACTCCATCCGCGCTCGATCGTTCAATACCACGATCATGGTATAGATCACCGGATATGCGAAGCCCCGGACCGGATCACGGCCCAGGGCTTCGCCCGATCGGGAGCGGACATCTTACTCGATCACCAGACGTGCCGTGATCGAAGCACCATTGGCCTCCACGCGTGCGATGTAGAGGCCCTGATCCAGGCCGCTCACTCCCACAGTGCGCAGGCTGAGGCCGTTCAGGCCGGTGAGTTGCTCTTGCATCACGAGCTTGCCGCTGAGGTCAATTACGGAAAGCACGGCGCTCGAAGCGGGCAAGTCGATCACCAATTGGGCCTGGCCATCGCGCACCGGGTTCGGGTACACGAGCACTGTGCCTTGCGCCGCGTTCTCTTCGATCGACGTGGCGCTCACCAGTTCCTGCGTGAAGGTCATATCGCCCGTGGCTCCGCCACCGTAGGCGGTGAAGATCAGCTTCCAAATGTTGCCCACCCGGTCCTGCACAAAGTAGGTACGGTCCTGCGCGTACTCGTACTCGAAGGTGGTCATGTTGAAGGTCTTCCAGTCGTAGCCGATCGTGTTGATGTCCGCACTGAACGCGCCACCCCACCACTCCGCACTGGATGGATCAACGCCATCCACCTGCAGCACCTGGGTGTTCTTGTTGTGCAAGACACCGGCTACACCATAGGCGGTGGGGACGAAGGCGATGTACTTCGTGAAGAGCAGGTCCCAGTTGGTCGTCGCCGGTTCACGGTCAAGGATCGTATTGTTCTCCAGGGAGAAGTAGCCGAAGTTCCTGCCGGTGAAGAGCGCCTTGTTCAACTCGCCGGTCTGTTCGTTGGTGCCGTCGATGTTGGCCCAGGTGAAGGAGTAGGTGCTGGTGGCGAGCCCGTCGATACGCAACTTCTTCCACGCGCCGTTGGCCAGCTTCAACACAAAGAGGCTGTCGCCCACCACGGTATGTGTGATCATGTTGTACACGCCCCAGCCCAGGTCGAATTCATTGGCCGTGAGGCCCTGGTTCAATGCACCGGAGCTCCAGGTGAGGTCGCTGTTGTGCGTTGCGGTCCACGAGGCGGCGAGGCCCGTGGTATCCAGCATTGACCACTGTTCAAGAGCGTACGGGGCCTTGTAGACCTGCATGCCCTTGGTGGTGTTCACCAGGATGCTGCCGGTGAAGCCGGTGATCTCGAAGGCCAGATCCCACTCGGCGAGCGGGACGCTGGTCTGCACGCCGTTCTGCAAGCTGTAGAAGGTCTGTACTGCGTTGGCTGGGCCGGTGGTAACAGTGACGGTGGTCTGTGCGGAAAGCGCCGTGGTAAGCAGCGTGGAAATGAACAGCGTAACGAGCTTCATGATGAGGTGTTCGGTTTGAGGACGCAAAGCAACCGCGCAGAACGGCCGTGCTCCAATACCATGATCAGGGTAAGATGGCCTGTTCCGTCACGGCAGTGTCACACCTTGCCGCCGGCGATCAATAACGCAACAGGTAACGGTCTTCCGTAACGCGGTCGCGACTGTGCGGTAACACGAAGTCGAGGCCCAGCAGCTGCACATCGTAGTTGTCGAAATGCGTCCTCTCCAACGGGACCGCACCAAGCGCCTCCAGCTGGGCCAGTTGTTCTGCATTGGTGTAGACGAACATGCCCGGTTCGATCAATGGACGCGCTTCATCGGCGTTGAACTTGTAGTTCACCGTGTAACCTGCATAGAAATTCAATGCCGTGCCGCCAACACCAACGCTCAGGAATTGCTCGCTCGGCACACTGTTCTCCCGCGCCCATTGCCCGGCACGCGCGTTCGCCTGGTAGCGCAGCAGTTCGGGATAAATGTGCCCGTTCACGGCAATACCGATGAACACCATGGCCATGCGCGAAAAGCCGAACAGCGTTGCTTGCGAAGGGGCCAGCATGTGAACGATCCCAGCGCCGGCCGCGCCTCCCAGCAGCAGCGCGAGGTAGGCCAGCCCACCTCCGGGGAAGGCCCATGCGCCCAGCACACCCGTGATCACAATGAGCAGCACAACCACCACCACCTGGGCGACCCGCACAGCGGTGGTGTACACGGCATGGAACGCTTGCGCGCCGATGACGGCGAACATGGGAACGATCACGTACAGGTAATGCGGCAACTTGAACTGTGAAAGCGAGAGGGCGATGAACACGAGCACGGTACCGGTGATCGTCGCGTACTCACGAAGGGGCTGTCGCTTGATGATCGCGACCATCGAGCGCCAGAGGCCGATCAACACGAAGAGCGTCCAAGGCAGCAACTCCCACAACACTTCGTGCGTGAAGAAGAAGATCGAGGAATCGTCCTTCCAGCGGTTCTCGCCGGTAATGCGGCCGAAGCTCTGCTCCCAGAAATAGAAGCGGATACCGTGCATGCCGTGCTGCGCGTACAGGCCCATGCACATCGGGATCAGCAGTGCGCAGATGATCAGCGGAACGAAAAGGAGGCGCGCATCGCGCAACACTTCCCACCGCTTCCGGAACAGGACATCGCCGCCCAACGCGAGCAGCGGCGCCACCGCACCCATGGGTCCTTTGGCGAGCATGCCGGCCGCGATCGCAATGGCACAGCCGAACAATTGCCAGGTCTTCCGCTGGTCCATCCACGCCGAACCCAGCCAGATCGCGGTGATCACCGAACCGGTGAGGATGGTGTCGCAACGCACGTCGTTCGTCATGAGGAGGAAGGCCGCGCTGCTCCCGAACATCAGCACGGCGGTGCGGGCAATGTCCCGGCCGTAGTGCAGAAGCGCAAAGCGATAAGTGGAGTACAGCCCCAGGAAAGCGAAGAGGATGCTGGGTAATTTGTAGCTCCAGTTGTGTACGCCGAAGACCTTGAAGGAGAGAGCGGACAGCCAGAAGAGTAGCGGCGGTTTATCCAGGTAGTCCTGCCCGCGGTGGTAGAGCTCCAGCCAGTTGTCGGACGACATCATGTCCTGGGACATGGCGGCGTACTGGGCGGCATCCACCTCCATCACGTCGAGGGTGCTGCCCAACACCGTGACCACGAGCAAAACGAGCAGCGCGAACAGGAACCCACGATCGGTCATCGCGGCGAAAGTAAAAGGCTTGTTAACGCCACAGCCGTCCCCAAGCCCCCGGCTTAACATTGCAACACCTTCAACCCATGGGACGCCGCGCGATCGGGACCTTGATGCTGCTGGCCACGTTGAGCGTGGTCGGTGTGGTGGTGATCCAGCTGCTCTGGCTGCAACAGGCCTCGCGCTACCGCAGAGAACAGGTGGCGCTGAACAAGGAGCAGGCCTCCCAGCTCGAAAAGCAGTTCAACGATCGCGTCGTGATAGCGCTGACCGACGTCACCGAACAGATCCTGTCGATCAACCAGGATCCCTCCGACCTGTACGACGCGGTGAAACAGGAGCGGCCGAACTACTTCGCCGTCACGATCAACGACACGGTACATCCCTACCTGCTCGAAGCCTTGCTTCGCAAGGAGTTCAGCCGACGCAACATCCGCGAGGACTTCGAGTACGGCATCTACGATTGCTTCACCGACAGCATCGTCTATGGCAACTACGTGGCATTGGACACCACGCACGCGGACACGCTCGAGCACAGCGACCTGTTGAAGCTGGACAAACCGGGGCACTACTTCGGTGTGTACTTCCCCAACCGGGCGAGCACGCTCTGGGAAGAGGATGCCACCCGCTGGACCTGGATCTTCCCAGCGATCGTCACGTTGATCGTGTTCGGCTTCTTCGCGTACAGCGTGTGGGTGATCCTGAAGCAGAAGAAGTTGAGCGAGATGAAGAACGACTTCATCGGGAACATGACGCATGAGCTGAAGACGCCCATCAGCACCATCGCGTTGAGCAGCGAGGTGATCAGTGATCCGGGCATCATCAACGAACCCGACCGGCTGCGTGAATACGCGCGCATCATCCGCAGCGAGAACGAGCGGCTGCGCACCCAGGTTGAACGCGTGCTGCAACTCGCCACGCTGGACAAGGACCAATTGGAGTTGAAGCGCGAGCGTGTGGACATGCACCACATCGTGCAGGAGGTGGCGGAGCACTTCAAACTGCCCCTGCAGGAGCGCAATGTGCGGCTGGACCTCGAACTGAACGCCACGAACGCGACCGTACTGGGCGACAAGGTCCACCTGAACAACGCACTGGCCAACCTCCTGGACAATGCCCTGAAATACGGACCCGACGACAGC
>Ga0105046_10013742_pt1 | contig 12527 bp, 11 predicted proteins | sample MAT03_FD_78385 | JGI IMG/M metagenome (GOLD analysis project Ga0105046, IMG submission 78385) | Freshwater microbial communities from Lake Fryxell liftoff mats and glacier meltwater in Antarctica - MAT-03 (megahit assembly) | ecosystem: Environmental > Aquatic > Freshwater > Ice > Liftoff... | reverse complement strand
GTGGGCACGGTGACGATGGAGGCCGCCGTGCCCGGCAGCTCCACACGGTCGAGGGTGCCGAACTCGATCACCACGGGCGCGGGGTCGCCCCAGCCGGACGAGAGCACCACGAAGCCATTGCCCAACTCAAGGTTGGTGGCCTCGCGTGCATAGGGGCCCAAGCCACCCAGGTCGATCGGGGCGTAGAGGATGCCGGCGGCGGCGGCCAACGACACTCGCACGAGCGAGGTGCCGTCGAGCCATGCCAGTGTGGCACCGTCGCGGCTGAGGGTGTACAACCGCGGGCAATCGCTGCAGTCGGTGTAGGCGGATTCGAGCCCAAACATGGCGGCGGTGAAGGTTTCACGGCCGAACATCGAGTAGCTCACCAGCTCGCGTCTGACCTCCTGGTAGTACTCGCCGACGATCAGGCCGTTCTCGGCGAGGTGCATGCGGCTGTAGCCCTGTTCCCAGCCACCGAACTCGGCGTCGACCACGATGGTCTCGAACGTCTCGAGTGAGCGGGTCACCAACACCGACTCGACCAGCGCCGACTGCGGCTGGGCCTCCTGTTCGACGGCATACAGCACGGTCATCTCACCGTTCACCATCGCCACGTCGTACAGGCGAACCCAACCATCGAGTGTCTCGCCGGGGAACAGTTCGTTCAGCTGACCGAAATGCCAGACGAGCAGCGTCGTGTCGGACTGGTCGCCGTCGAACGTCCAGCCGCTGCTGCGCTGCATGACGACCGAGCCGTCGGGCAGTTGCAACGCCATGCTCATCGCATCCGTGGTCAGCTGTTCGGCCACGCCGTCGACCACCCGCCACACGCCATCCGGGCCGGCAGTGACGACCGTGCTGCTCACGTCGACCGGCGTGGGCGTGACGACGGGCGTGGTGGTGCTGGGCGTCGTGGTGTTGGTCGGCCGCAGCGAAAATGTGGCGAAGCCATTCGCCATCGGCAGTGAGAGGGTGCTCCGAGTGCTGGCGTCGACCAGGACCGGCGGGGCAGCCTCGTAGGAAACCAGCACGTACGGCCATGACACATCGAGCCCGATTACCCCCGCCGGATCGAAGTCGATGATCTCCTGCGCGGTGCCGCCGCTGTCGGTGACCCAGAGTTGGCCGTTGGCCTCGAGGCGCGCCTCCTGCAGGCCGACGCCCGTGGCGGTGGCGACGGAGCCGAGCGCGGCACCGGCGTCGACCGGCTGCCCGCTTCGGTGGACGATCACCATCGCTAGCTCGGGAAGGCTGCGGTCCCACGTGCCGTACACGGAGTCGCTCTGGAAGTGGAATTCGGGCCGCAGCCCAGCGCTGTCGGGCGCGGTCGACAGCTGCGTGCGCACACCGTCCACCCACATCATCAGCCGGTTCCCCTCGACGTACAGCACCGCCCCGTCGGCAGCGACGTCCATCAGCACCCCGCCGAATTCGTCGACAGGCCTGGTGCTCCCATCCTCGGCCGTTGCCAGGATGTGCGGCAGCGCCACCTCCTGGCAACAGTACGACGCGACCACTTCCCCGTCGGCCTGCATGTACGCGCGAGTCAAGGTTCCACCGGGACCGTCGGCGTCGGTCAGCCGCGTCACCACCGCCTCACCGTTCTCGGCGGTGACGGTCTCGATGCCTCGGTCGCTGGCGACGATCGCAGTGATCTCTGCCGGCCAGGCGACTGGGGCGCCGGGCATCGTTGTCGACTCGACACTGGAACTAGTCGCAGCAGTCACACGCTGGTGGTCGTCGCCGGCTGATCTGATCAACACGAAGCCGACCACCAGCGAGGCTGCAACGCCGACCGCCATCCACACGATCATGCGGCCGCGTCGGCGCGGGAAGGGCACAACCACCGCTTGGTCGCCTGACGCCGGCTGTGCGTTGAGCGCGGAGAACGGACGCGGCGCAGACACGTCGGCAACGGCCGAGGCGACCAGCGAACGGATGCGGTTGTCGAGTTCTTCTTCGTTCATTGCAGGATCCTCCGCAACTGCTCGCGGGCACGTGCCAACTGCTTTCGCACGGTGCCCTCGCTCACGCCCAGCATGGCCGCCACCTGGGTGGGCGTGAGGTCGTCCCAATAGGTGAGGTAGACGACGGCTCGCTGCTGCGGGCTCAGCACGGTCAGCGCGCGCTGCGCATCGACCGACGATTCGCGCGCAACGACAGAGTCGCTGACTGCGACCCGCTCCTCGCGTGCCACTCGACGCGCATCACTGCGGCGCATCGACAGCGAACGATTCAGGACGGCGCGATAGAGGTACGCGCGTTGGTTCTCCACCGTTAGCCAACCCGGCGACGCGAACGCGGCCACCACCGCGTCGACCACCACATCCGGCGCATCTGCCGGCCCGACGAGCGCTGTGGCGTAGCGCACGAGTTCGTCGGCGTGGCGCCGATACAGCTCGCTCGAGTCAGCCACCGCCGTCATCATCACTCATGAGACGCCGCCGGGTGAACCAGCGGGTGACAACTGCGCTAGACGGGTTGGCGGCCGAGCCAGATTTGGTACCAGCGGGCGGCATCGGTGGCGAAGCGAAGGATGTCGCTGCTGGTGCGCTGTGCTTCGTCGACGGACTGCAGCGTTTCCATTCGCTGACACGCACGGCCCAGTTCCATCGCACCCAGCAGGAACGAGCTGGACTTCAGCGTGTGCGCAGCGCGCTTGGCGCAGATGATGTCGCCGTCGGCGCACGCATCGGCCAGGGCGGTGCGGCGGCCCTGTAGCTCGTCGAGGAAGGTCCGCACCAGCTCGGTCACCACCTGCGCGTCGCCGAGGTCGGCGGCGAGGCTGTCGAGCACGGAGGCGTCCACAGTGTTGGGCAGCTCGCCCACCGTCGGCACGTGCTGCACCCACCGGCGCAGCGCCTCGCCCAACACCGCCAGGCTGACGGGCTTGGGCAGGAAGTCGTCCATACCTGCGTCTTCGCACGCACGTCGGTCGGCGGCCGCCGCCGCGGCGGTGACCCCGACGATGACGGCACGACGCCCGGTGTGGCCCTCCAAGGCACGGATCTGACGAGTGGCCTCCAAGCCGTCGATGCCGGGCAGGTGGTAGTCCATCAACACCAGATCGGGGCCCTCGCCTTTGGCCAATAGAGCGACGGCGGCCTCGCCGGTACCCACCACGACCGCACGCATTCCCAGCCGTGCGAGCTGGCTTTCGGCCAGCATCTGGTTGACCGCGTTGTCATCGACCACCAGCACCGGTTGCCCGGCAATGTTCAGCGGCCTCGGGGCCGGTTCGACAACCGCTGGCGGCGGGTCGCACTCGACGGTGGGCAGCGTGACGGTGAACGTGGACCCCTCACCGATGTTGCTGACGGCTTGGATGGTGCCCGACATCAGCTCCACCAACTGACGCACGATGGTGAGCCCGAGGCCGGCGCCACCGCCTTCGCCGGCGTTGCTGCCGGTGGTGAAGGCCTCGAAGATCGTGGTCATCTCCGCAGGAGCGATGCCCTGCCCGGTATCGCTGATTTCGAAGCGCAGACCGCCGGGCGCGACGGCTGCCATCAGCAACACCTCGCCGTCGACAGTGAACTTGACGGCGTTGCCGACCAAGTTGCTGAGCACCTGCCGCATGCGGGTGGCATCGCCCAGGACCCAGAGCGGCACGTCGTCGGGCACGTGACCCAGCACGGCCACTGGCTTGTCACGCGCACCCAGCCCGGCGAGTGCGACGACGTCGTCCACGAGCGACCGCAACAACACCGGCTGCGCCGCCAGCGACACCGCGCCGACACCGAGCCGCGACGAATCGAGCAGGTCGTCGATGACGGTGGTCAGTCCTTCGATCTGCCGGCGAAGGGTGTTGGCCAACGACGACGCATCATCCTGCAGTCCGGTGGACGTGGTCAGCAGTTCGGCCAGGCCGGCCATCGCGTGGAGTGGATTGCGCAGCTCGTGGCTGACAGTTGCGATCAGGCGAGTACGCAAGTCCGCTTGGACGAGAGCCGCGTCGCGGGACTCGGCGAGGTCCTTCATCAACGCCTTGCGTTCGGTGATGTTGCGCGAGGTGACGACGATGCCTGACACGTCGGGGTCGTGCAGCAGGTTGACGGCGTGCACTTCCAGCGGTTGGTATGTACCGTCGGCCGCCTCCACACGGAACTCGCCGGTGACCACCGACCCCGGACTGGCGATCACCCTTTCGCGCATGGCGAGTACGCGCAGCGCATCGTCGGGATGCAGCAGGTCGAAGATGGTTCGGTCGGCCCAGAAGCCCAACGGATAGCCGAGGATCGGCTTGTAGCGACCGGACGTTTCGATGAGTGCGCCGTTCTCATCGATCAGCGAGATTGTGTCGTCGATGTTCTCGATCAGCTTCTGAATGCGGTACGCATCGAAACGAGCTGCGTCGGTGACTGGGGTCGCTGTGCTGAACAGCGCGACACGTTCGCCATCGCGCTGCAGCGCGCGTAGCGTCAGGCGCACCAACTGGTTGCCACCACCAGGACGTGGCGCCTGTTGCATCGAGACGTACTCGGCCAGCTCGCCCGAGCTCAGCTGCGCCAGTACCTCACCGGTGTGGCTGCGATCGCCGGGTTCGATCATTGCCTCGAACGGCAGCCCGACAAGGTCGTCAGGGCTCAGCTCGAAGACGGCTGCGTACTCCCGGCTGCCGGCCACCCCGTGACCGTCGAGGTCGAACAGCGACCATGCCACGGGCGCTTGCAGCAGCGCTTCCGCAAGCAATTGAGCGTCGATCCTGCGTTCCATGTCAGCATTGTGGCCGACGGACCCGCGCCGCGCGTGAGACCGAGGCGCGTCAGCCGCCGGCGACGGCGGGAATGATGCTGACGGTGGTGCCGGCTGGCGTGGGCGTATTCAGTCCGTCGAGATACCGCACGTCGTCGTCGGCCACGAACAGGTTGACGAACTTGCGCATCGCGCCGGCCTCATCGAGCAGTCGGTCGCTGAAACCGGGGTGGGCGGCTTCGAGGTTGGCGATCACCTCGGTGAGGGTGGCACCCTCGACCTGCACTGTGGACGAGCCGCCCGAGAGCGGACGCAAGGTGGTGGGGATTCGAACGGTCACAGCCATGAGGCAAAACTCTACCCACCTGGTCGGGATTTCAACTCGTCGCAGCAGGGGCCGTGCTCCCCTAACCTTTCGACGATGCGAGTGCTGGCCGCCGTCGACAAATTCAAGGGCACCGCCACCGCTGCCCAGGTGGCTGCGGCCATCGGCCACGCTTGTTGGGACCTGGGCCACGAGTGCGTCGAGCAGCCGGTCGCCGACGGTGGCGAAGGCACGCTGGAGGCACTGGGCGGCGCCAATCGCACCAGTGTTGTGACCGGCCCGTTGGGCGACGCAGTCACGGCCGAGTGGCGGCTGCACCGCGGCACGGCGGTGATCGAAATGGCTCGCGCATCGGGCCTGACGTTGGCCGGTGGAGCCGAGGGAAACGACGCAATGGCGGCCACCACCACCGGCACCGGCGAGCTCATCGACCAGGCGCTCGACCTTGGGGCAAAAAAGATCGTCGTCTGCCTCGGCGGTTCGGCCACCACCGATGGCGGGCTGGGCTGTGTGCGGGCCATCACTGCCCCCAACCGTCTACGCAGCGTGCAGTTGTTGGTGGCGTGCGACGTGCAAACTCTGTTCGCCGACGCGGCCCCGGTGTTCGCGCCGCAGAAGGGTGCCTCGCCAGCGCAGGTGGACATGTTGCGCGGCCGGCTCGAACGCCTTGCCCAGCTCTACCAAGAGCAGTACGGGGTCGACGTCCGCAACCTGCCCGGCACCGGCGCCGCCGGCGGTCTGGCTGGCGGCCTGGTTGCACTCGGAGGGCGACTGCTGCCCGGGTTCGATCTTGTTGCCGACGAGGTCGACCTGCACGACCAGATCGCGGCCGCAGATCTGGTGATCACGGGCGAGGGTTACCTCGACGCGCAGAGCTTCGACGGCAAGGTGATCGGCGGCGTGCAAGCCCTGTGCGCCGAGGCTGGGAAGCCGGTCGCCGCGGTCGTCGGCGACAGCGCGCCGGAGGTCATCAGCCTCATCAAACACCGATCACTTGCTCAGGAATTTGGGCTGGATCGCGCGATGAACGAGCCGCTGTGGTGCATCGAGCGCGCCGCTGCGGGTCTACTGCGTGAACTGTTCGCGTGACTGCTGCGCGAGGGGTCTCGGTGCCGCTAGCTTCGCTGCATGTCCGATGAGGCTGCGCGCCCACTTGCTGATCTTGCCATCGTCAACTGCACGGCGCTGCTCGGCGTGACGGGCGACCGCACCACCTTCGCGTCGGGCACCACGCTGGAGATCACAGGCGGCCGTTTCACCCGTATCGATCAGAATCCTTCGCAGCCGCCACACGCTCGCGATGTCATCGATGCGCGCGGGATGGTGGCCATGCCCGGCCTCATCAACACGCACTGCCACGCGGCGATGACGTTCCTGCGCGGGGCGGCCGAAGACGTGAGCGTGGCGCATTGGTTCAACGACTACATCTGGCCGATGGAGGTCAACGTCGGCGAGCGTGATGTCTATCTGGGCACGTTGGTGGCGGCGGCGGAGATGATCGAGTGTGGCGTCACCACCTTCGCCGATCACTACTTCTTCATGGACCAGGCAGCGCAGGCCGTGATGGACACAGGCATGCGCGCAAACCTGGGCTCGGCGTTCTTCAGTTCGCAGGGGCCCGAGGCCGGGCTGGGCCAGTCGATCGAGTTTGCCGAGCGTTGGCACGGCAAGGCCGATGGCCGCATCACCACCTCGTTGGCCCCGCATGCGCCGTACACGGTGAGCGACGACGATCTGCGCGGTGCGGCCGACGCGGCACGCCGCATTGGGGTGCGCGTACACCTGCACGCATCAGAGGACATTTCGCAGACGAATTCCAGCATTGCGTCGCGGGGCCTCTCGCCCATCCAGGTCTTGCAGGAGACGGGCGTGTTGGATGCGGGGGTGATCATCGCTCACGGCAACGGCATCATCGACAGCGACATCCCGTTGCTGGCCGCTGTCCGCGATCGCTCAGGTGTCACGCACGGGCCGAAGGGCTACCTGAAGTTCGCGCTCGGCCCGCTGACACCGATTCCCGCGTTGCGGGCGGCAGGTGTGCCGGTGGGTTACTGCACAGACGGTGTGGCCTCCAACAACACGATGGACATTCTGGAAAGCATGCGCATCACGGCCATCACGCAGAAGCAGATCGCCGACGACGCGACATGGTTCAAGAGTTCGATGGCGTTGGAGATGGCCGGCCCGGAGTCGGCCGCAGTGCTGGGAATGCGTGGCGAGATCGGCCAACTGACCGAGGGCGCTCGCGCCGACATGATCTTGGTGGACGTCAGTGGCTTCCACTGCCAGCCGATGCACGACCTGGCCGCCGTGCTGGTCTATTCGGTGCAGCCGTCGGATGTTCAGACCACCATCGTCGACGGCCGAGTGCTGATGCGCGACCGCACTCTCTTGACCATCAACCGTGAGGCATTGCTGGCTGAGTTCCGCCAGCGAGCGCGCGAAATCACCGATCGTACGCACGGCCGAACGATTCAGGACTACAACACCTGACCTGAACGACTGGGGTGAGCTCAGACGGTGGGGGTCGGGACGACCGTGGTGCCGGTCGTCGGCACGCCACTGATCTCGGCCAGCGTCTTGCCGGCATTGTCGTTGCCCAGCATCAACACGACCCCGCTGCCTTCAGCCCAGTTTCCGGTGGCAACCGGCACAGGGAGACCCGTTGCAGCGACTTCGATGCCACCGAACAACGCAGCCAGCGACGTGGCCACCGGCAACGCGTTCGGATCGTCGGCGTTGTAGTACACCTTGCTGACGTCCAGCTTTTCGGAGGCGCTGACCGGCTCTGCCATGTCGTAGCCCTTGCCGCCGACTGCGGTGGACATGCGGGCGGCGGCACCATCAATAGTGCTGGCGTTGGCCACCTGCACCTTGGTGCCGGTGATAACCGCGGCCAAGGTGGTGGTGGGCGCAATCGTGGGAGCAACCGTAGCCGTCGGGTCGAGCGTGGGGTCGGCCCCGGCGGGGAAGGTGGTATTGGTGGGCTTGACGGTGCTGCTGCTGTCGCCACCGTCGTTCACCTTGCGCAAGATGAGGAAGCCGAGCACCAACGCGACGAGCGTGACGACAATGGCAACGGTGCTGCCCATGGGCGCTGTGCCGTTGGTGCGGCCTGGGCGGCCAGCGTTTTCGTTGCTCATCGGGACTCCCTTAATAGTGAAAGGCGGTTGTGGTCAGCTGCGTCAGACCTGTTCGCCTGCAGCCGCGCCACCAATCAGGGTTCGACGACGACGCTCACGGTGACGGCGCAGGCGGCGAACCACCAGCTGGTCGGCGAGCAACGCCGCCGGATGATCGATCACCCGGTTGAGTTCGAGATTGTAGTCCTCCACGGAACACGCGAAACGCGCGCGGATGGCATCGTGGCGATCTTCGTCCAGCATGAACCACGTGGCCTCGAACTGCAAGGTGGCCAGGTCGCGCTCGGTGAGCGCTGCCGTTGCCGTGTCAGGTGCGGTGTCAGTCGTCGTCGTGTTCTCACTCATGGTTCGCCCAGCTTGTCGCACATTCGACTGTGAAACCGGGCATCGCACAGGTGTTCGTGCCCTGGTCAGCTAACGTGCGCGGCCGTGTCTGCGCGTCCGTTCATGATTGGTGTCGCTGGTGGCACATGCTCGGGCAAGACCACGGTCAGCGAGCGACTGGCAGAGCTGGCAGGCGACGGGCGGCTGGCGCTGATCAAGCTTGATTCGTACTACGTCTCGCACGACGACCAGCCGCTGGAGGTCCGCGAGAAGGCCAACTACGACCACCCGGATGCGTTCGATTGGCAGTTGCTCAACGACCACCTGGCCGCGCTGTCGCATGGCTCGACGGTGCCAGTGCCCATCTACGACTACACCAACCATCGCCGCAGCGGTGCAGTTCGAATGGTGCCGCCGGCGAACATCGTGGTGGTCGAGGGCATCTTGGTGCTGTACGAGCCGACGCTGCGCGAGCGCTTCGATCTGAAGGTCTACATCGACACCGATGCCGACTTGCGCTTCATTCGCCGGTTGCAGCGCGACATGGCCGAGCGGGGCCGCACAATGGAGAGCATCATCGCCCAGTACCTGGATTCGGTGCGTCCGGCGCACCAGCAGTTCATCGAACCCAGCAAGCGCCACGCCGACGTGATCTTCCCCCAAGGCGGCATGAACGACCCCGCCATCGACGTGCTGCTCGCTCGCGTGCGTGAGTTGGCGGTCATCTCGTAACCAGCCGGAGTGACGCGACGTTGCGGCTGCGAACTGGGGCTGTGAGAAATTTGCGCTTCATATGAGGGCCGTGGGCGCGCGAGGACGGCCGTTACACTCGGCCATCGAGTCGCCGGGTTAGCTCAGCTGGCAGAGCAACGCACTTGTAATGCGTAGGTCAAGGGTTCGATTCCCTTACCCGGCTCCACATACCACCAGCTAGATGGCGCTTTCGATGAGACTGATCTTCTCTGGTCGAAGGGTCGGCCAAGATTCGGCCAAGATTCGGGTTAGGGGCCGCGCGAATAGGTGGTGACCATCCACCGGTCGTTGGTGTGTCTCGCGTTTGATTGCGAGTGCACTCACAACACAACGACCAGTGGAAGGCACTCATCATGGTACGCGCTCTGGACCCGGCAGTGGTCTCTGTTTTGTGGCAGACCGTCTTCTACTTGTTACCCGATCGTGTCGACGAGCACCCGTTGGGCTGTCACCGCAAACGGGCCTCGGACCTGATGTGTTTCCGCGGGATCCTGATCCGTCTGGTAACGGGCTCGTCGTGGGAGACAGTTGAAGCATTGATGGAGTACAAGGTGTCTGACACCACCTTGCGCGCCCGACGCGACGAGTGGATCGCAGCTGGTGTGTTCAGCGAACTCGAAGCCGAAACACGTGCCGGCTACGACCGCATCATCGGTCTTGACCTCAGCTTCGTCGCGCTCGACGGATCGATCCACAAAGCACCCTGTGGTGGCGAAGGAACAGGCAAAAGCCCTGTTGACAGGGCCAAGCTCGGTCACAAGTGGTCCGTCGCGGTCGATGCGAACGGCATCCCGATCGGGGTCGCTCTCGACGGCGCGAACCGCAACGACCTCAAGATGTTGGAACCCACACTGGACTCGATCACCACCAACGGCCTGATCGGCGACATCGAACTGTTGGCACTCGATCGCGGCTACGACTACCCCGTTGTTCGACAGCGTCTCGCCGCCTACAACCTGACCGAACTTGAGATCCAGAAACGGGGCACGAAACCGGCACCCGGGACGCCGCACCGACTCACGCTCGGGCTTCGATGGATCGTTGAAGCACTCAACTCGTGGTGGTCGAACTACGGCCAACTCCGACGATCAACCGACCGCAACATGGTCCACCGCTACGCCGCCGTCAGCCTCGCCACCACCGTGCTCATGACCGCACGACTCATCGACTACCGAGACCGATGGAGCCCAACACTGTCACCTATCCGCTGAGCCCCTTAGTGTGCCGAGCATGAAGGGATCGATGCGCGAACGCCGGCCGGGTGCGTGGGAGTTGATCGTGCAGCTGCCGTGCGATCCTGTGACGGGACGCGCCAAGCAGCTGACCCGTACGGTGCGGGGCACCAAACGAGAGGCCCAACGAGCACTGTCGGCGCTGGTGACGGAGGTGTCGGCGGGCAAGATCTCGTCGTCGATGACCACGCTCAGCCAACTGCTGGTCCAATGGCTCGACCTGGTCAGCGCGCAGTTGGCTGCGACCACAGTTCGCGAATACCAGCGGCTGGTGGCCACGAGGCTGGCACCAGACTTGGGTGATCTCGCGTTGCGGCGGATCACCACACAGCGGCTCGACAGTTACTACGCCGGTCTGGCCCGCGATCGCGGTCTGTCCCCAGCCACGATCCGTCACCATCATGCGGTGCTGCGCGGTGCGCTCGGTCAGGCCGCGCGGTGGACGCACTGATACGCGGTGGTCCGTGAGATCCCAAGGATCGCCGCAGCCTCGTCAACGCTGTACATGCGCCGAGTTGGCGCCAGTTCGCTGTGCGGGGTCGTGTTCATGAGGTGCTCACCGTCGAGCATGAGCAGCGAGCGTGCTGGCAAGCCGTGAGCAACTCGAGTGGGTGCAAAGTCATCACACCAGTAGGTGGTCAACGACGAGGCGAGCGGGCGCAGTGCAGTTCGCGTGTGGCGCGCGCCGGCCGGTAGCGGTGACCACCCAAGAGGCATGTGGAGAGAGTTCGCGACGTGTGCTCGAAGCGAGTGGTCGTCATTGCCGTGGAGCGACGACGCGTCGAAAGGCGACGTCGATCAGATGCGCTGGGTCTGCGTCAACGTCTGTGCATCGCGACCAGGCTGCGAACGCGACGTCGACGCCGACGTTGCTGCCGGTCGTGTCATCGCCGGCTTCCGTGCGGGAGCCCCGCGCGCGCAAGGACCCGTCGGCTTGCAGCCAACTCGGAAACGAAGCAGCGCCCGCGGTGCCGAGACCAACGAGAGCGCATCCACATGGCTTGGTCGGTAGGCGTTGAGTTCGGTTGCACACGGAAGGATCGCCTGTCAGCAGCCAACGGGTCCGGCCCACTTGTGGCCAACAGAATCCAGTTCGTGGTCACCACGCACGACCCCCTGTGCTTGCGCGGCCTGGAGGACGGCGAGGTCGCGGTCGTACGGCGCAACGAGAACGGCAAGGTCGTAGTCATCAGCGACCTACCGCCGGTGAAGGGCCTGCGTGTCGAGCAACTCCTGACCTCCGAGCACTTCGGCCTGGGCAGCACCGAGGACCCGGAAGTCGATGCGCTGTTCGGCGAGTACTACCGGCTTCGCGCGAGAAAGCGCCCTAGCGCTGCCGATCGTGCACGCATCGCGGAGCTGGAGCAACGCCTCGACGAGCTGCGGCAGATGGGCACCACCGAGCGGGAACGGCTGCTGCTGCGCTCGGCCGATGAGTTCATCGCCCTTCGGCGCGAAAAGGGTGACGCAGCCGGCTCCGCTCCCGACGCCTCGCCAGCGACGGAAGGAATCATGAAGGACCTCCTGGCGATCTGGTCTGAAGCGCTCCCTGGCGTCGCAGTGAAGGGGGCGTGAGCGGTGCAACACGTGGACCTGGGGCCATCCCCACCGTCACTGACGACTCCCAAGGCCGACGCTGAGCGAGCCGCGCTGCGGGCGTTCTACAGCATCCCTGGGAACGAGAAGCTGCCCTACGACAAGGGCTTCACCGCGTACAAGGGAGACGGTGTGCGCGAACAGCTCACCGAGATGTTCAAGGGGAAATGCGCGTACTGCGAGACCTTCTACAAGGCCACCCAACCGGCTGACATCGAGCACTTTCGCCCAAAGGGTGGCGTCACCATCAAGGACACCAGGCCGCAGCCGCCAGGGTACTGGTGGCTGGCCTCCGAGTGGTCGAACCTGCTGCCCTCCTGCAGTGACTGCAACCGCCCTCGCCGGCAGGACTTTCCCGGCGGGTTGCCGCGAACGGCCGGGAAGGCCAACCGCTTTCCACTTGCCTCTGAGGCCAAACGGGCCGCAGCACCCGGGCAGGAGGCCAAGGAACGTCGCTTGCTGCTGCACCCGAGCCTC
>Ga0105046_10013740_pt1 | contig 12528 bp, 12 predicted proteins | sample MAT03_FD_78385 | JGI IMG/M metagenome (GOLD analysis project Ga0105046, IMG submission 78385) | Freshwater microbial communities from Lake Fryxell liftoff mats and glacier meltwater in Antarctica - MAT-03 (megahit assembly) | ecosystem: Environmental > Aquatic > Freshwater > Ice > Liftoff... | reverse complement strand
ACGATCAATCTCACCGACGTCAACGAATCGGCGGTTTCGGCTATCAGCGACAGCAATGCAACTGCGGATTTCGTACTTGAGAACACAAGTGTCGGAACCGTAGTTGGTATTACGGCTCTAGCCACCGATGCTGACGGAACCGATACAGTAACGTACTCGCTGGACGATAACGCCGGAGGACGATTCGCTATCAATGCCACAACGGGCGTTGTTACGGTAGCCGGAGCGATCGACCGGGAGGCGGCTGCATCTTACAACATCACGATTCGAGCGACATCAACCGATTCGAGCACGAGCACGAGCACGAGAACGATCGCGATTGGCGACCTGAACGAATTCGCAACATCCGCAGTCACCGATTCCGTGTCTTCCGTGAACTCTGTGTTTGAAAACGCGAGCATTGGAACGACAGTTGGCATTACCGCACTAGCCAGCGATGCCGATGCAACGACCAATGCCGTCACTTACGCGCTGACCGATAACGACGGCGGACGCTTCGCGATCAACAGTAGCACGGGCGTAGTCACCGTTGCTGGAGCGATCAATCGTGAAACCGATGGTGCCACGCGAATTATCACAGTGCGAGCCACTTCTGCTGACGGTTCGTTCTCAGAAGAAGTATTTTCGATTGCCATCGTCGACGTTGACGAATTCGGTGTCACCAATTCTGTGGACGTCAACCCCACAAGCGACAACGTAAACGAAAACGTGGCGATTGGAACGGTAGTTAACATCACCGCTTCGGCCAGCGATGCCGATGCAACGACTAGCGGGGTGACGTACAGCCTCTTCGATAGCGACGGCGGAAACTTTGCAATCGATTCTAACACGGGAGTCGTAACGACAGCGGCGGCCCTGAACCGTGAAACACTCGGTGCTTCGCGTAACATCACCGTTCGAGCGACTTCAGCAGATGGATCAACCGCAGATTCCGTATTTACCATCGCGATCAACGACCTCGACGAGTTCGATGCAAGTGCGGTAACTGACAGCAACGCGACTGCAAACACAATCGCTGAGAATTCGGCTAACGGTACGGTAGTGAATATCACGGGACTAGCAAGCGACGCAGACGCAACCACCAACACGATAACGTATAGTCTTGATGACAACGCAGGTGGTAGGTTCACGATCAATAGCTCGACCGGTGTCGTGACGGTAGCGGATGGCACGCTTCTCAATTACGAAGCGGCAACCTCGCATAGCATCACTGTCAGAGCTACCTCGGCCGATACATCATCTTCAACGCAAAGTTTTACGATCAACCTCACTGACGTTAACGAAGGGGCCGTCGGTGCAGTTAGCGACAACAACGTAACCACGAATTCGGTCTTGGAAAACTCGGCGAACGGAACACTCGTTGGTGTCCAGGCTTTAGCCGCCGATCCAGATGGAACAGATGTCGTTACCTACAGCCTCGATGATAATGATGGTGGTCGATTCTCCATCAACGCGAACACGGGTATCGTCACCGTCGCCGGTGCGATCGATCGTGAAGCCGACGGAGCAACAAGAACCATCACCGTTCGAGCGACTTCAAACGACGGTTCGTTCTCGACTCAGAACTTCACAATTGCAATCGGCGACGTCGACGAGTTTAACGTCGGAGCAGTAACCGACACGGATGCTGGAACCAATACCCTTACTGAAAACGCAGCTATCGGAACTGTCGTCGGGATCACCGCATTGGCGACCGATAACGATGCGACCACCAATACGATCACCTTTAGCCTTTTTGACAACGACGGCGGTCGCTTCGCGATCAACTCCAGTACTGGCGTTGTCACCGTCGCCGGAGCCATCGACCGAGAAGTCGATGGAGTCAGTCGCAATATCACGATCCGAGCGACGTCGGTTGACTCCTCGTTCAGTGACGCAACGTTTTCGATCCAGGTAACCGATGTCAACGACAACAGCCCCGTCATCATCGCTGGGCAACAGTTCTACCTCAACGAAAACATGCCGACTGCGAGTGTCGTTGGACAAGTAGCGGCAACCGATCCCGACACGACCGGTTCACTAAGAGAATGGCAAATCATCTCCGATTCCTCCGCCGGAAGGTTCACGATTGACAGTTCGACTGGACTGATCCGGGCATCCGCGACGTTTGACTACGAACTGGTCAACCGCTTCGATTTAGTCATCCGCGTTTCTGATGGGGTCAATACTGCGGTCGATCAGGCTATCACCATCAATATCGTCAATGTCAATGAAGCCTCACGATCGGTCGGTGAGTCCTACTCCGTCCGCACGGATCAAATTCTCTCGGTCAGTACCCCAGGGCTACTCGAGAACGACATCGACATCGAAGGCGATATCCTCTCCGCAATTCTCGTCAACGGCCCTGCCTTTGGCGTCCTCTCGCTCGACGCCAACGGAAAGTTTACTTACGACCCCAACGCAGGTTTCTTCGGTGCGGATACATTCACCTATCGAACCTTCGATGGAATGCTCTACAGCAACATCGTGACGGTGAACATTCAAGTCCTTGCTGCTCCGATCATTGTTACCCCGGTCGACCTTCCACCACCAGTCAACCCAACGCCACCGGACTCGGATGACGGAACTACTAACGCTTCGACTCCTGACACACCACCGGATGTTGTCAATGATGGATCACAGGCGACCAACGCGTCTGACGCAGTATCCGGCAAGAAGACGAGTCAATCCATCGCTGAAGATGGTAGAATGATGACCGGTCAGCAACTTGGCGCGAAGCAGTTCAATGGCCAACAGGTCATGGGACCGGCGCGAGAGAATCTGCTCCGAGAGATAAGCATCGGACTGAACCTCGAGCGTAAGCTGTTGACGAACGCAGACCAATGGAAGTCAACCAATGAAGCGATCCTGTTGGCTCGGTTGCTACAAGGGGATATCGAACAATCGATCGTCTGGAACCGGTGGGATGATGAACGCGACCAGCCGAACCCATCGGGTGAAAAAGAACAGATCGTCGTTGGAACCGCAGCGGCCTCGGCAGGGGTCATCAGCATCGGATATGTGGTCATCGCCCTTCGTGGCGGGGCCCTGCTTGCAACCCTTTGTACCTCAGTCCCAGCGTGGAAAATGATCGACCCTGCGACGCTGCTCACTGGCTATCGAATCGCCAAAGGCGGCGATAAAGGCGATGCGGTCGAGGAAATTCTAGGAGGCTGAAAGTTCTAGTCGGACTGTTAAGTGAGCGTGGATTGATTGGCAACTCCAGTACAATTTTGGCTCTTCCGGTAGAGTCGAGATGTGGCGCGGTGGGTTAGGCTTCGGTTTGCATCCGTGTCAGGGTTTCCCCGTACGTGGCTAAGTAACCGCCTGCCGTGCTCCGTTTCCACATCCCGCTCATCGAACCGGACATGCGGATTTGCCGCATCCGGCTCTGATATCTAATCGCTCAGGCTCAACAACGTGATCGAGCCGCATGAGTACGCCGACCTTGCTCCGCAGTGGCGATCCGATGCTGCGAGTCGTTGCCGCAATATTTCCGGTCGCGAACGCAGATTCTTCCGTTGATGCCACCAGCGCCGAATCGACTGCTGTGTTCTATTCCGGTGTTCTACAGAAACGAGAACTTGGCGAATTTGAAACTTTTTACTCCATCGACAAAGACCGCAAGATGTTCGGCTTTGCACCGCAGTCCCGCTGGCGCTAGTGTTAGCCAGTCTCCAACATGTTGAAGATTGTGGGTCAGAGCACGATTGCAGGGAAGGTCGGATGAACGACTTTGCCGGGCGACAACGAAAGTGGAAGTGATCAGCTGTTGCGGATTAGCATTACTTCCAATTGGCCGTTGGGCTCGCTAAACTTCTACGATGGAAGTCATCACATTGCAATCAGGAAGTGCCGGCAACTGCGTGTTCGTACGAAGTGGCCAAACGTGTTTACTCTTTGACGCGGGCATCAGCGGAAGCAAAGCCGAGTCGCGTCTGGCCGATTATGGTTACAACATTCGCGACTGCAATGCGGTGGTCCTCTCGCACGAACATTGCGATCATATCAGCGGCGTTGGCGTGTTTCATCGTAAATTCGGATTGCCTGTCTACGCGAATTTGCGAACTTGGAACGCGACTCGTGCAAAGCCATCGACGGGCTGCATTGGTAGTCCGAACTATTTCGTGTCCGGCAAGCAGTTTGAAATTGGTTCGCTGCGAATCGAGACCTTGCGGACGCCGCACGATGCCATTGACGGCGTATGCTTCGTAATCGAAGACGTCGAGTCCGGAAAGCGATTCGGTTTACTCACCGACCTGGGGCATGTCTTCAACGGGCTTCAAAAAGTTATCCGCACGCTGGACGCGGTACTGATCGAAAGCAACTACGATGATGCGATGCTCCACCACGGGCCATACCCGCAACACTTGAAAGATCGTATTTTGGGCAAGCGCGGGCACATTTCGAACAAGGAAGCTGCCGATCTTCTGGACGCATGTGAAGCAAGTCAAATGCAGTGGGCTTGCTTGGGACACTTGTCGGCGCAGAACAATTCACCTGAAGTCGCCTTAGCCACTCACCGTGAGCGAAACGGAGATCGCTTTCCCATTTTCTGCGCTGATCGCGACGGTGCACTGCAACTACCAAGAATCAAAGAGGTTGCATTCTCGCTCCAATCCAACGCTGTTTCCGCTTGAAGACGATACGAGCAACGTACCCAAGACGCTGGCTTCGACCAGCATCTCGTTAAGCCAGTTAGTGTAAAAGAATTACGAAGCTTGTTTTCGACGTCACCGTAACCCTCACAACTTAGATCAAGTTTGGCTGGACATCGCCAGATTCGTGAGCGACAATCCGTTCATCGCTGGGAAGGTTGGTCACCACGGTCACCGCGCACGAATCTTTTGGACGAGCAACTTGGTGATCGGTCTGGCATGATGAGCTGCACCGACATTGAAATATCGCTTGTCCTGATTGCCATGAGTGAGATCATCGGTGGCGTCGTAATCCAGGATGATTCCTCCAGATGGCTCGTCGAAGCTGTTCACGAACGTATCAACGATCACTTCGTGCAACCGAAAGACTGTCTTGGAATCGATCCGGTTTTCAAAGCGTGAGTGGGTCGAAGGACTTGCCAGCGGGTACTGATCGACGTAGTACTGATGTTCTGCCGGAGTTCGCCCAGCGGCGACTTGGAAGGCTGGATCATGTCGCAGTTGTTGATGATCGTTAGCGTCCACGTAGCCAGTTGCGATGCCAAAGTTTCGGCTGGTGAGGATCTCGGCTTGGGGATAGGCGGTGTCCAGTGGATCTCGCGGAACGGGAATGGCTTGGTCGATTCGGTGAATGAGATTGGGCCTGCGATCGACCTCGCGTAGCAACAGCAAGGATCAAGCGGCATAGAACAACAATACAGAGACACGCAGAACATTGCGATACGTCATACGTCTCCCACCGGTTGCTCATCAACCGGGGCACGTTCGACACACTTTTTGCAACCAAGTTGTAAACCAATCCTGGACTGTCGACCTTCGCGAGTTCGTACCCAATCGCGTCGCACCAGCGGTGGATCGTGTCGAACGTGTTGGTTGTGTCCGCATGCTAGTTGCGCGACCCAGTGCTTGTTGTCATCAAGGTGGTAGCCAATGATCGGTTGCTGCAAACCGCTGCTCACCTTACTCATCGCTTACCGCTTTCGCAAAGCGGAACAATGGGACTGGTCGATTCGACTAGGTCTTGGATCGTCACACCGGCGAACGCCTTTTCGGTTGCCTCGTAGGCTTTGTCGAGTTCTGCATGCAAGGGACACAACTTGGTATGTCCAATCAGTCCGAGCGGGCACTTCTTGATCCTCGCAATCGGTTCGACGGTGTTGACAACATCGAGAATTGTCAGTTTGCTTGTCGCGTGCGTTAGTTCGTAGCCGCCGCCAGGACCGGGACGCGACTGAACCATGCCGGCAGCGCACAGATCTTGCAGTACTCGCGTCAGATAACGGCGCGGTACTTTTGTTTGTTCCGCCAGCAAATTCGCCGAGACTGGCCGATCGATTTGGCTGCCCAAGCAGGCGACTGCACGAAGGGCATATTCAGCGGTTTTAGAAAGCATTCGGTGAGCCAACAGGGAGTATTAAAGGCGAACAACTCTGGACAAAGCGAGTAAAGCCTCATTGTACATACTTGGGTGCAAAAATCAGATTATCTTGCAGCCTTCATCGGAACAATTGCAGGCCCTCGAAGTCCGAAATGTTTCTTTGCCAGAAGATTTGTTATATTTCCCACCCGTAACGCTGGTGTGGTTCATGTGGCGGACTGTTTGATTGAATCGAAATCTTTCGACGCCGCGAACGGGCTTGATTATCGAAGAAATTCTTGACGACGGGAACGGTGATGCGATCATAAATGAACGTCACTGGTGCTTCCGCGGAGTACATTCTGTTCGTGGTCTTTAGGATCAAGCGGGAAATAAGTGTCCGGTACCATTTGCCAGGAACTGGCCCTTCGGGTGCTTCGCACAAATGGTACCGGACACTTATTTCCCGCTCATTGCTTAACAAACAAAGTGAGGAATGATGGCGTGGGTTTATCTTTTGATCGCAGGGTTGCTGGAAATTGGTTGGGCAATCGGTTTGAAATATACTGATGGGTTTTCTCGATTGCTACCTTCGTTGGCCACAGTCGTCGCGATGGTTGTCAGTATGACCCTGTTAGCGATCTCCTTAAGAACTATCCCCGTCGGGACTGGCTACGCCGTTTGGACTGGAATCGGATCAGTCGGCACTGCGATTGGAGGGATGATCCTCCTGGGTGAATCTCGCGATCCTACTCGATTGTTCTGCATCGCATTAATTGTCATGGGGATCGTAGGCTTAAAGTTCCTTTCGGTGGAATCGTAGCATGCGTTCTAAATCGACCGGCCCTAAACGCCGGGGCTGCGAAGACAGCTCATCTAACTTTACCACTTATTTCACGCGATGAAACAGGATCGAACCTTCGTCGGAATTTAATTCAGGTATGGTCAGCGCGATTGATTTAGAAGGATGGTCACCAACACACAGGAATCGTTTACGGCTTCGACCGCGTGGAGTTCTGCGGCATGAAGATAGAGCATATCCCCAGCGATCAATTCTTGCGTTGTACCGGCGGCCGTGAACCGAACGCAACCCTCCAAGCAGTGAACCGTGATCTCGCCGGGTGCTTTGTGTTCCGCCATCAGTTTTCCGGCGGGCAGGACCAGTCGAATTACTTCCATCGCGTCGGTCTTGAACAGCGTGTAAGTTTTGGTGCTGCCGAGCTTTGATCCAAGCGGCTGGATCTTGATGACCTCGGCAGAATCAGCGTGGTGAATAGCCATTTTGTGGTTTCGTAATCGAGGGATGCTACGCGGGTAAGCAATGAGCGGGAAATAAGTGTCCGGTACCATTTGTGCGAAGCACCCGAAGGGCCAGTTCCTGGCAAATGGTACCGGACACTTATTTCCCGCTCGATCCTAAGGCAGCGATTTCTTCTTTTGGTCCGAAGAACTCGTAACGAACGCGGTGTTCGTCGACACCGAGTTCTTGCAAGCAAGAATGAATATTTTGCATGAACGGTTTCGGACCGCAAAAGTAAAAATTGGCTTCGGAAAATGGTGTCCAGTTGCGAAGTAAATCGGTCGTTATGAAGCCGGTGTCATCGCACTTGCCGCCCTCGGCGTCGCCGGCCAATGGAGCACTATAGATAACTCTGGTGTGCAAGTTTGGTCCAGCATCGGCAAGCTTGCGAAGCTCATCCGCGAACGCGTGCACCTTGCTGTTGCGAGCTGCCTGGATGAAGTATACCGATGCGTCCGGATTGGTGTGAATGATCGACTTGGCCATCGACAACAGCGGCGTCACTCCGATACCGCCTGCGATCAACACGATCGGTTTCCCAACGGTCGTCGGGTCGATCGTGAACACTCCACAGGGCGGGCCGACTTCGATGCGGTGACCTTCATCGATGCCGTCGTGTAAAAGATTGGAGATCAACCCATCGGGCGCTTCGGCGGCGAGTCGTTCTTCGCGTTTGACACTGATTCGATAATGTGGTTGGCTCGGACAATCTGACAAACTATAATTGCGTGGTGACGTCGGCGTGAAGGGATGGTCGATGTGAATAGTGATATATTGGCCAGGTTTGAACGGTGGTAGCGGACCTTCGTCCTCGGGTTTCAAATAAAACGAAGTCACGAGGTCACTTTCAGGTACCTTCTTGGCAACGACGAAAGTTCGCGTACCGTTCCATCCGCCGGTCAATGACGTTTGCTCTTGATAAATTGCATCTTCGCGGCCGATAAAAATGTCAGCCAAGAATTTGTAGGCTTCCGCGACGGCTTCGATAATCTCTTCGGTCGCTTCATCGCCCATCACATCCTTAATCGCTGCCAACAAATTGCTTCCGACGATCGGATAGTGCTCCGCCTTGATACCCAGCGACACATGTTTTTGAGCGATCAATTCAACAGTCGGCATCAGTACGGCGGGATTGTCGATATGCGTGAAGTAGGCGCAAATCGCACCAGCGAGAGCATTCTGTTGTCCGCCCGAATGCTGGTGAGCTTGATTAAAAAACGACTTCACTTCCGGGTTGGCCTCGAACATTCGTATATAAAAACGACGCGTGATCGTTTCGGCATTCGCGGCCACCAATGGTGTGATTTCCTTGACGATCCGAATCGTTTTTTCACTCAGCATTAACGCGGTTCTCGGTGGAGCGGTACTTAAGGGAGGCGGCGGCGAAAGTCAAAATTCGATGCCGTGATTACTTACACCTAAAGATATACATTCAATTGTGCATGTCTAGGTGCATTTTACGGCGACAAGCCATTTTCAGTTAAAATTGCCAGGGCCGCGGTACAAAAACCCGCCACATTTTTTGGCTTGCTTGGCGCCGTTGAGCACACTTTTGACGCGCCCCGGTCGGGATATTTCCCTTGTACCGGCTATCATCCCCCAAAGCGCCCAGCTCCGTTTCTCCCGGTCAAGTCAGCCTACCATCTTGCTTCCCACGAATAAGAGATTTGGATGCCGAGACTTGCCTGACAAAATCCACCACGCTGGAACTGCACGGCATAACCCACGACAAACCCGAATGAACCACATTAAGCCGCTGGTAGGTTAGATCCTTTTGTCTTTTAAGCCGCCCAAATAGAACTTCCAAAGCATTCGTGTACCGACGCTTCGCCATGGACGCCAATGCTCGGTCATCGCCTCAAGATCTTCTTGTGCTGGCCTGGAATCAAGCCCTTTCAAGACTCGAAACGCCTCGTGAACTCCAATATCCCCCTTCGGCAGAACGTCACATCGAAGCAAACACTCCGACAAATAGATGTCGGCAGTCCAGTGCCCGATCCCTTTATGTTTGATCATCGCAGAGCGAACGAGTTCGTCTGACAGCGGAGTCAACCAATCAAACGAAAAAGCACCTGATGCAATCTGTTCTGCTAAGAGTCTTGTATATAAGATTTTCTGACGCGTAAGGCCAAGATCCTTGAGTTCTGGACCTTTCAATTTCAGCAATCCGTCCGCTGTGACGGTTCCACCAAGCTTGGATTTCAAGCGGTAAAATGTTGCGTTGGCCGAAGCGAGTGAAACTTGTTGCCCCAAGATAATATGAACTGTCGTGGAGAACCCAGGCGGACGAGCCCACATATCCGGATAACCATATTCGTCGAGAACTCGCTTAAGTGCTGTATCTCGCTCGGCAAGCCATCGGCTAGCAGAGCGGAGCCGAATTGGAGTGAGCGTGAGAATTCCCCTGGCTCTAGCCATGATGCTTTATCGAAAGGCGATCTACAGCGACTTAAAGGGGATCGGTTTTCAATACCCGATTATTATGTTCCGCAGCCGCAAGCAGATGCGCTGGCTTTCCAACCCAGCTTAGTTTCACTTGAGTTTTTGTTCAGATGAACGCGGCTATCTACTTTCGTAACCCAACTCGTTGGGAGGTAATGATGAAGATCGTCGGGACTGTCGTTGCGAGTAAGTTTGATCGTTCCTGATTCCAGGTGGTCTACCACACCGACCTTCTTTCCGCACGACGCAATTACATCCATGTGTTCTCGGATGCCCTCGGTCCCGGCATACGCTGTTTTTGTCCCATCCTCGTCCCTCACCGACTCCTCTGTCAAATGGTGACTGTCCCGCATTTCTCGCACGCGGTCATGGCCAGCTTTCACAATCGCATACTGTCGAGTTAGCACGTCATTTACCGCACTTCCGGCAGTCGCGACCAAAACGTCCTCGTAAGCTTCTTTGATTGCGTCTTCTCCACGTTCGGCTTCCGAAAGTATCGCATGCGGGCTGCCGCCGCTAAGCATCCCTCGAAGACCGATCCATGCACGATGAAATGCCGCAAGGTACGATCCTTCCTCAATTGGCACCTCACCATTCCAGGTTAGAAGTTCTTTAAGCTCTACCGCATTTTTTCGACGTTGGCTTCCAAGCTCTGAAAACACGGCCGAAATAGATTTGTTTTCAATGTCGTGAGATACTTCATTGAAACCCTTCTCCGAATCCAAATTGATTTGTACGAGTTGCTGAAGCTTTTTCAGCGTAACATTGTCCAAGTCGGTTTTCGTTTCCATAATTTCTTCTCCGGTTTCGTGAATCGCTGCACTCTTATGAATCTACCTTGGACCTTTTGCGTAAGGTCAAACCATTCCGTAGCAAATAACGGACCGAAGAGACGTAAACAAATCAACAACGCATGCTTAAAGAACGATTTGCGATAGAAAGCCTGAAGTCACGGTCTGAGAACAGAGCTACCGACGATTCCAATAGGATGAGATTCAAGCAATTGAACGATTGTGACCCAGTTTGCTTGATAATGAGCAAAGCTAAAAAGGAACCGGTGGTCTCGATGTCCTTAACTGCAATGGTTCTTTTGGGAATTTAGTGGGTGATCTCTTGAAAGCCGGTGTTTTTGTGTTTTGGAGTGATGAACGATCTGAACACCCATTACCGACAACTCGTTGGCGTGAGCGACGATTGGAATGTCGTTGACATTGATCTCGGCCTCGATGCCAACCGAGTCATCATTGACCTCCGGCACGCTGGTGGCAAGCATGTTCCCAAAGCAAAGATCGTTCACGATAAATTACAAATCGCGAAGAACCATAAAGTTAGACGAACCGAGTGATACCCGGTCTCGCGATCACCACCTCAGGTGCAGTTCCCCATTGATAAGATGGCGGCGATAGATCTTCGGTCGAGTTCAGCGCTTGGTCCCAGGTTATCTCTTGTCCTGTATATGACGCCATGCGTCCCATGATCGCCAGCAATGTGCTGTGCGCCATGTATTGACCGTTGTTGATCGGATTGCCTGAGCGAATGCCAGCGAACAATTCATCGTGTTCGACTTGGTACATGTTCTTTACTTGCCCATCGAATTGCCAGTTCTTGTCATTGGTAATGCTTAACTTGCTTTCGGAAACCATCGCACGGCCTTTCGACCCGATTGCATAAGCTGATATGTCGTTCTTGCATCCTCGCTGCTGACGACAATTGCTGAACAAGCTGGCGCCGTTTTCATATTCGTAAGAGACGCTGTGGTGGTCATAAATGTTGCCATACATCGGCTCGGTTCTTACCTGACGTCCGCCCATGCCAATCGCTTTGATTGGGTATCCGTTCATAACCCACGCACAGACGTCGAGATAATGGACATGCTGTTCGACATTAAAATCGCCAGAGAGCCAAGTGAAATAATACCAGTTGTGCATTTGCCAATGCATATCGGTCCAATCCTCCTTACGCGGTTTCACCCAAATGGAGCCACGGTAATCGTTGGCGATCAATGTATGGACGTCGCCGATTGCACCGTCATGAAGTCGTTGGATGGTTTCACGAAACCCGGCGTCATAGCGGATGCAAAGTCCTGAAACCACTGATAAGTTTTTACGTTTCGCTTCTTCGCATGTTTCCAAGACCGATCGGACGCCTGGGGCATCAACCGCGACAGGTTTTTCGGCAAACACATGCTTCCCCGCATCAATCGCGGCCTTGAGGTGCAGGGGACGAAAATGCGGCGGTGTCGTCAATAGCACCACATCGACGTCGGTTGTCAACAAACCTTTGTAGCCATCAAATCCTTCAAACTGGCGCTCCGGTGGAACGTCGATTTTGTCAATCAATTCTGCGTCAGCCGACAAGGCCTTAAGACTTGTTTGCAAAGGCTCAGCAAATACATCGGCCATTGCAACCAGCTTGACTCGTTGGTCAGCCATTAACGCCTGGCGAGCTGCTCCTGTGCCGCGACCTCCGCACCCGATCAATCCTACGCGGAGCGTATCATCGCCACCGGCAGCGTGAACCGACCTTGGCAATGAGGCCGCGGTCGTGCCCAACAGGGTCGCGCCGATCATGGCTGTGCTGGCTGCCGAGGATAGCGACGTTTCAATGAATTGACGTCGTGATGAAGCAGATTGCAACCCCGCGGGGTGGGGACGAAGATTGACGGTCATGGAAGAGACGGTGGGTAGGAAGTGGTGGGCAGAAAATATCAAATGAACGCGGGAAATTATTCTAAAGGGCGTAGCTCAAAGTTACGGAAAAAAATCTCGTTCTTTTCATTTTAAAGTAAGATT
>Ga0105046_10013739_pt1 | contig 12528 bp, 6 predicted proteins | sample MAT03_FD_78385 | JGI IMG/M metagenome (GOLD analysis project Ga0105046, IMG submission 78385) | Freshwater microbial communities from Lake Fryxell liftoff mats and glacier meltwater in Antarctica - MAT-03 (megahit assembly) | ecosystem: Environmental > Aquatic > Freshwater > Ice > Liftoff... | reverse complement strand
TTCGTTGTCGGCCTCAATAAAAATGTAGGTGGCTATCAATTTCACTTTCTGATTGATTTTTTTGCTGACTTCCAAACTGAGGTTCTGATAATACGTGTTTTTACCCACTGCAAAAAAATTCGAATTGTACCCTTTGGCACTGTCTTGACCCACTACTTTGCTGGTTTGCAACCCATTTATGCGGCAATAATTAAAAGTGAAGTTCGTTCCGTATTTCCCACCAAGCTTGCTTCCTTCTTTCGCATTATAAAAAACATCCACCTGAGAACCCATCTCTCCTCTCGATTGAGTCGCATACGGGTATAATGTGGCCAGGCGATACGTATGTTGTGGTGTGAGGGGTGGCAGATAGTTTATAAGCAGATTGTTGAGATCAGCGCCCCGGTCACTCCGAAAGTCGAAATTGTCTATTCGTTTTGCTCCCAGTGAAATGCCAAAACCTTTCGCAGAATAGCCTCCTGTGAGTAAAAGTGCCTGACCTGCTCTGTAAATATTGTTATTAGCCGTACTTGGATCATTCGCCTTCCAGGCATACTCAGCATCCAGACTGAACATTTTGCGGGAGATTTTCGTTCTGCCCGAAAAGGCCCCTACATTTTCCGGTAGTCTGAAGGTTGGATTATTATCAATCTGGAATTTACTTACGGCCCCCAGCCCAAGGGTAACCTTTGTTGCACTTAATTCAAATTTAGGGATGAGCTCATTCATAGAAAGTTCGGCATCCACTCCACGAACAATACCCGGCCCTTTGTCAAAAAAGAAACGCTGCTTTCCGGCAAATGCTTTGATCGTAACACCCTCCAGTAAGTTATACCGGATCCGGATGCCATCTACCGAATTATCAAATCCCAAACCCCATTCCCAATAGCTTCTGTAAATAAGTCCATTGCCAAACTGCTCATAAAAATTACCAACCGTGACCGATAATTCCTTCCATTTGTAGTTGATAAACCGGAAAGGAATGCCGGATCCTTTTAGTCGTTGGTCGTAACCAAGCAAAGGAGGCTGGTAGGTTTCAAAACGAATTCCACCAGATAAATTTCCTCTGTCATAAAGGATGTTAAGATAAGAATTGTTGCCAATGACCTCACTCACTTTTTGTGCCCCATCAATCTGAGGTTCATAGATATAATATTGGGCATCGGATTGAAAATCACCGTGAATGTAACTGGCTTCCTGAGCATCTGCTTCGGGTTCTTCCTGAGCAAATAAGGATAGAACCGGCAGGAATCCAAAAAGAAGAGCAAAAAAATAAAAACTGCCGAGATGTACTCGCAAAAGGTAAAAAGCTAAAGTTTGGGAGTATTTTTCTTTATGACCTCAAAAAGTTCGTCTTCGTCTCCCGGAGAATAGGAATTGTGCTGCCAGATGATTTCTCCTTTCGAATTAAGTACAAATGTATGAGGTATGTTATTCACATTCAACGACCTCTTAAAATCTCCGTTTGGATCTAAAAGGATTTCAAAATCCCATCCTTTTCCATTCACCATAGGACCAACTTTCGCTGTATTTCTGGTATCGTCGATGGAAACGGCAATAATTTTAACTTTTGTTTCTCTTTTCCAGTCTCCATAAAGCTCCTTAATCGTATTCAATTCTAAAACACAAGGCTTGCACCAGGTGGCCCAGAAATTTATTACAGTGAGACCTTCCGGATTAAGTATAGAATGGGATTTAATGGATTGACCATCTAAGGATTTAAGCTCAACGTCAGGCAGTTTCCGGACAGCAGGTTGGGTTTGTGCCCTGGCATTTCCAAGGAATACAAACCATACTAAAATGAGTAGCAGATGTTGTCGCATGAATGCAGAAAAGAAATATGGCTGGAGAAAAATCTCCAGCCATATATTTCAATTTGACTATTGAACAACGATCTTTTGAACCGAAGAATCAGAATCGTTTCTTGTTGACTGGAGGAAATAAATTCCAGGTTTTAGTCCTTCTAAAGACAAAGATTGTACTCCCTTCTGAGTAGCATCCAATTGAATTTCCCGCACTATTTGTCCGGTCACGTTGGTTAATTGAATTTTACCCGATCCTTGTCCTGAAACCGGAACAAAGAGATTTGTATGAGCCGGATTCGGATAGGCCTGGCCTGCAGATGCGAAGGATTGTTCAAATTCTACCGAAGTCAGCGTATTATCAAACCAGGCATTTGATCGTTTAATTAAGGCATTTCTAAATGTAGCCGGTGCACCGCTGATGCCAATGGACTCCATGCGGAAGGCAACATATACAGTTTTCCAGTTTGGACCCGAATTATGAACTCCTGCAATTTCGTCGGTTGCATATTTCAGGAATGCAGCACTGTTTGGTGCATTTGTGGAAACAGCGATTCGGTCTGGATAGCTGGTTGAGGCTGCAGGGAGCGTAAGAGTAGACACAAACGCAGGTGCCAAAATAAGATCTTCATCTACTTTCGATACTATTGTTGCATCGTTTGCTCCATTATCAATAAAATCGGCACCCAGTTTCTCAGAATAGAAAGGCTGAGCTTCCGGCACTAAAGAGTTACTCACTTCCATTCCCACATCCTGGCCCATAACAAACAGATTTCCACCAGAGTTTAAATAGGCCGTGAGTACATCGCATTTATCCTTTGTGAGTATATCGGTTGATGCTCCACCGGTTGAATAAAAAATCTTTTTAATATTCGTAGAATTTAGTCCTGCTGTATCCAGATTTTTTTGATCCTCTCCAGTTATTGAACAAAATGGCTGTGTAGATGCCAAAAAGGCCTCGGTAAAACGGTAAGTAGCCGTAGCTGGAAGATCAATAAACAGAATATTTGAGGGTGTGATTGCCGTAAATGCCATTGTTGACTTAACAACCGGGAAGATGGTCTTGGAATTTACCTCCAGCTTCACTGCTATCTTTTTATTTAATACAGCGGCATTTGGCCCAATTACTTTCACTCCAATCTCAATGGAAGAATTACCGGGAAGTGCAATGCTGGCCGTATCTGCCAACTGATTTCCATTGTAAAATATCTTAGCAGCCCATCCGGCAGGAAGTCCGGTTTGAAGGGCTTTAAAATAGATCTGCTGATTTGTAGAAACTCTTGAAACACAGGTAAATGGAAAAGTTACATCCTGACCACCTTTAATACGAACCGATTTTTGCGACTCTGATTTCGAAAGCTGAACCCAAGGTCTTGGCTCATCATAACCCGCTCCCAGTACTTCTTTGGTTGAATTATTTTGAACGAAAGCTACTGCAGCAGCATTACTCACATTGTAGTAAACAGGAGTTCCGGTTGCTTTAGTTATTGCCCATTTATAGGTGTATGTTACACTATCTCCAGCTGCTAAAGCAGAAAGAGTGGTTCCTGTAGCTGAAGGCAACATTTTCTTCATCACACTTTCGAATTTCTTTTCACCGTTGGATCCGGGAGCGGAAACAAAATTAATTTCTCTTTCGATGGCTACCATGTGAAGAACATATCCCGCAACGATGGATGTGATGGCTTTCACGGTTGCTGTCACCGTCATAGAATCTTTCACCGGGGCTGGTTTATCAATCAAGGTGTAGCTTACAGTTGTTTTTACTTTTGCGGAGGTATTTCCTCTGGTATTTATTTTTCCCTGATTAACGCCTGTTGGGCTTCCGTTGTAATAATTTCCGTCCATTACTGAATTTGGCACACCACTAACGCCATAGTAGTTCACGCGTGTTCCTACATCGGATGGGTTATCCGCATTCATCGGATCGGTTCCAGGCCAGGAAGTCTGGTATTTAATGGCCACAACTTTATCAAGATTCTGGTCAAGAAGTGAATTTAAAGCCGGGTTATAAGTGGCACAAGGCGGGCAGGATGCCTGAGTGAAGTGTTCGAGCAAAACCATACGTTGTGCTTCAACCACACCCATACAAGACAACAATACCAATAAGTAGAGAAGACCTTTTTTCATAATGAACGATTAATTGTTTTGAATCTCAAAAATATCTATATAAAGTATGTTTTTCCAAATACTTTCTGAAAAGATCCGGAAAAAACCGATCAATAATTCAATTATACGATAAAACAGAGAATTTTGTTTGGTTTGCGGGTGTTATGCCACCTTGAATCGTAGACTATTCCGTGACTTGTGTTTTTTGAGGAAAAAGAACCTGGATGATGGCCTCTGCTCCTTTCTCGTCATCAAATCCACTTAAAAGTGCCTTCCTTCGGGCAATCTCTTCTTCGGTAAAAGACTGTAGTTTCAGAATTTCAATCTGGTTTCCCATATCCCGGGCTCTTTTAAAAATAATACAAACCGATTCCAGTCCGGTTCCTTCCACCATTTGCGGATTGGTTAAAACAAACCTTCCCTGAAACAAAGATTTGACCAGCTTTAATTTAACCCCCGTTGATTGGAAAGCCGGTAAAATATGAATGTGGGCTCCGGCAATTAAGGCGTCCATTTGCGTTCCCGATGGATTCTCAATCAGCTCAAAACCCGAAAGTCCGGTGATTGCAGCTTTCATTTTTGCACCGGGCTTCTTGCCTGCAATCAGCAAAGGAAAATCGGCAGTCGGTTTCACGTTTTGAATCAACCAGTCAACGGCTTCTTCATTTTCAGGAACCGATAAATTTCCATGGTAGAGCATATAGGAACCAAAACCGGGTTTGGCACTTCGGGAAGCTACGCCGTGGAAAGGAAAAATCAGACTGGTTTGCGGGTACCTGCTTTCAAGGTATTCGGTTTCGGTTTTACTGATGGCAAAAATATGATTGGCATGCACAAGCACAGACTCATACCGTTGCAACCGCTTGGATTCCACAGCATAATAAATGGATTTCAGGGTTTCCGTCGAATGATCAAAAAGGCCCCGGTAGTATTGCCATTCCACATTGTGCATCCGTACCGCTTTAATTTTGCCTGCAAGGAGAGGGTGATCCAGATAAGCACAGGTATGAAGTCCTTCGAACAAAATCGGGTGAGAATCCGAAGACAATCTTTCCAGCAAATCGGGATTAATTCTTGAACCAACGATGTAGGGAACACGGCTCACAAGGCCGGTATAGATTTTTTTTCTTGGGTAATAATGAATCACTTCGCAAAGTTCATTCAACTCGGGAGCGGCCTTTCTCCCATACTGAAAACAATGAAGGTGGATTTTAATTCCCGCCTCAGACAGTGCTTTGATTTTAAAAAAAACATCAATCACTCCTCCATAGTCCACCGGAAAGGGAACATCGAAAGAAACTATATGCAGGTGGCTGGAATCCAATAACGAGGAATACTTTGTTAAATGGTCTGCAAGTAACAAAAAAGGACCGAACCCTTCGCTCAATTGGGACCCGATCATCAGGAATTCAATTTCGGATTGCCACAGGTAAAACCAAAGCCCCCATATTGCAGCGCTTTCTGATCTCATACTGAATGAAAAGAACCCTACTCCTTTTGGCCGTTATTTCCCTGCTTTGGAATGTTTGTTTGGGGCAATCCACGTTTCAACCGCTTGATCCGGATGTGTACCATTGGATCACCCGGGCAGAAATCAAAACCCAAAGCCTCAACGGAATATTCCATTCTGCCCTCAGGCCCTTTTCCAGAAAAGATGTGGTGGCATTGGTCGATTCCAATAAGAAATGGAATGCAGGGAAATTATCGAAGGTGGATCGGTTTCATGTCCGGTATTTCAGGGAAGTCAATTCCGAATGGGCGCAAACGGACTCTTCGGCTAGAAGAGAAAATCTGTTATGGAAAGCCTTTTTCCGGAGGAAAGCCGATCTTCTCTCCTATTCCGACGAAACGTTTGATGTGCATGCCAACATTGCCGGGTACGGTGCTTTGGGTTCTTCCAGCGACAATGCGGCCAGCCAATACATCAATACCCGCGGAGTAGAAGTTCGGGGAATGATCGGAAAACGCGTTGGTTTCTACACCTTTATGACCGATAACCAGGTGATGTTGCCCGGCTACATTAACCAATGGACCAATACCTACAATTCCCTTCCGCACGAAGGATTCTGGAAACGGATTGATCAGAAAGGCTACGATTTTTTTACCGCCAGGGGTTACATTACCTTTAATGCAACCAAATACATTGACATCCAGATCGGGCACGACCGGATCCATGTGGGAAATGGCCATCGATCCCTCATTTTATCGGATTTTGGCAACAATTACAGCTTTGCAAAAATCAATACCAAGGTCTGGAAATTCCAGTACACCAATCTGTTTGCCAATTTGAAATCCAACATCAGTGTGGGCCCCAGTGGTACGCCGGGAAGCCGATTGATTCCGGATAAATACCTGTTTTTTCATCGTTTGGGAATGAACATCGGTAAATATGTGAACGTCGGGATTTTTGAATCGGTCGTTGCAGGAAGAGATCCGGCCATTTATCCCAATGCCACAAAGCTCCCATTGAGCTACCTCAATCCCATCATTTTTTACCGGTCTATTGAACAGGACGCCGGTAGTCCGGACAATTCCTGCCTGGGGATTGATTTTAAGGTGGCGCCCTTGAAAAATGTGCAGGTTTACTCACAGGTATTTCTGGATGAATTCCTGATGAAAGAAATCAAAGCGCAAAAAGGCTGGTGGGGAAATAAGTATGCGTTTCAAGCCGGATTTCACTACATCGACGTATTGGGCCTACGTAATGTAGATCTCCAGATGGAGTACAATTTTGTTCGGCCTTTTACCTATACCCATTTAAGCGGATATACATCGTATAGCCATTACAGTCAGCCTCTGGCTCATCCTTTGGGCGCAAATTTTAAAGAAGTACTGGCGATTGTCCGTGTTCAACCCTGGCATTTTCTTACTGCCAGTTTCAAAGCTATTTATTATACCAAGGGCTTGGATCAGAACGATTTGAACTATGGGGGAAATGTGCTGCTTTCCTACAGCCAACGAGCGATGGATTATGGAAACGTGGTTGGGCAGGGAAGGAAAGTGGATGTACTTTACCTGGATGCGACCGTGAGTTACCAGCCTTTCACCAATTTCTTTCTCGACTTCAAACAGGTGATCCGGAAGATAAGCGGTCAGTTATCACCCACCGATCAAAATACTATGTTTACCAGTGTTGCAGTCCGTTGGAATGTGCCGCAGAGGCTGAATGAGTTTTAGGGGGTGATTTCCTAATTCGCCTATGTTGTTAAGTTAAGCTTGAACCCTTCCGGCCCCCTGGCCTCCTAGCCCCCGAACGGGGAATCTACCCGTCTCCAAGGCGTGGAAGGCCCGAAGGAATTGCCCCCCTGGCCTCCCGATGTAAAATCAGGACAAGCTCCAAAGGGGAATTTTCAACATTATACTTTGTATAAATCACTTAGCAATCTAGTATGCCTCCGATTCCGTTGGGAAATTTTTCTGTTTCACATCTTCCACGTAGTGGGCCACCGCTTCGGTGATGATGGAATGAAGATCGGCATATTTGCGCAGAAACCGGGGCTTAAATTGGTTGGTAATTCCCAGTAAATCGTGGGTAACCAATACCTGTCCATCTACATAAGGTCCGGCTCCGATGCCGATTACAGGAATGGTAAGCGAGGTGGCCACCTGTTTGGCCAATGAGGACGGGATTTTCTCCAGTACGACCGAAAAACAACCGCACTGTTCCAGAAGCAAAGCGTCTTCGACCAGTTTTTTAGCCTCGTCTTCTTCTTTGGCCCGCACGGTGTAGGTGCCGAATTTGTAAATGGATTGGGGCGTTAAACCCAGGTGACCCATCACCGGCACTCCCGCCGAAAGGATTCGAAGGACGGAATCTTTTATTTCGGAACCCCCTTCCATTTTAACGGCATGGGCACCCGTTTCTTTCATGATCCGGATGGCGGAACGCAGAGCTTCGGAACTGTTTCCCTGGTAAGAACCGAAGGGAAGATCGACCACCACCAACGCTCTTTTGATTCCCCGCACCACAGAGGCCCCGTGGTAAATCATCTGATCCAGTGTAATGGGCAAGGTGGTTTCGTGGCCAGCCATTACATTGGAGGCCGAATCACCCACCAGCAACACATCGATGCCGGCACCATCCAGAATACTGGCCATGGAAAAATCGTAGGCCGTAAGCATGGAGATTTTCTCTCCGTTCAGCTTCATTTCCTGAAGCGTGTGTGTGGTAATTCTTTTTGATTCGGAGCGAATGGCGGACATAGAAAAAGGGGAATTGTCTTCGGGGTCAAAGAAAGATACTTTTCAGGAAATGTGGTGAGAATAAAGAGGAAGAGGGTTGGATTTTGTTTTGGGCGGGTAGACTCAGTAAGAGTTATCCGGTTTAGAACCCTACCTCGCCAAAAGAGGTCCTTTAGATTTGCAATCAGAAATAAGAGAAGAATTGTAGTTGTTGTCAAGCCTTCTTTTTTTCCTTCAAGCGGTTTGGAACCCTCTGGCCCATTATCAATGGTATAGTAGTATACAATGGGATGTATATTTTTGGAACTGTCTGTTTTCTTAAGACCATCATCTCTATCTCTACACTAATCCACCTGCTAAAACCTATTCATTCTGAAACCGTCCACCACCACTGTATAACAATACATTTGTGAGAATTAACCTTACTTATTCCATCGAAACAGGTCTTAGTTTTAGGTATCAAAACCCTACGTACAAAACTCTATCGGAATATTGAAATACCATTAACTATGGCTAGCACATCAACATGTTTGCATTATACTAAGGAGTTAAGGAAATATTTTTAACAAAATCATACACTCCATTCTCACTCGCCGAAAATCTAAAGACCACAGGTAACTCAATTCAATCTTTTTTGAAATGGGAAAGTTTTATTGGTACCTATACAGCTTACTATGTTTTTTTTACATATACGTAATAAAAACTTGTGCTGATAGTAATTTAAATTAGGTTTACCCGCTCAGAGAAAATTTTTATGGTACCCTAAATCTAATGAAATGAAAACATTATTGCATAGCCCCCCCCCGCAACGTAGCGAGGATGTTGGCGGGTGTTTATTACAACACTAGTTAATTGATATAAGGGTACCGAGCACCTTATCTCTGAAGTGATGCCTTTTGGCATTAGCGAATTATTTATTCATTTAATAACAACGTAATAACATTTGTGCGAATTAATTTTTTAACAAGGATATGGTTATGCATTTTTTTGTGGCTGGTTTAAGTTTTAGTAGCAGGGGACAATCTACCTGGAATGGAAATTCTGGTGCAAACTGGAACACTGCTGCGAATTGGACGCCGAGTGGAGTTCCTACCAGGCAAACCGATGTGATCATCCCCAATGGCAGGGCCAACTATCCGACATCGGTTAGTGGTGCACAAAGGGTTTGCAGAAATTTAACCTTTAACACTGGAGGCACAGGTGCACAAAATCGGTTAGGTTTTGCGGGAAACACGAATGTTCAAGTGTTTGGCACGTTTACCAACAATTATGAAAGCGGTGTATTGGGCACAAATGGCCGCATTAGAATGATGTGCAATACCACTGCTCCTGCTTCTCCTACTGCGGTAAGCATAGTTTGCACAGCGTCGGTTAATACAAAATTTAAAGTATTAACCATAGAAAAGGCCTGTGCCAGTTACACAGCAACGGTACCAAGTGGAAGCAACATTACCATAACAGAATCGGCCACCATTACGGGTACCACCTTAGATGTGCAGGGCAATATGTATCTGGAAGCCGATCTTATCAATGGCACTACGGCCATCATTACTGCTGGAGTGGCAGGGCCCAATGTTCACGTAAGGGCGATAGTAGGAAATGCAGATGAAGGGGCACGTCAGCGTTACCATTATTTGGGAAACCCAACTACGGACAATAAACCATACGAACATTTGGATTTGGATCCATCCGTTAATACCATTGATGTAGACTTTAGCCTTTCTGATCAATACGTCGCCAGTTCAAATGATTGGGGCCACCACATGTACAATCCTAAGTTTAGCTATCCGGAGGTTTATAACGATGTGGGTACAGATAAAAAAGGTTCTTTTCACTTAAATGCTACTTTATTACCCTCTTCTGCCCAGGCGGTAAATCTTTCTCCCCTCGTGGCCGACGACAATGAACCATTTCCGAGATACACTGGCGGCTGGATAGCATTACACGCCAGTTACGCAAGCTACCTCACCGATCTTGATCTGGCCAACAAGGCCCGAACCAGTCAGGTGCCCTATATGCAGTATTGGGACGAATCTATGAAAGACCCAACCCGCCCAACTACCAGCCCTTCAATACTGACTGGGGAAGCTCCTTTAGGAACTTACGGGTTTAAAGGTATAGTAGATAACACAACTACTTTTCAACCCTTGCAAGGTATGTTGGCAAATTTTGGGGTAAGTGATTATGGTGACCGAAATTCACGAAACAGTACTCCTTCAGAAAGAAGTGATCTTGGATATATTGATTGGAAAGGGACCGTAAATAATGGGACTGTTTCAATAAATCTAACCCGAACCAACAACGGCGAAACCGACCAGGATGGGTGGCAGTTACTCGGTAATCCTTACCCATCGCAAATGGATCTTCGGGCATTTTACCTTGCCAATTCTACCAACATCAGCAACGTATTTCAGTTTTTTGATGGCAACGTAGGCGATTGTTCTGGCTGCGGCACCAGCAGCAATGTCGATGTTAACGCAACTTCAGACCCCTATCCGGTTCAAATCGGACAAGGATTTTGGGTTCGATTGCTGAACACTGGAACCTGCACATTGACAACCAATAACACCCATCGCTTGACAGCGGATCAGTCTACACGCATTTTACGAAAGGCTGTATTGCCTGCCAATGCCTTAGAACTTGGTATGGCTACGCCAAAAATGGGAATGGACAAGTTGACCATTAAATTAGGAGATGGCAAAGTCGTTGGATTTAAGGAAGGAGAAGATGCTGTAAAGCGGCTCAACTTTACCAATTCGTTTTATGCCTTTGCAAACGAATACAGAGTTTCTACCTCTGCATTGCCTGCCATCAGCGAAACACCGGTAATGGTAGATTTGGGCATGATTTTGGAAACCGATGAAACCGTGACCCTTTCGGCCCCCAAAATGAATCTGGAAACCAATGCTTACCAGATTATGCTTCACGATAAAGTTGCCAACAAAAAAGTAGAGGTTAAGCAAGGTTTCAGCTATTCATTCAAAGGCCAGGTTGGGCAAACCAACCAACGCTTTGCTTTAGAATTTCTTCCAAAGGGCTATGAAGAAAAAGCCTCTGGCATTCCAGTTCAGTATGTAGCCAACTATACGGAAGGTGCTTTGAGTTTGTTTGCCAATGAATTATCCACCGGGGAAGCCAATTACAGCATCAATACCCTTGCAGGTATTGAAATTGGCAAGGGCGCCATGCAGTTTGAATCGGGCAAAGGCAGCTTAAAAGCAAATGAATTGCCTGCCGGTATCTACTTGATTAGCATTCAAAAAGCAGGAAGACCGGTATCCACCACCCGCTTTGTGGTGGCGAAGTAGGTAAAGTTTTTATTATTTATTTAAAGAGGAGAGGCCATCTATATGTGTCCTCTCCTTAAATTGTAATTTAATCTGTATTAAAAATGAAAAAGCTTATATTTATCATGGGTGCTTTTACCTTTATACTCCAGATCTCCTCTGCACAAGTAACCAGGAGAACCACAAACCGAATTAATCCTTTTCAGGGGAATTATAAGGTGTTTAAGAACAGGTTACAAGCTGGGACGATCTTTCATATTAAAAACGGAAAATTATTTGGGTGGGGCGAAAATGGGCATGGACAATTTGGGTTAGGGTATGCTCCAGGTAGTCCAGGATATTTCCGGCGACGGCAGGTTACTTCAGATTCAAACTGGGCACAAGGCATGGTTCTTGGACATGTGATGATGATCAAAACGAATGGGACCTTGTGGGGTTGGGGTTGGAATACATTTTATCAACAGGGAGCACCTACTACCACCCTACCGGGTCATAATCAACTTTTTCCAAGGCAAATTGGAAGCGAGAAAAACTGGATTGCTTTGGATGGGCTAGTTAATACATTGGCAATAAAATCAAATGGAATTTTGTGGGCAACCGGGTTTGGTCTCCTTGGACTCGGAGATACTCTGCCCCGGCAAAGTTTCACTTTTATACCTAATCATAAAAACTGGATAGGCATTATAATAGGGAATAAATTTAGTTATGGGCTCAAAGCAAATGGATCACTTTGGGGCTGGGGCAATAATGCCTACTTAGAATTAGGTCTAGGGGATAGAATTAGACGACTAAGCCCTACTCAAATTGGTAATGAAAACTCATGGATTCAAACAGCAATTTCAGCGACATCAACCTCTTATGGTTTAAAAGCAAATGGTACCTTGTGGGCATGGGGAGATGGTTATTATGGGCAACTTGGCCATGATACTCTTTTCCCAGATTCTTTGGGAAGGCCTACTCAAGTCGGTCTGGATAGCAATTGGATTGATGTTAAAGGCAGTGCACAAAGAGTCTTTGCACTCAAAACCAATGGCACCTTATGGGCTTGGGGCAGAAATTCTGGTATTTTGGGAGACAGTACCAATGAAGACTCTAACAAGCCCATTCAAATTAAGTCAACCATACCATGGACTGTGATTCACCCCAATACTCAAACTATTTTTGGTTTA
>Ga0105046_10013735_pt1 | contig 12529 bp, 10 predicted proteins | sample MAT03_FD_78385 | JGI IMG/M metagenome (GOLD analysis project Ga0105046, IMG submission 78385) | Freshwater microbial communities from Lake Fryxell liftoff mats and glacier meltwater in Antarctica - MAT-03 (megahit assembly) | ecosystem: Environmental > Aquatic > Freshwater > Ice > Liftoff... | reverse complement strand
TCGGACCGAGGGCGTTTTCCCACAGGCCAAGGCCGATGGGGCCATCGCAGAACTCCCGGCGAACGTGCGGGAGATGCTGCTATCCGGCCTGGCACCGGCCCCATGAACTGCACAAGTCGAGCTGAAGGGCTGGAGGTGCGGAAGGTAAGCTCTTTCCCGCACTCGACGCACTCGACGATGACCAAGATCTCCCGGTCGGTGACGGTCGGCGTCACTTTTTTCCCGGACGTTCCGTCAATCGCGGGAAACATCCGCCCTCCACAGGGACACACCGTCGACTCGGTGTATTCGAGCGGGGTGGTAGCGGATTCACCCCTCGGGGCCACAGGCTGGACCGTGGGTACGATGACTCTGATGTTCCTGCCGTCGGCCGTCTCCTCGTACTGCTCCGCCACATCGCCGGCGCGGAGCGCGGCATCTCCGGCGGCATTCGCCCGGCGCTTCTTGCCCGCGTCCACCTGTCGACGCTCGGCCGCCACTTGGCCGTACAGCCCGATCAGCCGGGTGAGGGCGTCGAACTCCTGATCCGGCCGCAGTCCCCACACGCACTTGATGAACGGCTCCAGCACCCACCGCAGCAGGTTCGTCCCGAAAAACCAGAGCGGCAACCCGCCGGTGCAGACCAGCGGAGCATTGTACCACCGGAAGGCCCGCTGCTCCTCGACCGAGGGGGGCCACGACCCCGGAACGGCAGAAGGATACCCACACCCACAACGCAGCCGCCCCGTAGCACCGCGACATGGCCTCGTATGCCGTCCAAAGGAGGCGCCGGTAGAAGCGGCGGCCCTTCTCGCGGGCTGTCTCCTGGTCGATCCGGTCGAACCGCTTGAAACCCGGAAGGAGCCTTGTGAACCCCTTCTCACTTTCCCGCCGCAGCCAGCCTCCGAACCCCGCGGGGTCGGCCTGATACCGCTTGACGAGCCGCGTGACGAAGTGACGGAAGTCGGGCTGGTGTTCGGCCAGGTACATCGAGTCGTTCTCGACCTCGATGCCGTCGATCAGCGCGGGGGCAACCAGCCCGACGATTTTCTGGAAGCTCTGCGCGCCGGGGTGGCCGGAGTCGCGGAACACGCCCTGGACGAGGAGCTGGTCGAGAGGCGTACGAAGCGGGGACAAGTCCAGACGATCCTCCCGCCCCGGCCGTGCGTCGAGTTGCCGGTCGGGCCGGAGCAACCGCTCCTGGATCAACTTGATCACGTCCATCCCGCTCGACTGCGGCTCGCGCTTCGGCAGAGGTACGCCGGGTACAAGGCTCTCGGGTCGATGCACGGAAGCGGTCGTGTCGGTGAAGTCGTCCCAGCGGTTGAATCTCCTCGTTACACGGGCGTGGCCGGCCCGCCGGCTCTCGAAGAGCGCGAACAAGAAGTGCAGGACCTCTCCGTGGGGCAGTTCCGTCGCAGTGCATGCCGGCGGCTCGGCGGCTCCGACCAAGACCCGACAGCTCTCCTCCATCCCGGGAGCAGGCCGATACCTAACCGGCAGAGTCGCTCGGCGAAGTCGTCCGCCGGTTCGTTGCGCAGCAGGGCTGTTAGCACTTCAACGGGGTAGAAGCGACGGTCGGGGTGGCTCTCCGTGCACCGGAAGTCGATCGTGAAGGTGCCGAACCGCTCGGGTGCGTGCCAGCGGTAGCGCACCGCGGGGACACTTCGGTCCAGTTCGTACGGCTCGTCCCCGACCCGCTCCCAGACGCCGAATGGTGTCGAATCGCCTGCCACGACTATCCCTCGCGGCCCTTCGGCCGGCCCAGGGTGTCGGTTTTCCCCGACGCTCCAGGGTGTTGTCGAACAACAACCGATTTTAGCCGCACGGTGACGACACGACGAGCCCTGACCCGTTCGAGCAGTGCGGTCGGCTGCGCGGGACGTCGGACCCGAAGTTACGGGGAGCGCGAAGTGGCCACGTCGCACGAATGGCTCAACGTCCGTGAGGCCGCCGGGCGGCTCGGGGTTTCGCTGAGCCTGATCTACCAGTGGTGCCAGGAGCGGCGGCTCCCCCACCTCCGGCTCGGGAAGGCCGGAAGGCGGGGAAAGATCCTAATCCTGGAGTCGGAGCTGGAGGCGTTCTTGGACGGGCTGAAGGTCGAGGCGGGGACGGGTAACGACCCGGCCGCCACGACCTTGCGGCACATCACCCAGCAATAGCCTTCCGGGCGGCGTCCCGCAGGTGGCCCAGCTTGTCCGCCAGGTGACCGTAGGTGGTGCTCACCATCTCCGTCGAGGCGTGCCCCATCAGCTCGGCCACCTGGGCAATGCCGACGCCGTTGACCAGGGCATCGGTCGCCCACGTGTGCCGGTAGCTGTAGCTGACAACCCCGGCCAAGTGGGGCAACTTCTGGCGGAGCCGCCTGAACCGGCAGCGGATGCCGTTCCGGGTGAACGGCCTGCCGCCGCGGGGGCCGCGGAACAGAGGCCCGTCGGGGTGTCGGGCGACGAGCTTGCGGGTCAGCTCGACCATCGCGGGGGTGAGGTAGACGATTCGGGGACGGCGAGTCTTGCCGGCGGTCTTGTGCTTCTTCAGCACCCACAGCCCGGCGTCCAGGTTGACGTCGGCGGCGGTGACGCGGGATACCTCGGACGGTCGACACCCGGTCTCCTGCATGGCGACGACGAAGTCGCGGAACTCCGCGTCCTTGATCTCCGCCAGGACGTCGTCCCGCTCGCCCTGGGAGAGGATGCGGTCCCGCCGGCCGGTCGGCGGCTTGCGAACCCCGACGACCGGATTCTTGTCGAGCAGCCCCTCGGCGGACGCCCAGCTGAAGGCCCGCTTGACGGCGGCGACGGCGTTCGGGCGGCACCCCTTCCAGGTAGGGTGGGAGTCGAGCCAGCGGGACACGTGGAACGGCCGGGCCTCGGCCGCGAGCTTGCGGCCGTGCAGGTCGCAGAAGTCCTGGAGGAAGTGCTTGTATAGGGCGTAGGTGTCGGGCTCGTTGTGCTTCTGGGAGTGGTCGAGGAAGAGGTCGCACAGGACGGCGACGGTGATCGCCTTCGGCGCGGGGGCGTTCCCCTCGTGGTCGGCGAGTAGCCGGCAGAACGCCCGGTAGGCGTCCTGCTCGTTCTCCTTGCCCTTCACGAGCTTGATCTGCTTGCGCTTGGTCCCGACTCGGACCTGGGCGTACCACCACCCGTCGAACGTGCGGAAATACGGCTTGCGGGCCATTGCTCGGCTCCTTGCGAATGTGGACCAGAGGTGATCCGCAAGGATTGCCTTGGGCAGCCCTCGGAGGTGACACTCCGGGGGCTGCTGCAATTACTGCTGCAAGTCGTGTTTTTGGGGTTCCCTGCGGCGGAAGCGTTAGTGCCTTCCGCCGCAGGGGTTACTGTCAGTCGGGCCGGCGGGATTTGAACCCACGACCTCTTGCACCCCAAGCAAGCGCGCTAGCCAAGCTGCGCTACGGCCCGGAACGCTAACGTTGTACCCACCCGGACACCCGCCGGCAACCGCGGGTTCGCGGCGCCCCGACGCGAATGGAAAGATTCTGGTTTGGGGGTTGGCGCCGCCCCCGGCGTCTGGTTTACTTTCCTTCAGAACACGTCGCCCGGCTGAACCCGTCTCTCCACACGTCGAACACGGAGGGTTCTGATGACGACCGCGAGCGCTCACGTTCACCCGATCCTCAACCGCGACCGCGACGAAGTCCGCGTCCCGGCGCCGTACGGCGCCCCCCTGCTCATGTACCTCGGCCGCAAGGGACTCCGTGGCCACATCCACACCGACACCGCCGGCGACGTCATCGTCCTCGACGGCGAGCCCGACATGGGCCGCGTCCGCATGTACCTCGACGACTGGGAGCGCGCCTCCACGTCGGCGTAAGCGTGAGGCGTAGCCCGGGGACGGCCGTCCCCGGGCTTTCAGCCCGGGAACAGCGGGATGGGACGGCGGTCGGGCGCCGACAGGTCCACCCCCACGAACACCGCCTCGGCCTCCGTCACCGAAATCACGTCCGCCCCGCGCTCGGCCACCACGTCCACGTGGACCGTCACCGACGTGCGGCCGAACTTCACCACCGTCACGTTGAACGACACCACGTCGCCGACCAGCACCGGCTTCTTGAACTCGACCCGGTTGAGCGCCACCGTCACGAACGCGGCCCGCGGGGTGCCGCCCTTCAACTGCACGGCGCGGCGGGCGCCGATCGCCCCGGCCATGTCGATGTGGCTGAGGATGACGCCGCCGAACACCGTGCTGTAGAGCGGGTATTCGCTGCCGTCCGGCAGGGTGTGGAGGCCGGGGAGGGGGTTGGCGTCCTGCGGCATCATCACCACCTTCACGGCGGTGTACGGCTCGGTCGGCACGGCGACGCCCCCGGGTGCTATGCCGCAAGCGGCGTCAGGTGTGAACCGAGTCGAACGCCACCACCGTGATCGGTCCGAACAGGAGCACCGGCAGCCACGCCGACAGCGGCGGCGTCACGTACCCCTGGTCGCCGAGGTACTTGCTCCCGAGCAGGCACAGGTAGAACCACGCGCAGAACGCCAGGCACGTGCCCGTGCTGATGAAGACGTGGCGGTTCGGGTTCTGCAGCACCACCGCCAGCCCCAGGAGCACCAGCAGGGTGTCGGTGAGCGGCCGCGTGACGCGGGTGTGGAACAGCACCGCCACCCGGGCCTGCCGCCGCGGCTCGTTCCGCGATAGCAGCTCGCGCAGCTTGCCGATCGGGGCGTACAGGTACCACCCGGCCCCGCGGCTCATCATGTCGTAGTCCACGTCCTGCGTCGTCAGGAAGTACTGCCCGAACTGCACCTGCCGAAGGTTCGGCGGCAGCGGCTCGCGCGGCGGGTTCTTCTCCGCCTCCTTGTCGCCCAGCCACAGCCACCACCCGCCGCTCGGCGGCACCACGCCGGGGATCGGGCCGTCCGTACCCGGCGGGAAGTAGATCGCCTTGTCGGCCGTGACGTGGAACATCGGGTACGGCGGGTTCTCCGGGAAGGTGGCGAAGAACTTCACCACCAGCCGTTCCTTCCGCACCCCGGCCATCCCCTCCACCTGCACCCCGCTCGGGTCGTACGCCCCGGCCAGCACCTGCGCCTTCACGCCCTCCGGGTCGTCCTTCGCAATCAGCAGCTGCCCGGCGATCCGCGGCAGGATGTACTCCTGGTTGAGCGGCGCGAACGACAGCACCACCGCCGACCCGATGAGGATCGGGCGGATGACGCGGCTGGTGGGGATGCCGGCTGACAGCTGGGGCAGGAGCTCGTTGTTCCGCTGCATCCACGACACGGTGAACGCGGCGGCCATCAGCGCCGCCGGCGCGGCCAGGCGGTCGAAGATAAGGGCGAGCTGGTACGAGTAGTAGCCGGCGACGTGGCGCATGACGCCGACCGCGCCGCCGCCGGCCCGGCCGAACGAGTCGATGTTCGTGAACAGGTCGATGATGACGTACAGGCTCAGCAGGCTGCTGAGGACGATGACGTACGAGCGGAAGTAGTTCCGCAGTACCATCCGGTCGAGGGTAGTGATCACGGCCGCCCCCCGGCCGGCACTCGTGGCGCGTAGTGCTTCACGAACTGGATGATGAAGTCGTCCGCCTCGCTGGCCATGCCGTACCCGTAGCCGTTGTCGCGCAGCTCGCGGAGGGCGTCGCCGGTGCTCCAGCCCTCGTACTCCATCCGGTAGATGGCGGTGAGCCGGCCGGTGCGGTGCAGCCCCGCCTTGCAGTGGATCAGGATCGGGTACGATGCCGGGTCGTCGAGCAGCTTGAGGTAGTCGGTGACGACCGGCGGCTGCTTGGTGAGGTCATTCGGCTGCGGCAGCACGTCCGGGGTGAGGAGCACGTAACGAACGCCGAACTGCTTGCAGAGGTCGCTTTCGACGACCGACGGCGGGCCGAGCCAGCGCTCCGGCATGACCGGGTCGGTGTTCTCGTGCTGGAGGTTCAGCACGGTCTTGATGCCGTACCGCTCGATCGTCTCGCGCATCCCGGCGGCGGTCATCTGGCCGGAGCGGTAGAACCGACCGGGCGTGACCTCACGGAGGCGCTTGGCGTGGGCGTAGCTGGCGCGGAACAGCGCCACCGGCGGCGCCGCGACGACGCCGACGACGAGGAGCGAAAGTATCCACCGCCCCCAGACCGGCATCCGCGGCCCCCTGTGCCCACCCGCATAGTTCGGCCGTGCGAGGGCGCAGAGATACCCGCGGCGGCCGGTCGGTGTCAACTTCGACCCGGCGGCGGCGGCGCCACCTTCCCCGACCGGTGCGGCCGGCGTAACCTGTGCGTACCCCCCGTGCCGCGAGGTCCGCCGTGGTTCTCCCCCCTGCCCTGCTCGCCGCCGCGCTGGTGGCGACCGCCCAGCCCGCCGCCCCGCCGCGTGTGGAAATTCGTGACGGCGACCGGGTCGTCTGGCTCGGCAACACCCTGGTCGAGCGCGAGCAGCGCTCCGGGTACTGGGAAACGGCCCTGTACGCGGCCAACGCCGGCAAGCGGTTCACCGTCCGCAACCTCGGCTGGAGCGGCGACACGGTGTTCGGCGACGCCCGCGCCGCGTTCGACACCCCGGCAAAGGGCTTCGAGCGGATGGTCAACCTGACGCTCGAACTGAAGCCGACGACGGTGTGGGTGGCGTTCGGGGCGAACGAGTCGTTCGACGGGCTGGTCGGCCTGGAGCGCTACGAGAAGGGGCTCGCCAAGCTGCTCAACGCGCTGAAGCCGGCGAACGCCCGCGTCGTCCTGTTCACCCCCGCCCCGGTCCAGGCGTTCTCCGGCCACCTGTCGCCCGGGTTACGGGACGCACGAAACACGGACCTGGCCCTCTACGCCAAGGCGACGCGGCAGATGGGGAACATCTGGCAGCTCCCGGTCGTGGACCTGTACACCGCGTTGCAGCCGGGGTTCGAGCAAGGACCGATCACCGAGAACGGCATCCACCCCACCGCCGACGGCTACCGCGACACGGCGGGCGCCTTCGTGACGGCGCTCGGCGGGACGCCGCGGACGCTCGACTGGAAGCAGCTCGACGGCGTGCGGACGGCGGTGGTGGCGAAGAACGAGCTGTTCTTCCACCGCTGGCGGCCGCAGAACGAGACGTACTTGTTCGGCTTCCGCAAGCACGAGCAGGGGAAGAACGCCCGGGAAATCGCCGAGTTCGACCCGCTCGTCGCCGCCGCCGAGGGCTCGGTGGAAGCGGCCCGCGCCGCACTGACGAAATAACACCCCTGAAAGCCCGGGGACGGCCGTCCCCGGGCTTCGCACGCATACGGACTCACCCCCATGCCCCGCTTCCTCCCCGCGGCGCTGCTGCTCCTGTCGCCGTCCGTCGCGTTCGCCCAGGCGAATGCCAAGATTCCCGACCCCGACCCGGAGGTCGAGCGGCGCTCGTTCCAGGTGGCCGACGGGTTCGAGGTGACGCTGTACGCGGCCGACCCGTTGCTGAACAAGCCGATCCAAATGAACTTCGACCCGCATGGCCGGCTGTGGGTGGCGTCGAGCGCGACGTACCCGCAGATCAAGCCCGGCGAGGCCGCGAGCGATCGGATCATCGTCCTCGAAGACACCGACCGCGACGGCAAGGCCGACAAGACGACCGTCTTCGCCGACGGCCTCCTCATCCCCACCGGAGTGGTGCCGGGCGACGGCGGCGCGTACGTCGCCAACAGCACGGAGCTGGTTCACCTGTCGGCGTCGAAGCCGGGCGGGAAGGCCGACCGCCGCAAGGTGCTGCTGAGCGGCTTCGGCACCGAGGACACGCACCACATCATCCACACGTTCCGCTGGGGGCCGGACAGCCGCCTCTACTTCAACCAGTCGATCTACATCCACAGCCACATCGAGACGCCGCACGGCGTCCGCCGGCTGAACGCGGGCGGCATCTGGCGGTACGAACCCGGCACCAGTCGGCTCGACGTGTTCGCCCGCGGCTGGGTGAACGCGTGGGGCCACGCCTTCGACCGCCACGGCCAGTCGTTCGTGACCGACGGCGCCGGCGGCGAGGGGATTAACTACCTCGTCGTCGGCGGCTACTACCTCACGTCGCAGGGGCAGCACGTCGCGCGCATCCTCCAGGGGCTGAACCCGGGTTCGCCGAAGTTCTGCGGCCTCGAAATCATCAGCGGCCGGCACTTCCCGCCGGAGTGGCAAGGCGACCTCATTACGAGCGACTTCCGCGGCCACCGCGTCTGCCGCTTCAAGCTCCAGGACGACGGCAGCAGCTACGCCAGCCGCGAGCAGGAACCGCTGATCCGCAGTACGCACCCGGCGTTCCGGCCGATCGACGCGAAGATGGGCCCGGACGGGGCGCTGTACATCGCCGACTGGTACAACCCGATCATCCAGCACGGCGAGGTGGACTTCCGCGACCCGCGCCGCGACAAGACGCACGGCCGCATCTGGCGCGTGACCGCGAAGAACCGCCCCCTCGCCCCGTGGCCGAAGCTGGAGGGCGCGAGCGTCCCCGAGTTGCTGGAGGCGCTGAAGGCGCCCGAGGACTTCACCCGTCAGATGGCCAAGCGCGTACTTGTCGAGCGCGGGCGCGACGCGGTGAAGCCCGAGCTCCAGAAGTGGGCCGCCGCGCTGCCCACGACCGCCGACGACCTGCGCCTCGAGGCGTGCTGGCTGTCCCAGGGCTTGAACGACGTGGACCCGCGGATGGTGCCGCGGCTGATGGCGTCGCCGGATTTCCGCGTCCGCGCCGCCGCAGTGCGGGTGCAGGCGCAGACCGACCCGTCGCTGACCAGCTTCGCGTTCGACGCCGGCATCGCCGACGCCCACCCGCGGGTGCGGCTCGAAGTCGTCCGCGGTCTGCCCGCTCTGAAAGCGGCGGGCGCCGCGGAACTCGCGCTAAAGGCGCTCGACCAGCCGATGGACCGGACGCTCGACTACGCGTTGTGGCTGACGCTGCGCGAACTCGAACCGCAGTGGATGCCCGAGTTCAAGGCCGGGACGCTGACGTTCGGCGGCGACCCGAAGAAGCTGGCGTTCGCGCTCAACGCCGTGGGCAGCGCGGACGCCGTGAAGCCGGTGCTGACGCTGATCGAGTCCGGCCGCGTGCCGGCCGAGAACGTCCACGGGCTGTGGCTGCTGCTCGCCCGCGTCGGCGGCCCCGACGAAATCAATCGCGTGCTCGCGCGGGCCGGCCGAGACTCCGGCGTCACCCCCGAGCAGCGGGCCGAACTCGTGCGCGTGGTCGAAGAATCGGTGCGACTCCGCCGCGTCGGCCGACCCGCTCAGCCCAACGGGCTCGCCAGCCTGATGACCGACCCCTCGGTGGCTGTCCGCGGAACGACGGCCCGGCTCGTCGGCCAGTGGAAGCTGGCGGAACACCGCGGCGAATTGCTGAAGGTCGGCGCGGCCGCCGACACGCCGCCCGAGTTGCGTGCGGCCGTGCTCGACGGACTCGCGCTGTACGGCGACACCGCGGCGAAGACGACACTCGGCGACCTCGCCACCGGCGGCGCCTCGGCCGACGTGAAGCGGCAGGCGGTCGTGGCGCTCGCGTCGGTCGATCTCCCCGCCGCGGCCGGCAAGGCGGCGGCGTTCCTGCCCACGGCCGAGGCGAAGGACAACCTGCTCGACCTGTACGCCGCGTTCCTGACTCGCAAGGGCGGCGCACCGGTGTTGGCGAAGGCGCTCGACGGCGCGAAGCTCCCGCCGGACGTGGCCAAGCTCGGCCTGCGCGCCGTGAAGTCGGCTGTTGGCACCGACGGCACGGCTCTCGCCGACGCGCTGACGAAGGCCGGCGGCTTGAACACCCGCACCGAGCCGACGCCCGACGACATCCGCGCCCGCGTCGCCGACCTGTCCGCGCTCGGCGACCCGGCCCGCGGCGAGGCGATCTTCCGCCGCCGCGAGTTGCAGTGCCTGGCATGCCACGCCGTCGGCGGCGCCGGCGGCCGCGTCGGGCCGGACCTGTCGAGCCTCGGCGCGAGCGCCCCGCCGGACTACGTGGTGGAGGCGCTGCTGCTGCCGAACAAGGCCGTGAAGGAGGGGTTTCACACCGAGCGCGTCGTGACCGCGGACGACAAGGTGCGGGTCGGCATCGCCGTCCGCGAGGCCAACGGCATGCTCGTCCTCCGCGACGAAAAGGACCAGGAGGTGAGCATTCCCACCCGCGACATCGTGGAGCGCGGCAAGACGAAGTCGATGATGCCCGAGGGGTTGCTCGACCCGCTGACGCGGCACGAGGTCGCCGACCTGGCGCGGTTCCTCAGCGAGCTCGGCAAGGTCGGCCCGTACGCGGCGAGCCCGGCCCGGGTGGTGCGGCGGTGGGAGATCATCGAGGGGACGCCCGAGAACATGAACCTGGCCCGCCGCACCCGCCTCGCCGCGGCCGCCGAGCCGGGCACGCCGTTCGCGTGGACCCCGCTCTACTCGAAGGTGAGCGGCGCCCTCCCGGCCGCCGAGCTGCCGCGGCTCGTCGTCTGGAACGGCAACGACCCCCTCGCCGTGGCCCGCTTCCAGCTCGACGTGACCACCGCCGGCAAGGTCGGGCTGCGGTTCAACTCCGTCGTCGGGCTGCAGCTGTTCGTCAACGGCCGCGCCGCCGAGCCGGCGGCGGACACGACGCTCGACCTGCCGGCCGGCGTGCAGACGGTTACGGTGGTGATCGACCGGGCGAGGCGGACGGACGACCTGCGCGTCGAGCTGACCGACGTGGCCGGGTCGCCGGTGCGGGCGGCCGTGGTCGGCGGGAAGTGAGTGACATGCCGTTGTCCTTGCTGGCCGTCCACCTGTCCGACGCGGCGGTGACCGAGCCGTGGTACGTCGGCGGGTTCGTCGGGGCGGCGGCGCTGGTGGCCGTCGCTTGCTGGCGCCTCCCCGAGCGCGACATCCCGCGCGTCGGCGTCCTGACGGCGGCGTTCTTCGTCGCGTCGAGCATCCCGCTGCGGCTCGCCGTCCTGCCGACGAGCGTCCACCCAATCCTGAACGGGCTGCTCGGCGTCTGCCTCGGCCGGCGGGCGCCGCTGGCCGTCGCTGTCGGGCTCACGCTTCACCTGTTCCTCCTCGCGCACGGCGGGCTGACCACGCTTGGGCTGAACACCTGCATCATCGCCGTCCCCGCGGTCGCGGCCGGGGCGTTGCACCCCGGGCTGCGGCGCCTCGGCGTGCCGGCGTTCGCGCGCGGCGTGCTCCTCGGCGGCGGCGCGGTCGCGGGGGCGGCGGTGCTGAACTACCTCGTTCTGCTCCTCGGCGGGCAGGAGGACTGGACGACGCTGGCGCGGCTGGTGTTGCTCGCGCACGTCCCCGTGGTGGTGATCGAGGGGTTTCTCGTGGGCGTGATGCTGGGCTACGTCGAGAAGGTGAAGCCGGAGTTGCTGGCGAGTTGAACAGTTCCCCGGCGAGCCGACCGCCGTGAGGCGGCGGGTGAAGGGCGCGTCACCCGCCGCCTCACGGCGGTCGGCTCGTCACCGTTATCGCCGCGCGTCCGCCGGGAAAATCTCGTCGTACGGAACCTCCCACTGGCCGATGCCGACGCCGACGGTCACCGTCTGCTTCCGGGCGTCCGTGCGGACCACCTTCCCGGTCTTGTCGAACCGCGACACCAGCACCACGTCGCCGACCTTCAGCCCCGCCCGGAGTTGTTGCAACCGAACTGCCGCCTCCGCCTCGCGGTCGAGCTGCGCCCGGCGGCGCTCGTAGTCCACCTTCTCGCGGGTCGCCTCGTGGGCCGCCGCCAGCGCCACGTCCTTCGCCTTCTCGGCCTCCTCGCGCAGCTCCTGAAGGCGTGCCAGCTCGCCGGACTTCCCCTGGCGGCGCTTCAGGTAGCGGCGGGCCTTCTGCAGCACCGCCTTCGGCAGCTTCAGGCGGCGGGCGATCTTCAGGGCGTTGCTCATCCCGAACTGCCCGGTCAGGAGCCGGTACGTCGGCCGCAGCGTCTCCGCGTCGAACTCGACCGCCCCGTTCTCGGCGCGGTCGTTGTTGAAGGCGTACGTCTTCAGGTCGCCGAGGTGTGTGGTCACGACGGCCCGACAACCGATGCGGTCGAGTTCGTCGAGGATGGCGCGGCCGAGCGCCGCCCCTTCGGTCGGGTCGGTGCCGGCGCCGAGTTCGTCGAGGAGGACGAGGCTGTCGGCGTCGGCCGTGCGGAGGATGGTGGCGATGCGGGTGACGTGCGAGCTGAACGTACTGAGGGACTGTTCGAGGCTCTGTTCGTCGCCGATGTCGGAGAGGATGTGGCGGAAGACCGGCACCTGGCTCCCCTCCCCGGCGGGGACGTGCATCCCGCACTGGGCCATCAGGCACAACAGGCCGGTCGTCTTCAGCGTGACCGTCTTTCCGCCGGTGTTCGGGCCGGTCACGACCAGGAGGTTGAAGCCGTACCCGAGCCGCAGGTCGATCGGCATCACCTTGCGGGCCGGCGGTGCGGGGTCGGTGGGCGTCGGCACCGGAGGCGGTTCGTTCCGAAAGAGTTGTTCGAGGATCGGGTGGCGGGCCTGCCGGAGCCACAAGCGGCGCTCGTCGTTCACGTCCGCGGGGAACATGCCGAAGTCGCGGCTGTACCGGGCCTTCGCCGTCACCAGGTCGAGCTTCGCCAGCACCTCGACCGCGTACGCCAGCGGCCTCGCCACCTTGCCGACCTCGGCACTCAGTCGCCGCAGG
>Ga0105046_10013733_pt1 | contig 12530 bp, 10 predicted proteins | sample MAT03_FD_78385 | JGI IMG/M metagenome (GOLD analysis project Ga0105046, IMG submission 78385) | Freshwater microbial communities from Lake Fryxell liftoff mats and glacier meltwater in Antarctica - MAT-03 (megahit assembly) | ecosystem: Environmental > Aquatic > Freshwater > Ice > Liftoff... | reverse complement strand
GGCCGCGCGCAGGTTGCACATGGTTCTGCGACTGTCAAGCAATCCGTCAACGAAGTTTATAATAGAAAATACGGCGGAAAAAAGCCTGGAATACGGCTTGCCTCGCCGTCTGGATTGTCATTAGGATGAATTCTGTCAGGCCGCTTTGGATCGCCTGCAAACGCGGTGTGGTGACATCAACGTTGCTACTACCCGCCAGCAAGTCCAAGGCTATTGATCACGGAGTGCGTCGCCCCGCAGCGAAACATTTTGTGGCTACACCGTCCGCGTTGACCAGTGTTTTCCCTCCCGCCTAGTCCGGGGAATCAGCAATGCTTCACTACTCGTGCGATCTCTGTAAGCGCCCCCTCGACCCAGAAGATGAGCTGCGATACGTCGTCAAGCTCGAAGTCTTCGCGGCCTTCGATCCAATGCAGCTCGATGAGCCCGAGCGCGATTGCGATCACCTGGAAGATCTGGACGATATCATCGAACAGATGGAAGACCTGTCGAGCGAGCACATCGCGGAAGACGTCTGCCAGCGTCTGCGCTTTGATCTCTGCCCAGAATGCCGCAAGCGTTTTCTGGCCAATCCACTGGGCCGCAAAATGGTCGATCAGTTCAATTTCAGCAAGAACTGATTGGGCCGCGGAACTAATTGCGTCGCAGAGCACCGGTGATCATTGCGCCGCAGAGCGGCGGCGATCATTGCGCCGCAGGGCGGCGGTAACCATTGGGCAAGGTTTGCGAGCGGAATTCCAAGCGCGAAGGCTGAGACCGCTCCGAGGCGCGAACGCGTGGAACCGATCCGGCTGGAATTTACTTCGCCGCTATCGGCCACGCCGGCGCAGGTCTGGGATTGGATCCGCTCTGTGCGCGGCGTTACCGCCGAAATGCGGCCGCTGTTCCGCATGGGCTTTCCGGCCGGCGCGCTCGTCCTGGACGACGGCGAAATCGAGCTGGGCAAGCCGCTATTCCGCAGCCCGCTCTATCTCTTGGGCCTGATCCCGGTCGGTCACTCTGACGTCTCGTTTAGCTCATGGAGCCCAGGGCTGGGCTTTGTCGAGCAATCCGCCATGACTGGCATGCGCTCCTGGCGGCACGAGCGAACGATTACGCCGATCGCCCGTGGCTGCGCGCTGACGGACGTCCTGAAGTTCGAACCTGTTTTCGCCCGGCGGCTAACCCGGATGATGATTCGGCGATTCTTCAAGCACCGCCACGCCGTGCTGCGAAAGCGGCTGGGGTAAGTTCTGACGGCGCATTGCGAGGACATTGCGCTATGTTGTTGCGATACGTTGTTGCGATACGTTGTCGCATATCAAAGTCTCGCCGCCGGCCGATTATTCGAACTGGAGCGTGCCGAACTTTTGATATTCGTGAAAGCTTGGGCCAACCGGCGCCCAATCCCACGCGCGGGCTGGCTTGTCGTCGTAGTCCATGCGGTAGAAGTTCGCCCGCCAGCGCGTTCCGGCCTTCGGCGGGGAGCCGCCAAGCGGCTTAAGCAGATCGTACGGGACAAAAATCTCCGCTCGCCAGCCGTCGATCTTGGCGCCGGACTCCTGAGGGCCACCGACAATGCTGACGGCTTTTTGGATCTTGCGGTCCCCTTCGTAATGCCACGGCCGCCAGCCGAGGAATTTGCCATCGATGTTGGGAATCAGAATCGGTAGCTCCGCGGCGAGCGGCGAGATCTCGTATTCGAAGTAAATGCTCTGGCTCTCATCCGGCCAAAGAAAGAACTCGAAGACGTCCTCCTTCCAGAGATCCAAGAAGTCTTCGCGGAGCGTGGCGCTGAGCCGGGAGTCCTGGCCATCGATCAACACGTAGAGCCCCTTGTCCGAATAAAGGACTTTGAACTGCGACTTCAGTTCCGGCCCGGCGGCTTTTCCGCGACGATTGAGCGGCGTCCATTCGGTCTTTTCCCAAGCCTGGGCGGCGCCGTCCCCCGTGACGCTGAAATCCGCGGTGCGTGGAACCTTCAGCACCGGTGGCGCCGGAGTATGCTTCTTTTTATCCGGCGCCAGGCCCAGCACAGGCTGCTCGTCTGTGGATGGGGTGGCGGCCGCGGCGGCGTCTTTGGAGGGCCTGGCGGTTTGCGCCGCTGCAAAGATCCGGTCAGCGTTCTTCGAGTAGATCTTTTCCAACACCTCGTCCGGCAGGTAGACGCCGTAGATTCGCCAAAAACCTTGCAGATGATGGCTGGCCGCGCAGTCGAAGTACTCGTCTTCCGTCTCCAGAAAACGGTAATAGATCCGGAACGCGTCTCGCCGCGGCGTCGTGTCCGTGCCGAACAAAATTCGGTCTTGATACTTGATGAAGAACTTTCGCGCCGTGTAGGGCTGCCGACCGAGCTCCGAGATCCGCGCGTCGATATCGACATTCAGATTTGGATAGGCATCGAGCGCTTTGCCGACCGCGCCCAAATCCTCGGCGTTATTGCCAAAGTGCGCGCCGATGAACGTCGTCTGCGGATGGCGTGCGACCACGTTCAGGTACGCGGCGATCAGGTCCTCTCGCTTGGGGAACTTCTCGCCGTAAAAGAGCCACTGCGGATGCTCGTTCAGTTCGTGCCAGCGCTCGTTGAAGCGATCCAGTGGCGTAAAGAACGCGGCCGGGTCCGCCGTGTGAATCATCACCGGCCGGTGATGCTTGGCGCACATGCTCCACACGGCGTCGAGCTTGGGATCGTCGACCGGCATCAAGTGGCCATCCTTGTAGCGCACGCCGAGTCCGAGCGACTTGTGCAGCTTGAGCCCTCGGGCGCCGGCCAGAAAACTTTCTTCCAGGCGCTTGGCTTCTCGGGCGCTCCAGTCCTCGTCGTCAATGCCGGCGAAATCGACTTGCGCGAATGTCAGAAACCGATCCGGATGCGCTTGATCGAGCGCGGCCAGTGTCTCTTTCAAGCGCTCGCCCCAGCCACCGTCCAGGTTTACCACGGTGCGGACGCCGGCCTCGTTCATTTCCGTGAGATAAGCCGCGACGCGCTCCGGCGTGAGCGTTGACTTGCCGCCGCCCAAGTGATTGTGAACATCGACCGCTGGGTAGCGCGGCTTTTCCGGCTCGTGCGATTCAATCACCAGCATCGAGCGCGGCTGCCAGTCGCGGAGTTTGAGTTCGCGGATATCGGCCGGCTCGTTTTCTTTCGCCGCAGAGGCCTTTGTGTCATCGCCCAACGTGGCCGAAGCTGGGGCCAGCGCGAACATCGCCAACAGCGCCGCCGGGCGAAGCCAAGAGTGGGTGGGCATTTGAGATTTCCTGTTGCTGGTTGCGAAATGCAGGGCGCGATTGCGGCGTTTTGCCGGCCGTGGAATTCCTAGGGTAGGCGGCGCGCGCCGGCCTGTCGAGTTATGGGCGATTCCCCTGGCGTTTCTGGTCGCGATTGCCGGCTGTATTTCGCCGCCGGCGCGGGCGTGGCCCTTGTTTCGCCTGCTGGGGTGATTAGCCTGGAAGATAGGGGACAGCCTCTGCGGTTGACCGCTGGGTTGGCCGCCGGCCATTACTCCTTCCGACGTGCGAGGCGAAGCCATGCGTATTCTTCGAGCGACCTGTGGGCTGGGCGCGTTGGCGCTGTTGCTGGGGATGACCTCGGCCGCGAGCGCTCAATGGGGGTTTGGCGGTTACGGCGGCGGCTACGGTTATGGTTACGGATTTGGCGAAGCGTACTCGATGAATCCTCCGCCCTACTTTGCGATGTTCCCGCCCGTCTATTACAGCGGCATCACGCCGCGTCCTTATGGGTTCAGCCCGTTCGCCTATCCACCGGGCGTGATGACGCCGCAGCCGAGCGTGGTTTCGACGGGCGGTTATCGCCGCTACGCGCGACGGCCCGTGGCCTCGCGCGCCTCCACGGCAAGCGCACCGCGGCCTGCGCCGGTGATCATCGAAAACCCATTTGTGCTGCCCGCCGCGGAGCGCCCATCGCGCTTGTCCGACGGCCGCCCACTACCGCAAGTGATTGAGCCCAGCGACGCGCTGGCCCACGCTGCGGCGCATTAACGGGTTTGTTGAAACGCGTTGGGCTCGTGCTGCGCGAGTTCTAGCGGAACGGTCCCTTGCAGGGTCGATCGCAGCGATCAGAGCGCCTTGCCCCTCTGCTAGCAACGTTTTGCTTTCATCGTGCTCGGCTTACAAATCGGGTTGCTATCACTCGATTGACCGGTTCCTTGGCCGAACCGCTCTGGACACGCCTGCGCGAAACGCTACTCTACTCGCCCGGATCGGTTGCGCGAGTTTCCTATCATTGCAACCGGCGCCGGAGAATCATTTCTTCGCCTGCGATTTTGGCGTTTGTCACGTTCGCCCTGCGGATCGTTTCTGCGTTGCGGTCTCGCTGGACGTATGCGGACCGGAGTCCGCTGGGACTCGATATGAGGTCAAGGAGTCGACCGATGCGCTGCTTGCTGACAGGATTGGCGGTTACTGCGCTCGCCATGGCAGGCTGCACTTCGACTGCGCCCATGACGGACCCGTTTGCAGCGGCGCGAGTTCCTCCGCCAGCAATGGGCCCGATGGCGACTCAGCCCGTTCCGTACGGCGTCGCCGCGGCAGCGCCGGTAGTCGGAGCGCCTCCGGCGTATGGTCCTCCGCAAGGTTCGTATACATACGGCGCCCCCACAGGTGCCCCCGTGAATGGAGCAGCCCCCGCCGCAATCAACGGTCTCCCCCCTCCCCCTGCCAATCAACTCTACGGGACGCCGGGAGCCATGGCGCCGCCGGCCGTGAATAATCCGACCGGTGGTGGATGGAATCCATCGGGGACGGCCAACGGTCAAACGCCTGAGGGATCGATGTATCGCGAGGGCGCGGTGCAACCGACTCGCTCTTTGAACGACGGACCGCCGCCGGCCAGCCTGGCGCACGCGGCCACCAACGCGCCGGCCGGCCCAGGTCTGCCCGGAGAAGAAAACTTACAGCCACTGGCGCAAATGCAGGGGATGCCCGTCGCGCAACCGCTGCGAGATTCACGTGGCGTGACCGGCGTTCAACCCGTCTCGTATCAGGTCCCGGCGGACAACCCTAACCAGGTCTCTCACAGCGTGTATGCCCGCGAGCAGGCGGCCGCCGCGCCCCCTTCGCAGTATCGGCCCGGCAGCACCGCGCCTGTCGCAGCGCCCACAACCGGACGCGGACCGGTCGATCAGGGCGCCACTTACGGCTTTGATGGCAACTACGCCTGGCTGCACGGCCAGCTCGAGTATTCGGAAGCAACCAAGGTCTGGAAACTGCGCTACGTGCCGCTCAACGGGCCGGCGGATCGCTTTGGCGGCGTTGTCGTGCTGGCCGATAGTGACTTGCTCGTTGGGCACAAAGCCGGCGAGTTCGTCGCGGTCAAAGGCCAAATCGACGGTCGCCCCGGGCCGCAGGGTTCGTTTGCGCCCCTCTACCGCGTGAGCGAAGTGCAACGCCTCTCGGAATAGTCCGAATCGTACGGCTTACGCGCCTGTCCGGCGGCCAAAATCTGGCTCGGACGGTCTCCCCGGCCGCGCAGCTTTCGATCCCAGAACGCGCCTCTGACGTACAATAAATGGCGGTCGCAATCGGATCTCGCTCCGCGCGCGTGCTGACCTTGAACTCCCAACGTCGAACTACCGCGGGGTCCCTTGGGGATTGTCGTGGCGACCGTTATCTCTAGAAGTATGAGCTCTGGCATCTTATCATCATTCGGCATTCCACTGGGCGGGCGGATTGCGCGCTGGTCGAAGGTGCTGCCGCAGATCGCCGCCTTTGAACCGGAGTTGCAGCTCCTCTCAGATCAAGATTTGCGCAAGCGCAGCCTGTCGCTCAAATATCGGGCTCGCAGCAACGAGCCCCTTCCCAAGCTATTGCCCGAGGCGTTTGCCCTGGTGCGCGAAGCGGGCCGGCGGACGCTCAACATGCGGCACTTCGACGTGCAGATGCTGGGCGGGATTGCCATGCACTACCGCTCGATCGCCGAGATGCAGACGGGCGAGGGCAAAACGCTCACGGCCACGCTGCCGATGTACCTGGAATCCCTGGCCGGCAAGGGGGCCCACCTGGCGACCGTCAACGACTACCTGGCCCGCCGCGACGCCGACTGGATGCGGCCGATTTACGAAGCGCTCGGCCTCAGCGTGGGCGTGATCGAATCGCAGATGGCCACCGCAGCCCGCCGCACCGCCTACGCCTGCGATGTGACTTACGGCACGGCCAAAGAATTCGGCTTTGACTTCTTACGTGATCGCCTGCTCCAGCGGCGGATCACCGAAGGCATGAGCGATCAGCTCGGCGGCATGCTCGGTCAGTCCGAAGGAGGTGGCGAACAACCGACGCAGCGCGCGGCCCATTTTGTGCTGGTCGACGAGGCGGACAGCATTTTGATCGACGAGGCCCGCACGCCGCTGATTATTTCGTCGCTGCCGACTGAGGAAGAACGGATCGCGGCGGAATGCCACGCCTGGAGCGCCGAGGCCGCCTCGCAGTTCATCGACGATGAGCATTACGAATTCGATCACGATCAACAATCAGTCGAACTCTTGGGCGCCGGACGCCAGTTGGTCCGCGCGCTGCCCAAGCCGGCGGCGCTGGATTCGATCGGCCTGTTTACGATGTACGAGTACATCGAGCGCGCGATTCGCGTCGATCGGATCTATCAGCGCGATCGCCATTATGTCGTCCGCAAGGGCGAGATTGTGATCGTCGACGAATTCACCGGACGATTGGCCGAAGGCCGCAAGTGGCGCGCCGGCATCCATCAGGCGGTCGAGGCCAAGGAAAAGGTCGAGGTCACTATCGCCACTGGCCAGGCCGCGCGAATTACGGTGCAGGATTTTTTCCTCCGCTACCCACGCGTGGCCGGCATGACCGGAACCGGTAGCAGTTCCGCCAGCGAGCTGCGCAGAATCTACAAGCTCCGTGTGGAGCCGATCCCGACCAATCGGCCGGCGATTCGCGAGCAACTCGCGGAGCGAGTCTTTGGGAGCGCGGACGGCAAGTGGGAAGCGATCGTCGAGGAAGTCGTGGCGGTCCACGCCACGGGCCGGCCCGTGCTGATCGGCACGCGGTCGATCGACAAGAGCGAGCATCTTTCGCGATTGCTATCGCAGGCGGGCGTTGGCGTGCAGATTCTCAACGCGAATAAAGTGGCGGAAGAGGCCGAAATTGTCTCCGCCGCCGGTCAACTGAATAAGGTAACCGTGTCGACCAACATGGCCGGCCGCGGCACGGACATCAAATTGGGTGAAGGGGTCGCCGAGTTGGGCGGCCTGCATGTGATCTGCACGGAGATGCACGACTCCGCCCGGATTGATCGGCAGTTGATCGGTCGCTGTGGCCGCCAAGGGGACCCCGGCACGTGGCGTCAGTTTCTGGCGCTCGATGACGATATCTTGCTCTCCGGCCTGGGACCGAAAAAATCGAAGCGTTTGAAGGACCGCGGGGCGTCGCAAGCCGCGAACCTCGAACGCCTGGGCCGCTTGTTCCGCAAGTCGCAAGCCAGAATCGAACGCAAGCACTTCCGCGATCGCCGCGTGCTGATGTACTACGAAAAAGAACGCCGTAAAATGCACCAGCATTTGGGTCAGGATCCGTATCTGGATTCCGCCGGCGGATAGACGCGGTTCGCCGTTACGTTCGCGCGATGTTCTGACGCCAACACGGCGAATCGACCGTGCGGCATACGCCACTCAAGATCGCTTGCGGTCCGTGTACGCTGCAATGCGCGGGCGGAGTAGCGCCAGCGCCAGCAGGAAGACGCCGGCGTAGATTGTCAGTTTGGGCCACCTGGCCACGACAAATGCGAAGATGCCGAGCGCGGCCAGCATCCAGCCGGCGCCGGGGCGCGAGAGGTCCGGAAGCGCAAGCCAGATCGCTCCCAGAATCAAGCCAATCCGCAGGCAAAAGCCTGCCAGGTCCTGCCGAGGCCCACCCTCCAACGAAAAGATCAGACCGGCGATCACCAGCACGAGCGCCAACACTCCGAGAATCTGACGCTGCATGTTCAGGATCGGTGGCTTGAATTACGGGAAGGGCGCGCGAGGCTGGGACGATCATTCGGCCGATTCAGTATACCGCGCGGACGATTGGGGCGCGCGACTACGGCGCGGCCGGCTGGGACTTCGACTTGGGCTCTGATTCCGCCAGCATCTTTTCGATCTCGGCTGTGATCTTGGCGGCTCGTTTCTCAGCTTCGGCAATCGGGAGGCCGGCGGCCACGCCCGGGCGTTTGTGCCCCGCGGCGCTCACGTAAGCGTCGCGCCGTAGCGCCGCGCGCTGTTCGACCAGACTCAGCGCCGCCTCCGAGATGTTGGCCCTCTTGAGCATCTCAGCGGGCGAATCCGCGTCGACCGTCCCCTTGTCGCCGAACCCACGGCAGACCTGTTGGGCGATGAACCAATGGCCTGCGGCGTTGGGATGAACTGCGTCCGGCTGAAAGGTGAACGCCGGGTCTTTTCTCTTGCGCTCGGCCAGCGCCTGGTTCATCGGTCCGTGCAGGTCGATCACCAGCCAGCCGTGTTTGCGTTGGTCGAGTTCCCAGGCAGCGTAACGATCGAGGACTTCGTTGTAGGAGAACTCGTTCTTAGCGCGGCTGTCATCAAAGACCGGCGGCGTCACGAGCACCAGTTGGGCGCCCTTCGCTTCGACCGTTTGCTTCAGCCGCTGGAGACCTTGCTGAAACTTCTGAAAACGCCCCTCATCCAGCGGCTGGTAAATTCCGCAATTGATTCCGTAACAGGCGACGACCAGATCCGGGCGCGTGGCGGTCAAGACGCGCTCCAATCGCTCGGCGAGATCGGGGCGCGGAAACTGGCCGCCGGCGTGCCCCTCTTCGCTCAGGCCTGACACCGTCTCGCTCGATAGGCCGGCGTTGATCACGGTGGGGCGCGACGTCATCGGTTGGGTGAGCAACCAGGCGTCAAAATCAGCGACGTACCCACCAGCCGCGGTGATGCTGTCCCCTAAGAAGAGAATCCGCTTCGCTTGCCGGAGCGCAGCGGCTGGCGTGTTGGGGGCTGGCGCCTCGCCCGCCGGCGGCGCTGCGTAAAGCGTGCTGGCCCACGCCGCGGACAGGATCATGGCCAGCGTCCAGCACACAGGCACGAGCTTGTTCGGGTAGAAAAACACTTGTCGTGCAGCGGAGGGTCGTAAACAAATCATGCCGGTCATCCTGTCGTCAGAGGGGCGAGCGCGCAGAGGTACGGGATCGTTCAACCAGGCTGCGGCATTGCCGGAGATACTCGCGCGGTTCGACTAGATCTTATCCAGCGAATCGATCCAACGGAGCAGCTCCGCGAACTCGGCATCGTTTAGTTGCCGGCCCAGGTCTCCCTGGTCCTTGACCGTGACGGCGTACTTGAGCTGCTTGAGTTGCTCAATGCCGGCCTTGATCTGCTCGGCAAAGTTCGCCTTCTTGGCCGTAGTGACAAAGAACGCCAGGCGGTACGTCGGTTCGTTCTCTGGCGGCTTGCCAAGAATCGGGGCGTCGACCGCGGCCACGCCGCGCGCGATATCGCGATGCGTAAAGGCCACCGCGTACGCTAGCGAACCGCCCCCCTGAAATCCGTGGATCGCCACGCGCTGCGGATCGACGTTATACGTCTGGCGAACTTGCGCGATCGTCTTGGCGATAAAGTCCGCCTCGGGCGGGAGCCACTTGGCCGGATCGGTCGATCGCGGCGCCAACAGGATCAGGTTTTGCTTGTCGCAGGCTTCTTTCCAACGCGCGAGCAACTCTTCTTCCTTCGTCCCGCCTGGCGGATGGAGCCACACGACCAGCCCATAGCTCGCCTGAGGGTTGTAGGAATCGGGCACGTAGGCGATGCACTCGTTCTTGAACTCGGGCAACTTGATATCAATCCGGCCAACCTGCGGACGCTCGCCGGCGGGCGCCGTGACGGTGTCATGGGCTGGCAATTCGGCGGGCACGGCCGCGGTTTCCGCAACTGGCTTGATCTCCAGGTTCAACGTTTCGCCGGAGCGGCGCGCCTCGAGCTTGAATGTCTTGTCGAGCTGCCAGGCGTTAGCGCGCTCGATCAGCGCTTCGCGGTTGGCCACGGCCTGACCGTCGACTGAGACGATCACGTCACCCACCAGCAGGCCGGCCTTGGCGGCGGGACTCTCGGGATAGACATAGCGCACAGTCACGCCGGCCGGGTCTGCCGGAGTGTCTCGCTTGGGAAGGATGCCCAGGAAGGCGCGCTCGTACGGTTCCAGTTGATCGACCAAGGGAATATCGCGTTCGATCCGTTCCTTGTCTCGCAGCACGACAACCTTGAGTGTGTCGCCGGCGTAGCGACGATTGATTTGTTGACGCAGTTGCGCTTGCCGCTCGATCGGGCTGCCATCGATTTCGACAATCTGATCGCCGGCCTTGAGTCCCGCCTTGTAGGCCGGCGAGTTCGGACGGCAACTCGCGATCACTGGCTGCTTGGAGTAGAGGTCATTGCCGTTGAAGCTGACGCCGAGAATGCCTGGCTTGAGATCGGTCCCCGCTTTCAACTTCGGCAGCACGGAATTGATGTGCGCCAGCGGAACGGCAAAGCCGATCCCGGAGTCATACCACTCGACGCCGGCCAGATCATTGGTGGCTTGTGGCGAAAGCGGGACCAACACGCCGAGCACGCGTCCGCGAATATCGACCAGCGGTCCACCATAGTTGGCCGGCGAAACCTTGGCGTCTGTCTGGATCGCCTTGCCCCAGATGCGATTCAGTCCACTGACGATGCCGGCCGACATGTTGGGCTGGCCCCCTTCGAACGTGCGTCCGACGGCGATCGACCACTGCCCGACTTGCATCTCGTTCTCAGGCACGGCCTCCGGCACGGGGAGCGCTTCTTCCACGTGGATCTTGAGCAAAACCAGCATTCGCTGATGGTCCGTGGCGACCAGCTTGGCCGGCGTGCGCGTTCCATCGGCCAGGCCGACGAGAATCGAAGTGGGCTTCTGCGCGAAATTGAACGCGCTGGAAATAATGTAGCCATCCGCCGAAACGATCAGACCGGTCGTCGGGCCGGTGCCTAGCAGCACCTTGCCGATGCGCTCCAATCCACCGACGGTTTCAATCCGGACGATCGAAGGCGCTACGCGGCTGACCGCGGCCTGCATGGCCTCTTGCTCTAATTGCGGCAAGTTTTGCGCCAGCGCCGGCCGAGGCGCAACGCAAACCAGCGCCAGGCAAATTGCGGCGAACGCACAGCGGACGCGGAGGAGAGTCAGGCGATGCATCATTTCTTTTCCGCCGGGGCAGCCAGAGTTACATCGACCAGTTCCTGGTCGCGAATCACGGTGATCTTCACAGGGTCGATGCGATCGATGAATTCCAATTCGACGGCCAATGCCTTGCAGGATTGCACCAGTCGATCGTTGACGAACAACACCAGGTCATCCGCGCGGAGTCCGGCGGCGGCCGCTGGCGAGTCTGACCGCACGGCGTCGACAAACGGAGGCGTCCGCTCCAGCACGTCGGGCACCAGCACCATGCCGAGTAGTTCCACATTGAGGGCTTTTTCGGGCTTTTGTTCCGGCTCGTCCGTGGCGGCGCGGACAAACTTGCCAGTCTGAATGTCGTCAACCGTGGTCACGATCTGATCGATGGGAATGGCATAGTTGAGCCAGGTGTTGTTCAGAGAATTCTTCAGTTCCTTGCCGAGCATGGCCAGCAGTTGCCCTTCGCCATTCGTCAGTGCGCCGCCGGCGGCGCCGGGGTTATTGGTCATGGCGTCCAGAATGTAGACCGGGCCTTTGTACGTGGTGTCGAACACGCCACGGCGGGCTTCTAATTGAGACTTCACCGCCACGTGGCCATGCTGGACGCTGGCCGGCTCATCGCCGGTCGCCACGCCAAACAAATTGCTAAACGCCAGCACGCGCGCGCCAGATTCGGCCGGCACGGCAGCCGGCAGATTGAAGTGGGCCAGCCCGTCGGCGTCGATCTTGAGCACGGCCAATTCCAACCGCGGATCCGCGCCCAACAGCTTGGCTTTGAACTTACGCCCATCGTCCAGCACGACCAGGATTTCTTCGGTGTCGAGAACGTAACTCCACACGGTCAGCACGTGGCCTTCGGCCGAGATCAACATGCCGCTCTGGTAGGCTTCGAGCCCTTGAAAGCCACCGGCGCCGTAGATCTTGACGATCTTGGGCTGCGTCTGGGCGATTACGGCGCGCAGCGTTTCTGCCTGCGCGGGCGCAGCAGCCGCGACCATCAGGCCGGCGGCGAGGCAAGCGCCCACCAGAAGCGCGAATGACTTCGTGTAGGTCGCGGAGCCCAGCATTGGCAAGCGCTTTGCCAAACTGCGCTTTGCGAAACAGCGCTGTGAGGGCATCTTATTTGGCCTCCGCTTTTTCGAGCTTGATATCCGTGAACTTGATCGTGGCGTAGACGCCGTCGCCGTAGCGAACTTCTAACCGTCGCGGGAACTGACGCCCTTCGACCTCGGCGTAGTCCGAGAAATGGAGTTCGCAGGGATCGTCTTCCTCGCGATACATTTCCACCACGGCCAGATCGCCCGATTTGGGATCGAACAGAAAGCGGCACTCGACGCCGCCGTAGTAGCCAATCAACGCGTCCGCCAGCACCGGCGCGCCGGCCG
>Ga0105046_10013730_pt1 | contig 12533 bp, 8 predicted proteins | sample MAT03_FD_78385 | JGI IMG/M metagenome (GOLD analysis project Ga0105046, IMG submission 78385) | Freshwater microbial communities from Lake Fryxell liftoff mats and glacier meltwater in Antarctica - MAT-03 (megahit assembly) | ecosystem: Environmental > Aquatic > Freshwater > Ice > Liftoff... | reverse complement strand
TCAGCATCCCCAGGCTCTGACACGGCCATCGCTGGGCTGCGCACGGTCGTGTCCGCCGGCATCATCATGGCGATTGCCTCGGTGGCCGCAGTCGCGACGGCTGGCGTCATCCCGCCGCTGGAAAACCGCACGGTGCTGCGCACGGCCATCGAGCGCCCGTTCGACCCACGCGATTACGTGAGCCCGCTCGCCGGGTTCCGTCGTTACCTGCAACCCGCCAGTGCCACTTCCGTGCTCTTCGACGTGACCGGACTTCCCGACGGACAGCTCATCCGTCTCGCGACTCTCGATACCTACGACGGTGTTGTTTTCTCGGTGGGCAGCGACCGGGTGGGCAGCGAGTCGGGTTCGTTCACACGAGTTCCGTCCGTCTTCGACCAGTCGGCGGTGCCTGGCGACCAGGCCACCATCGAGGTCGTCGTCGATTCGTATTCAGGCGTCTGGATACCCACCATCGGCAAGTTCGAGTCGGTGCGCTTCGGCGGCGGCGGTGCTTCTGAGCTGCGCGACGAGTTTTACTACAACGATGTTTCCGGTACCGCCGCTGTCGTCGGTGGCCTGTCATCGGGGGACGAGTACACCCTGACCGCGGTGATCCCGGAGCAGCCCGACCGCACCCAACTTGCCGGTGTCGACCCAGGCCCGGCCGTAGTGCCCAGCGCCGAAAGTGTTCCCGATGCCGTCACAGCTCGGCTCGAGGAGTACGTGTCGGGTATCGACCAGCCGGGTGACCGGCTCGTGGCCATGCTGGCGGGACTGGCTCGTGACGGCTACATCAGCCATGGAATTGGTGCCGACGAGCCGCCGAGCAGATCGGGTCATGCCGCCGACCGCATCGCCGAACTGCTCACGGCGCCGCGCATGATCGGCGATGCCGAGCAGTATGCCGTCTCCGCCGCTCTGATGGGGCGTGAGATTGGATTTCCTACTCGAGTCGTGGTGGGATTCGCGCCCTCAGCGAACCAGGTGCGTGGAGGCGACATCACCGCCTGGATCGAGATCAATACGGCGCAGTATGGGTGGGTCACCGTCGACCCCAACCCGCCCGCGCGAGAGATTCCCGAAGAGATCCCAGAAGAGACGACACAGGTGGCTCGTCCGCAGACGGTCGTTCCGCCGCCTGTGCTCGAGAACACCGCATTCGATCGGCAGCCCACTCCCGATACAGAGCAGGAGTTGCCCACCGACCTCGACCCGCTGCTTCAGCTGTTATTTGCGGTGCTGCGGGTCGCCGCCTGGATGCTCGTCGCCATTGCCATCGCGTTGGCGCCATTTATCGTGATCATCGCCGCGAAGCTGCGCCGTCGACGGCTGCGTCGCAGGGCTCCGACGGTGCTCGAGCAGATCAGCGGTGGGTGGCGGGAGTTCGAAGATGCCGTGATCGACCATGGACTGAGCCCCGCGGCATCCGCAACCCGCAGCGAGGTGGCCAACACAGCCGGTGGCGTGCAGTCGCAGGTGCTCGCTGCCGTGGCCGATCGCGCGATTTTCTCGCCGGACGCGCCCGTGTCCGCCGATGCAGAAAGCGTGTGGCGTGCCGTGGACGAACTTCAGGATCAGCTGGGCGAGGGACTCACGCGCTGGCAGCGGCTCAAGGCGGCAGTCTCGCTGCGTTCGCTTGGTGGTTATAGTGTCACAAAGCTCTTCAAGCGATGAAGGACCGTTCCGTGACCTGTGCGTATTGCGGAACCGAGCTCCCGGCCGAGGCACTGTTCTGCGGGGAATGCGGTCGCGCGGCGTCTTCCAAGCCTGCCGCCGCGCCGCGCGAACCCAGCCCGCGCGGACACGTCGATCTCTCGCGTGAGCACTGCGGGCAGTGCGGTGCCGAACTCGCGCCGTCGGACATTTTTTGCGGCGAGTGTGGGTTTGTGCGCCGGGGCATCAACAGTCCGGCCAGCCAGCCCAGCGACACAGTGCGCCTCGATCCGATTCCGTGGGAACTGCCACGATCGACCGAGCGTGACGAGCACCTCGCTCCCGAACCGCTGCCGAGCCGCCCACCGCCGCCCGCTGCGCTGCCGGTCACGCCGCCCGCCGCGGTGGTCCACGCACAGCTCGACTCCGACTTCGACGAAACTCGTATCGTCGACCGCGCGCGGGGGGAACGCTTTGTGCTGCAGTTCAGCACCGGGGAGAGCGTCAGCGTGACGGGTACCGGCCTATTGGGTCGCAATCCGTCAGCCGAGCCGGGGGAGTTTTTCGACACGCTCGTGGCGATTTCGGACCCCGGCAAGTCGGTCTCGAAGACACACCTCGAATTCGGCCAAGACGCGGGTGTCTTCTGGATCAGCGATCGATTCTCGGCAAACGGCACCCTCGTGCGCGAACCCGAGCGCGATTCCCGACGCTGTGAGCCCGGCAAGCGCTATCGTCTGGCGCGCGGATCTCGTGTCGACATTGCCGAGCAATTCTTTATCGTCAGCTGAGGATCGCCTCCCTCTCAGTGGTGCCCGCGTGCCGACTGTCCACTGACCCGCGCGCGGCATCCCGCGGGCGGCCTCGCCCTGCTCAGATAGACGCGTGAGCGACACCCGTGATTTCACCCGACTGGCCGCGCCCCGAGCACCCGACGCTGCCGCGCCGTACCGGTTTCCCCTTGTCGCCACCCTCGCACCGGTTGCTGCGTCGGTCGCGATTTGGCTGCTCACCTCGTCGCCGTTCGCGCTCGTCTTCGCTGCGCTCGGCCCGGTCACCGCCCTCGCCAGCCTGCTGGACTCGCGCCTAGGTTCACGACGCACCGCCAAGCGCGAGGCGCGGCGCTTTGCGGAAGAAGTCGAGCATGCCCACGAGGAGGTACGCCGACGGCACGCTCGCGAGGTGGCGGCGTTGAGCGAGGTGTCGCCGGATGCTGCGTCGCTCGTGAGTCGGCGGGGTGCCGATCCGTACCGCTGGGTCGCAACCGCGGCATCCGCAATCTCGGTGACCCTCGGTCGTGGCGCGGTGCACAGCGCACTCGAGTTGGACCGCGTGGGCACCACCACGTCGCTCGGCGTCGCGAGTGAGCTTGAGGCGCTTGCCGCTGCCGCGGCGACTATTCACGACGGCCCGGTGCTGGTTGATGCGCGCCTCGGGATTGGCGTCGCGGGTTCTGGCGCACTAGCCTCGGCCCTCGCACGAGCACTGGTGGTGCAACTGGCGTGGGCGCTGTCGCCCGCGATCTTCCGCGTCTCGGTGGCAGAGGTCACCGACGAGTCCGGGTGGTTGCGGGCGTTACCGCATGACCGCGACCCGGCACCTGCGCCGGGGGTGTTCGCCCAGTTCACGCGAGACTCCTCGGTCGTGGCGATGGTGGCCCTCGCTGGGCACCAGGCCGCGCTGCCGGGAACCTGTCGAGTTGTTGTGCGGGTTGCAGACGGAGGCCTCGCAGAGATCGTGCAGCACCCCCAGCGCGATCTGCGCCGCGAATTCGTGCCCGGAATCGTCTCTCGCGAGCAGGCGACATCCTGGGCTGATCAGTTGGCTGCGGATGCCACGCGGGAGGGCCTGGCCTCGCGAGAGTCAGCCGTTCCGGGCGCCGTGCACCTCGCGCACCTCCTCCGCCCCCCGCACCCGGCGGGTGACGGGTCATCCCTGGCCTGCGAGGTAGCGGCAACCGCCGCGGGATCACTAACACTGGATCTCGTCGAACACGGTCCGCACGCGATCGTTGGTGGCACCACCGGCAGCGGCAAGAGCGAGCTGTTGATCGCGTGGGTGCTCGCGATGGCGGCCGCGTACCCGCCGGAACGGGTCACTTTCCTCCTAGTGGATTTCAAGGGGGGATCTGCGTTCGCGGCTCTCGACCAGTTGCCGCACACCGTGGGAATCATCACGGACCTTGACGTCGCGCAGGCGGCTCGGGCGCTCGCGAGCCTGCGGGCCGAACTGCGGTTTCGAGAGCGATCGCTTGCGGAGGCCGGCGCCCGAGACATCGCGCAGCTTCACGACCTGCCCAGACTGGTGATCGTGGTCGACGAGTTCGCGGCGATGCTGGCCGACCACCCCGACCTGCATGCCCTGTTTTCCGATATCGCGGCGCGCGGCAGGTCTCTTGGCGTGCATCTCGTGCTGTGCACGCAACGGCCGGGCGGCGTGGTGCGCGACGCGGTGCTCGCCAACGCCGACCTGCGAGTGTCGCTGCGCGTCAACAACCGCGCCGACAGTAGCGCAGTGGTCGGCACGGACTCCGCAGCAGCTATCTCGGCCGAGTCGCGCGGTCGCGCCATCGTGTCGCTCGCGGGAGGAGAAGCTCAGCTTGCACAGTTCGCAATCGCGGCGATGGACGACGCACCACACATCGCGGCTCGCTGGCCGGTGGCCCGTGCGCCTCGCCGCCCCTGGGTGGAGCCGCTGCCGCCTGTCATCCGCCTCGAGGATGTGGCGCCCGGTGCGTTCGGCCTGTTGGACCTCCCGAACGAACAGCGCAGGGCACCGGCGCTCTGGAACCCCGGGAGTGACGGTCACCTGCTGGTGATCGGCGCTCCCGGCAGCGGCAAGACGAACGCACTCGTCGCACTCGTGGCGGCGGCCTCGGGTTCGGTAGCTCCGTCGGCTTCGTCGGCTTCAGCTTCGGCCCCGGTTCCGGCCTCGGCCTCAGCGTCAGCCTTCGCGTCAGCCTTCGTTGAGTGGATGCCGTCCACCGTCGACGCGGCGTGGGACGCGATGGCGCGCGTGTTCGCTCGGCTTGAGTCTGCGGACGAGGTGCAGGAGGTCGTGCTGGTGCTGGACGACGTCGACTCCCTGCTCCCGCGATTCTCCGTTGAGCATCGGGCGGTGTTCTGCGAGCGCCTGGGTCGAGTTCTTCGGGATGGTGGGCGCCGTGGCATCCGGGTCGTCATCTCGGCGCAGCGCCTCGTCGCCGACACCCAGACGATCGCCGCTGCCGTTCCCGAACGGCTGATGATGCGCCACGCCAGCCGGCAGGACTGGGTGATGGCCGGTGGCGACGGCGGTACATTCATCGACGCGTTGCCCGCGGGCGGGGGAGTGTGGCGCTCGCATCGTGTGCAGGTCGCGCGGCTAGCCGATCGCGTCGAGACCGCGGTCGCCGCAGAGGTTGCTGCGCTCACCCCCGACCACCCCCTGGCGATCGTCAGCACTCGGGCGGTAGCTCTCGCGGGCCGGCTGCGCTCCAGTCACACCGTCATTGATCTCTCGGGGGCGGCGGCAGACCCGGGCCAACTCGTAATTGCGGGCGGGCGCGTGCAGTCGATCGTCATAGGAGGCGTTGATGAATGGCAGTCCCGCTGGGGCGCACTGGCAGCGATCAGCCAGGTCGCCGATGTGATCTTCGACGGATGCAGCCTCGCCGACTTTCGCGCGCTCACACGGTCGCGCGAACTCCCGCCGCCGATCTCCACCCCGGGCGAGGTCGCCTGGATGCTCGGCGTGGACGGCACGCCGCGCCGCGCCCGCCTCCCCACGTAGCCGCCGGTGTGGCCGCGCCACCGGTTAGGCGAGCGCCCACTCCAGCTCGACGCTGGCCAGCCCGTGTGCCGCCGCGACGTGTGCATTGACGATGCTTCCGGCGTGAGTGTTGAGCCCGAGAGCGAGCGCAGCATCTGCGCGCAGCGCCTCGCGCCAGCCGAGGTTAGCGATAGCGCGAACATAGGGCATGGTCGCGTTGGTCAGCGCGTACGTCGACGTGTTGGGCACGGCGCCGGGCATGTTGGCCACGCAGTAGAACAGTGAGTTGTGCACGGTGAAGGTGGGATCGGCGTGGGTGGTCGGTCTGGTGTCGGCGAAGCAGCCGCCCTGGTCTACGGCGATGTCGACGAGCACGCTTCCGGGTTTCATGCGAGACACCAGATCGTTGCTCACCAGTTTGGGAGCCTTGGCGCCCGGAACCAGAACCGACCCGATCACCATGTCGGCAGTCAGCACCGCCCGTTCGATCTCGAAGCCATTCGAGGCGATCGTTCGTACCCGGCCGGCGTAGAGGGCATCCAGTTCGCGAAGGCGCTGGATATTCGTGTCGAGGACGGTCACATCAGCGCCAAGGCCAACGGCAACCGAGACGGCGTTGGTACCCGCGACGCCACCACCGAGCACCACGATTCTGGCGGGGTAGGTTCCGGGCACGCCGGGGACCAGGAGGCCGGGGCCGCCGCTCGGCTTGAGCATCGCGTTCGCGCCGACGATGGGGGCCAGCCGGCCGGCAACCTCGCTCATCGGGGCCAGCAGCGGGAGCGCGCGCGAAGGCAGTTGCACGGTCTCGTAGGCGATCGCGGTGACCTGTGCGTCGATGAGAGCGTGAGTCAGCTCCGCCTCGGCGGCCAGATGAAGGTAGGTGAAGAGCAGGAGGTCGTCACGGAAGTACTCGTACTCGCTGGCGATCGGTTCTTTGACCTTTAGCAACAGGTCGGCGCTCGACCAGGTGGTCGCAGCATCGGGCGTGATGGATGCGCCCGCTGCGACATAGGCCTCATCGGAGATCGATGAACCCAGGCCAGCACCCGTCTCGATGAGCACTTCGTGACCGTGCGAGACGAGGTCATGAACGCCAGCGGGCGTGATGGCTACCCGAAACTCGTTGTTCTTGATTTCTCTGGGAATGGCGACTCTCATGCCATCAGCGTAGCCGGGGGGCACCAAGGAATCCGCACAAATATTCGCCATTGTTCAACTGATTTCGTGAAATTCGTGTGACAAAGTGCACCATTTGCTCTCTTTCAATGTGAATAGGGCCTCGGGTGTGGCAGGATCAACCATCGCCAGAACCACTGTTGCTGAAGGAGCTGCCCCCATGCCCAGACAACTTCCACAGGACCCGATCATCCGCCAGTTGATCGTGCAGGCGCAGCGCGCACAATTCTCGCGGCGTCACGTATTGCAGGGCGCTGGGGTCGGAGCCGCCGCCCTTGCGCTGGCCGCCTGTGCCCCCGGAGGCAGCGCCGCCCCCGAGCCTGCGGACGACAACTCCGACACCGACAAGACCCTCACCTGGTCAAACTGGCCCGCCTACATCGATGAGGATGACGACGGCAACTACCCGACACTCGACGCGTTCCAGGAGTCGACCGGCATCTCGGTCGAGTACAAGATCGACATCGACGACAACAACACCTACTACGGCACTATCAAAGACCAGCTCGCGCTGGGCCAGCCGACCGGTGCCGACACCTTCTGCCTCACCGAGTGGATGGTGGCCCGCCTCATCCGCTTCGGTTACGTGCAAGACCTCGACGCGGCAAACATCCCTAACAAGAAGAACCTCGCTCCGGCCCTGCTCAATCCGGACTTCGACCCGGGACGCGCGAAGTCGTTGCCGTGGCAAAACGGGTTCGCTGGCCTCGCCTGGAACACCGACGAACTGCCCAAGGGCCTGCTGAGCGTCGACGACCTGTGGAAGCCGGAACTCAAGGGCAAGGTCACCGTGCTCAGCGAGATGCGCGACACGATGGGCCTGCTGATGCTGAGCCAGGGTGTGGATGTCGCCTCGGCCGACTGGGGAATGGACGAGTTCGCTGCCGCGATCGAGCTTCTCGAAAAGAATGTCACCTCGGGCCAGATCTTCGGAATAAAGGGAAACGAGTACATGCAGGACTTCGTTTCGGGCGACGCGATCGCAGCCCTCGCGTGGTCGGGCGACATTACCGTGCTCAACGCCGAGGCCGGTTACGAGAAGTGGAAGTTTGCGCTGCCCGACGCCGGCGGCATGCTCTGGGGCGACACCTTCGTCGTTCCCATGGGTTCCCCGCGCAAGAAGAACGCCGAGACGCTCATGAACTACTATTACGAACCTGAGGTTGCCGCCGAGGTGGCCGCGTGGGTCAACTACATCACACCCGTTGTCGGCGCGCAGGAAGTTGCCGCTGAGCTTTACCCCGAGGTCGCTGAAAACCAACTCATCTTCCCGAATGCCGAAACCCTCAGCAACGCGCACATCTTCCGCACGCTCGACTCCGCTGACGATCAGGCCTTCAACGGCGAGTTCCAGCGCGTCAAGCTGGGCGCCTGATGGGCGCAGGCGCATTCGCGGAGGCGGGTGCCGATCTCGAGCTGGTGGGGATCAGCAAGAGGTTCCCGGGGTTCACCGCCATCGAAGACCTGGATCTGCGCATTCCGGCAGGCTCGTTCTTCGCCTTGCTCGGGCCTTCTGGCTGCGGCAAGACCACAACGCTGCGTCTGGTGGCTGGGCTCGAACAGCCGACTGCCGGTCGCATCCTGATCGGAGGAAAAGACGTCACCAACGTCAAGTCGTTCAAGCGCCCGGTCAACACGGTCTTCCAGAGCTACGCACTTTTCCCGCACATGACCGTGATCGAGAACGTCGCATTCGGCCTTCGTCGCCGCGCGATCAAAGACCCGGTGGCCAAGGCCCATGAGGCACTGAGGCTTGTCGAACTAGATCACCTGGCCTCTCGCAAGCCGCAGCAACTGTCGGGCGGCCAGCAGCAGCGAGTCGCACTCGCCCGCGCGGTGGTCAACCGGCCAGCGCTGTTGCTTCTCGACGAGCCGCTTGGCGCTCTCGACCTCAAGCTGCGTCGCCAGATGCAGCTCGAACTCAAGTCGATCCAGACCGAGGTCGGACTCACCTTCCTGCATGTCACACACGATCAGGAGGAAGCCATGACCATGGCCGACACTGTCGCGGTGATGAACAAGGGCGAAATAGAGCAGATGGGTGCACCTGAGGAGCTCTATGAGCTACCTCGCACGGCGTTCGTCGCCAACTTTCTCGGTCAGTCCAACCTGTTTACCGGCGATGTGACCTCGTCGACCGGCACCTCAATTGTCGTCGTCGTGGCCGGGATCAAGCTCGAGGTTCCCAAGGAGCGCGCCCAGCGCCACACCGGTCAGGTGACGATCGGTGTTCGCCCCGAGAAGCTCATCCTTCACACGTCGGCACCGACGGTGACGCCGGGCACGAACACGCTCGGCCCGGGTCGCGTGACGGATGTCTCGTTCAGCGGTGTCAGCACTCAGTATCAGATCGCCATTCCCGGGATCGGGCTCATCACCGTGTTCGCCCAGAACATGGTGTTCGGCCCGGTCGTCAACGTGGGGGCCGAGGCGTGGGTGGCCTGGACGGTGGACCACGGTTTTGGGTTGCTCGACGAGCCGGAACACACACCAAAGTTCTCTGCTGACACCGACACGGCGGCGATCGCCATGCAAACCCGTCGCGAACTTCTCGCGGAAATCGAAGATGACTAGGGCAGCGACCATGACGAGGGGCGGCGAGTAGATGGCTTTCGCCGCGTTTGGCTCCAACGCGAACCCCGTCGAGCAGGCACCCCGTCGCAAGAGCTGGATCGCGTGGGTGCTGTTGGTGCCGGGGCTTGCCTACCTCGCACTCTTCTTCCTCACGCCGTTCGTCTCGCTGATCCTCACCTCGTTTCAGGAGCCGGTGGAATTCGGGGACGTTGGCCAGTTTCAGGCTGCGTTCAAGTGGGAGAACTACACGGCCGTTATCCAGCAGTACTGGCCGCATTTTCTGAGGGCGTTCGGCTACGCGATAGCCGCGACGTTCTTTGCGCTCCTGATCAGCTACCCGTTGGCGTACTTCATCGGGGTCAAGGCCCGCCGCTGGCCACTGCTTCAGGCGCTCATGCTCACCCTCGTGATCGCCCCGTTCTTTATTTCCTTTCTGCTTCGCACGTTGGCGTGGAAGCAGTTGATGTCAGATGACGCACCGCTCGTCACGGCGTTGAAGCAGCTAACGATCCTGCCCGCCGATGGCCACCTGACCGGCACGGCGTTCTCCGTGATATTCGGGCTCACCTACAACTTCATCCCGTTTATGACGCTGCCGATCTACACCACCCTCGAACGTCTCGACACGAGATACATCGAGGCTGGGTCCGACCTCTACGCGAGCCCCGCAACCACGTTCTGGAAGGTCACGGTGCCCTTGTCGATGCCCGGCATCGTCTCGGGAACCCTGCTGACCTTCATTCCTGCATCCGGTGACTACATCAACGCCAGCGCGAGCTTCCTCGGATCCGCCCAAACTCAGATGGTGGGAAACGTAATCGAAGCGAACTTCCTCGGGTTGCTCAACTACCCCGCGGCGTCGGCGCTGTCTGTGCTGCTGATGGCGATCATCCTGGTGATCGTTGCGGTGTATGTGAAGCGAAGCGGAACGGAGGATCTACTGTGAGGTTCTCATTGGGAAAGTGGTTGCTGCCGCTCTACGCAGCCCTCGCCCTCGTGTTTCTGCTCATACCGATCGTCTACACGTTCGTGTTCTCGTTCAATGCCTCGGTCAAGTCCAACATCGTCTGGGTGGGGTTCACCCTCGACAACTGGCTCAACGTCTGTAAGGCCCAGGGAGTCTGCGCGGCATTCGGCACGAGCATTCTCGTGGGTGTCGTCGCCACGCTAGTTGCGACGGCCCTGGGAACCCTCATGGCCATTGCTCTGGCCCGCTACCGGTTCAAGGCCCGCTCGGCGATCAGCCTGTTGCTGTTCCTGCCAATGGCAACGCCCGAGATCGTTCTCGGCGCTGGCCTCGCCGCACAGTTTCTCTCGGCGGGTATCCCTAAGGGCCTCGGCACAATCATCATCGCGCACGCGCTGTTCTGCCTGAGCTTCGTGGTCGTGACGGTTAAGGCGCGTGTGGCGAGCCTTGATCCGGCGCTGGAGGAAGCAGGTCGCGACCTCTACGGTTCACCCGCGCAGGTATTTTGGAAGATAACCTTTCCGTTGCTGCTCCCAGGCATCACCGCCGCTGCGCTTCTCTCGTTCGCACTGAGCTTCGACGACTTCATCATCACGCGCTTCAATAACGGTGGGGTCGAGACCTTCCCTGTCTTCGTGTACACCGCCGCGGCAAAGGGAATGCCACCAGAGGCGAACGTTATCGCCTCTGCGGTATTCCTCTTCGCTCTCGTGCTCGTGATCATCTCCCAGACGACGGCCGCCGCACGTCGAAAGCGACTCGCAAAGATCGGCTAGGCACCACCATGGACCGCTCAAATAAATACAGCGACCGCGCCCGGCTTGCCGCTCTCTGGGAGAGCGAACTAGAGGTGTTCCGTGCGTCGCGGCCCCGTTCGGCCGACGAGTGGGAGCGGGCAATCCAGCACATGCCCGACGGCGTGCCGATGCTGTGGATGGCCAAGTGGCCGGGCCCGTGGCCTGTGTACGTGAGCGAAGCCGCGGGAGCGCACTTCGTGTGCCTTGACGGTATCGATCACGTCGACCTGTGCCTGGGCGACACCGGGGCGATGTGCGGGCACGCGCCTGCGGCATCCGTGAAGGCCATTTCGCAGCAGCTGGCCCGGGGCTCGACCTTCATGTTGCCCACCGAGGATGCCGCTGCCGCGGCCGAACTGCTCGCGGCCCGCTTTCGAGTGCCCGTGTGGCAGTTCTCGCTCTCAGCGACGGATGCGAATCGCAGCCTCATCCGGTACGCCCGGCAGGTGACCGGTCGCCCTCGCATCCTCGTGCACGACCACTCGTACCACGGCACCGTTGATGAGGCGTACGCGACCCTCAACGACGACGGGGACGTCGTCAGCCGCCGCGGCAACATTGGCGCACCGGTGCCGCTGGCGCAGACGACAGCGGTAGTGCAGATCAACGATCTTCCAGCACTCGAGTTCGCCCTGTCATCGGGCGACATCGCTGCGGTTCTCATCGAACCGGCGCTCACCAACATTGGCATCGTGCTACCGGATCCGGGCTATCACGAAGCGGTTCGCGACCTGTGCACGAAGTACGGCACGCTGCTCATCATCGACGAGACCCACACGCTCAGCGCAGGGCCCGGCGGCATGATCGGCGAACTCGACCTGCACCCGGATGCGGTGGTGCTCGGCAAGAGCATCGGGGGCGGCATCCCCGCGGGCGCGTACGGAATGACGCGAGAGTTTGCCCTCGCGGTGCGAGAGTCGCTTGAGCTTGAAGACATCGATGTCGGGGGAGTGGGCGGCACGCTCGCCGGCAACGCGGTCTCGCTCGCGGGCATCCGTGCGACGCTCTCAGAGGTGTTGGTGCCAGAGGCCTACGAGCGCATGATCGACCGCTGCACCGAGTGGACAATTGGCGTGCAGGCGGCGATCGACGAGTTCGAGGTTCCGTGGCAGGTCACTCAACTCGGTGCGCGCGCTGAGTACAGCTTTAGACCGACCGCACCGGCCACCGGCCGCGAGGCCGCCGAGGCCGATGATTTCGAGTTGCAGCAGTACCTGCACCTGCACGCGCTCAATCGAGGCGTACTGATGACGCCGTTCCACAACATGGCGCTGATGTCTCCGGTCACGAGTGCCGCCGACGTGGAGAGGCATACAGTGACGTTTCGTGAGGCAGTTGTCAGCCTGTACGGCTGAGGGGAAAGGCGCGCCCACGCCGACGATTGATGTCGCTCTACACCTCGATGAAGTCGATTCCGAGATGGCGGCACATCACCTCGAGGTCTTGCGCGACATGGCGGTCGGTCGCGCAGGAGTGATGACCAACTCCCGCCATGCTCCACCGTTGCCACGCCTCAGTAATAGGCCCTGATGCGAACTCGAACGCCGCGTTGACTGTGCCAGAGTCCGGAGCGGTCCGCGCGGTGAAACGGCCCGTAGCGACGACAACGGTGAGTCGGCCATCCGCCGCCG
>Ga0105046_10013728_pt1 | contig 12534 bp, 10 predicted proteins | sample MAT03_FD_78385 | JGI IMG/M metagenome (GOLD analysis project Ga0105046, IMG submission 78385) | Freshwater microbial communities from Lake Fryxell liftoff mats and glacier meltwater in Antarctica - MAT-03 (megahit assembly) | ecosystem: Environmental > Aquatic > Freshwater > Ice > Liftoff... | reverse complement strand
GCAGATACGGCCAATTCGAGCCACGCCCGCGCCGCCTTGCCGCCGAAGCGGTGCTCAGAATGCTGGGCCTCGATAACAGGCAGCTCGGCGAGCAGCTCTGCGACTGAAAACTGTTCGGTGATGGTTCGGCGCAGCGACGCCTCGCGCGGGCCGCCCGTCTGGTCGAGGTAGGCTTCGCGAAATGTCGAAAGCGGCGGGCGTGTTGCTGTGGGCGTCGGCTCATCCATCGCCACTTCGACCTCTACCGATTCCAGGGGATCGGGCAAAGGCGCGACGACCGGCTTTGGCGCAGGGGTTGGGGGTCGTGGAGGCGGAGGCGGAGGCGGAGGCGGACGTTTCGGTGCGGGTGGTGCCACAGGTTCTGGGCGGTTGGGCATCGGGCCCACGTCGACCGGTGGCGACGGGATGCGCGAGCGGGGCCGGCGCCTTCGCAGTGCCCACTGCCGCGCTTTTTCGGGTCCCATCAAGCGCCCCAGCAACGAAAGAAAACGGGGCGGGATCGGCTGATCGTAGTACGCGCCGAAGAGCGCCTCGAATCGCACCTCGGGAACGATCAGAACCTCGGCCCGCCGATCGCCGATGGTTTGTGCGAGCGCCCCCACGTCGAAGCCGTGGCGAACAAGGATCTGCAACACGGGGCCCTGCTCCAACTCGATCGAGAAAACCAGGGCACCCATGCGTTTCGCGTCGGCGAGCGAGACCATCATCGTGGGCGAAACAACGGGCTCATTCAGCAACGCGGGTGGCGCCGGGTCGAGGCTGGTTTCCTCCTTCAACACCTCGCGTATGGTGGCTTCGTCGACAAGGCCCAGCTCCAGCAAGATTGTGTCGAAGGCGCCCCCGTAGATGGCCCTGCGCAGATGGGCTTGTCGTACGGCCTCATCGCCGAGTCCCGCCCGGTCGATAAGCCGCTCTTCAAAGCGGTTCGCCGCCATGGGTCCTAGCGATCGAAAATAACGTAGGTGCCCGCAAGGTGGTCGTGTAACGCACGTCGCTCGCGATCAAAAAGACACCACAGCCAACCGAGGCCCGCGGGCATGACCGACAGGCAAATGGCCAAAAATCGCAGCAATCCGCGGGCGGGACCGGGGGTGGTTCCGCGCGAGGAAATAACGCGAAGGCCGCAAACCCGCAGGCCGATCGTTTGGCCCAACAGGCCGACCATGTAGAAGTGGTAGAGCGCCGTCTGTCCAAAGAGCAGGCCCACCGCACCCACGGCCATTGGGTTGCGGTCGAGCATGCCCGCGACCAGCAGGTCCGGTCCGAACTCGCGGGCAGTCGGTAGCTTCACATCTAGGACGAGCGCACAGGCGAACAGCACGGCGAGGACGATGACGGTCAGCAAGAGGGCATCAATCGAAACCGCGAGCGCTCGACGGGAGAACGTGGCGGCCTGAACCCGGAGCACGCGATCCTGGGGGGACGCGGATGCGGGCAAAGCGGCGACGTTGGCGTTCAAACTCACGGGTAGTCACCCATTGTTGAAAAAACCAGCGAAGGTTTCAAGTTAATGAATGCGTTTTGTTGATTTTGGGGTTTTTCGTGCCGCCGGCTCGCTCCCAACGACGCCCTCGGATCAGGGTCCGTTGGGCTGACGAACATCAACAAATGACCCATAATCTCGTTACGATTCTGTGAATCCCTGAGCAGCCGATTGAACGACTGTCGAATTGCCGAATAACTAGGGGGAAATGAATCCCGTTTCGCGCCGAATACTGCCCTGGGGGGTTTTGTGCGCGGTTGCCGGGTTGGCATCGTGTCGAGATGGCAGGCCGGCGGGCCAGAATGATCGAAAAGTCGTACGCATCGATGGGTCAAGCACCGTTTTCCCGATTGCGGAGACCATTGCCGCACGGTACATGCTTGTCAAACCCGATGCCGACGTCCGGGTCGGCATTTCCGGGACCAGTGTGGGCATCGCGAAACTGTGTGATGGCCTGATAGAGATAGCCGACGCCTCTCGCCCCATCTCGCGAGAAGAAAACGAACGATGCAAGGCTCACGCGGTTCAGTATGTCGAAATTCCGATCGCGTTCGATGGCTTGGCGGTTGTGGTCAATCCCAAAAACGATTGGGCCAAGGACCTCACCCTTTCCGAGCTGCGGCGAATGTGGGGAGCTGATTCACAGGCGCTTGTGCACCGATGGAGCGACATCCGACCCGGTTGGCCCGATCGAGAAATCCACCTGCATGGCGCGGACACCCAGTCGGGCACCTACGACTATTTTGTGGAAGCCATCGGCGCAAAGGCAATTCGAACGGACTACGTCAGTTCGTCCGATGACAATATGCTGGTGCAAAGTGTGGCGAATGACGAATCGGCTTTGGCATTTTTGGGATTCGCCTACTGGCGATCCAATCAGCAACGCTTGAAGCTGCTTGCGGTGGACGACGAAAACGATTCCAACGGGATGGGGCCTGTGAACCCTTCACCCACCAGTGTCCACGACGGCTCATATCAACCCCTTGCGCGGCCGTTGTTTGTATACGTTGCGCTGTCGGCGCTGCAGACGTCGGCCGGCGCCTGGCTCGGTCCGCGAGAACGATTTGAGATCGGCGACGATATCTCGTATGCGAATCGCTCCTTCTCGGATCTCCGTCACGAGTTCGACCATCTCGTTTGCCTCCGAGGTTGCGAGCGATCGATTGGCGTCCAAGAAAATAAGGTTGAGAATTGTGAGGCCGGTAGACACGGCGCCAAGAACATAAAACGAACGTGTCTCGGATTCGAGTTTTACCGAAAGACGATCGTCCTGTGCTCGTAAAAGGGCCAACAACGCGTTGACCCTGCGGTTCAGTCCCTGTACGTGTTCCTTTACCTCGGGCCACATCACGTTGTCGTGCGCCACCAGTTCAAGTGTCACCATTGCGTCGCGGAGGGAACTGCGGACTTCGCTTTGTAGCGTTTCCTGGTCTGGATGTTCGACGCCCAGTGAACGCGTTGTGGCCAGGAATCGATGCGACAACGAACGAACGCTCCCGGGTGTGAGCGCTTCGTCCTGAAAGCTTAGCTTCTCGATGTCGCTACCAATCACCTGCAAGCTGGAAAGCAGATCCACATTTCGGTGCCAATCCAGACGCGCATGGTGGATCATCTTGACGAGACTCAAGCACCAGATCGCAATGATCGAAATCAGTACCGCGAACAACCACGCTGGGATTGAAGGTCTCGTTCCCTCTTCGGGTCCCGAGTTGGAACCGTCGGCAGCGTTGTTCACCAGAAAAGCCGAATCGCATCGTACAGGTTGACGTTGTCGAGTAGCGCTGCAAATGTGCAACAACCGAACGGACGCCGAAACACGGCTGTAGGACAACTGTGACGGACAAGTCCTAAATTCTCGCGCCCAGGCCCCCCACCTATCGCTGCTTGCGACCCAACGCATCGAGCCGAAGGGTTGACCACACACGTTCAGCGATCACCGCGTGCCCTTTGGGTCCGGGATGAAAGTGGTCGGCTCCCAATCGGTCCGTGCGACCCAGAAATGCGTCCGCAATCGGTACCACAATGACATCGACGAAAGGGTGGGTTGCCGTCTCAAAGAGGACGTTCCAGGATAACAACTCGGCGCGTGCTTCGGCCTCGGCACCCGGTGCAACTTCAAACGGGTTGTACAGACCCAACACGCGAACTGGCGCCGTTGGGTTGATTGACCTCAAGTCGTTGAAAATTTGTTTCAATCGCTCGGTAGCCAGCGCGCGTGCACGATCGGGTTCAATCTCTGTTGCCTCGGTTCCGCCGCGAAAGGTTCGCATCAGATCATTGCCACCAATCGACAGAAGGACGAGATCCGCGCGCGAAATCGCCGTGCGAATCGCCTTGTCTTTCAGCCGTTCGGCCAGATCCACGGTCTCGGCGCCGGGGCGAGCCAACGCAACGAGGGCAGGCTTTCGATCGGCTTGCTCCAATTGCCGCACTACGCGGCTGACGTATCCGCCGCGATCATCACCCAACCCGTGTGTGATCGAATCGCCGAGGGCGACGACAACAATTTCGCGGTCCCGTGGGACTGCAATTGCAATCGATTCTTGCGGCGGATGTACGGTCTCGCCCGAAACGCCCATCACGGCCAACGCAAGCCCCGCTGCCAGGGCAAGTCCGGATGGCACTGCAACGACTAAGGGCGCAAACCATGGAATGATGCGGGGCCGCGACACTGGGGTATTATGCCATGCAATGACGACGGTGCTTGCAGCACAACACCTTGCCAAACGATTTGGAACACGCCTGGCCGTTGACGATGTTTCATTTTCTGTTGGAAAAGGCGAGGTATTCGGGTTTCTCGGACCGAACGGTGCAGGAAAGACGACAACCATCAGAATGCTGGTCGGCCTGATTCGCCCAACATCCGGTCGCGTTGAGATCTCGGGTATCGATATGCAACACAATCGAGAAGCGGCACTTCGGAAACTGGGATGCATTGTCGAATCTCCCGACTTTTATGATTACATGTCGGGGAGAGAAAACCTGGCGCATTTCGCCCGCATGGTAGACCGAAACGCGAATCGACGAATCGACGAAGTGGCGACAGCCCTGGCCATGCGCGAACGACTATCTGACAGCGTGAGCACCTATTCACTGGGAATGCGACAGCGTTTGGGGTTGGCGCAGGCACTGATCGGCAATCCCGAACTGCTCATTCTCGATGAGCCAGCGAACGGCCTCGACCCCGCTGGTATCCACGAATTGCGCGGGTTGCTTCGTCGTTTGGCGGACGAAATGGGAATCTCGATATTTGTATCGAGCCACTTGCTGGGCGAAATTGAAAAAATCTGTGACCGAGTGGCCATTGTGCACCGGGGACGGACACTGACCGAGGGATGCGTTGCGGATCTGGTGGGGCAATCTGGCGATTCTCTCGAGAAGCTATTCCTCACGATTACTTCGGGCGAAACGGTTGGGCTATAACGCCATGCGATTGTTTTTTGCCCTTTTGCAAAACGAATGCACCAAGTTGTTGCGGCGACGAAGGCCGCAGTTGGTACTGGTTATCCTGACGGCATTCCTTGGGATCGCGACCTGGGCCCAGTACCAAAAATCGGAAATACAGGAACGGGAGTCCGCAACGGCGCACGGCAACTGGCGAACCGAGACACACGATCGACTCGATCGCCTGGATCAGCGCGCGGGTCGAAGAAGGATCTTCACTGGCTTCTCAAGATTTCTGCGCCTGGAATCGGTTCGCCTTCGCTACCACCTGGAACACAATATCGATCCGACTCAGATGACGGGTCCAGCAATGGCTCGCGCTTTCGCTCTGGTTGCAAGTGCACTTCTGTTGCCACTGCTCATCACGGTCTTGGCGTCCGATCTGGTGACGGGAGAAAACTCGGCAGGAACGATCAAGATGCTGCTGACGCGACCGGTTGCGCGATGGAAGATCCTTGGATCGAAGGTTGCGGCCATGATTGTGTTTGCGACCGTCCTGGTCAGCGCAGCGGCAATGTTGTCGTGGTTAATCGGAGGAGTCGCCTTTGGATGGAAGGGGTGGACCGCACCTGTGTTTACCGGGTTTCGATCGAGCCCGGGCGGCGTCGATCTCACCCAGGTTCAGATGGTTGCGCTGTGGCTTGATACGTTGGCCTGCTATGGGTTGGTGTGGTACGCGACGATCACGGTCGGAATGATAGCGGTTGCTTTTTCGGTGTTTTTTCGTTCAAGCGTCGGCGCCATGGGATCGTTGATGGCGGTGTTGGTTGCGGGAAGCTTGATGGGACAAATGGTCGAGGACTGGCCTCCCGCAAAGTGGTCCTTTCCCACGAATCTTGCACTCGGGCAGTTTTATTCGGGGGTGCCGCCACCCGTCACGGGGATGACCCTCGTTCATTCCATTCTGGTGTTGGGCGTCTGGGCCTCGGTGGTGTTGTGTGTTGCGTTTTGGGTCTTTTCACGGCGAGACGTCACGGCGTGAACGGGCGTGTTCTGGGCGATGGCATTCGAAGGAATATCGCCGCAGAGGCCAGACCGTAAATTCCCAAACCCACCGCAACGGAAACGTTTCGGGTGTGCGCAACTGCGACTCCGTACCACGCGGCAACACCGACAGCCGCGAGGCGACCGAATTCGAAGATTCGCACCGAGAGACGATTCTCAAGCCACATGCCTTCGGTGTGGAACGAAAGAATCGCCAGGAACAACAGTGCAAGCGCAAGGGCGCGGTCCAATGTCGCGTAGCGCAGGGCCATCAATCCGGCAATCAACAAGACCATTTGAACGAGGACCAAAATGCGCGTTTTTTGCGGCGTTTCTACTGAGAATGCCGCTTTCGACCATGCGGGCACCCTCGAATCGCGTAGATCCGCTGGGCGCCAAGCAGGATTTGCGATCCAGAGGCGTGCTTTGTCCACGATGCGTCGTGTGTTCCACGTGTCTTTAAGATTTTCGTACCACACGTGTAAATTTGCCCACAGCGGGTTCAAGCTGCAGATTGGGTGGGTGATGCCGAAAGAACAAGGACGTTTCGGATCCTCCGCTGCGAATGTTCGGAAAATCCTGTCCCACACAATGAATACCCCGCCGTAGTTGCGGTCAAGGTATTCGGGATCTCGTGCATGATGAACGCGGTGGTTTGATGGCGTGATGAGGAGCCACTCGAGTGGACCGAGTGTTCGGATATGCTCCGTGTGTACCCAGAATTGATAGATCAAGTTCAAGCTTCCGACCGTCAATAGAACATTTCGAGGGAATCCGACGATAAAAAGCGGAAGGAAAAATACAAAGGATAGAAAACCAGTTGAGGGTTGGCGCAGTGCCGTCGAAAGGTTGAAGGTTTCACTTTGGTGGTGCACGACGTGGGTTGCCCAGAGAATCCGAGTCTCGTGGCTAAAACGATGAGACCAGTAGTAGCAAAAGTCGTACGAAACGAACGCGGCAATCCACGTCCAGGTCTCGCTTGAGTCCAATTCAAACAAGATGAATTGCGGTCCAGCCGCGGTGGCGGCCGCGCCGACCACGCTTACTTTGATGAAACTCCGTAGACGACTCAGCGCGCCGGTTTGCAGGCTGTTGATGGTGTCGGTCAACCTGTACGTGTTCCGCCCAACTGCGCGACCGTAAATGTACTCGGCGAGGACGAGCAGAACAAAAAATGGAATTGCAATTGCGACGAGGTTCATCGAATGATCCGCCGCGTTTGTCGGCACCGCTGCCTGCTACGTCGATTCGTCGATTCGAGTGCGGGCGGCCCGCAGTTCTTCGACAATTGCGTACTGATGCATCGACAAAGGGCGGTGCATCTTGGCATACGCTCGTCGCAAGCGCGCTTCGTCGCGCAACCGGCTGCGCAAGGTTTGTAGGTCCTTGTTGCGAGTGGATGCGCTCGCGACGTTGAAGTTTTCCACGGCATTCGCAATGTCCTTTACGGCGGTCAGACCTGCTCGCTCAAGCGCATCAAGCCCATCTGAGGTTGCCGAACGGACTCGGTCATATTCTCGGGCGTGTGCTTCGATTTGGTTGACATGCGGCGCCAGTTTTGTTCGCAAAGCATCCCCCTCGATTCGCCGAGTCGGACCGACCAATCGCTGGATTGAATGATCTCCCTGACGTTGGCTACGCGAAAGCAATCTTGCCGAGTAGACATCCCGAAGGGGAGAGTCGTGTGCGACGATTGGCGCATACGGCGCATTGCTGTTCACGTCGACAACACGCGTGAAAAACTGCGCCCAACAGTGGTCTTCGCCGTGTCGGGTGTCTGAGATCCCGACGACGTTGCAACCGGGCTTTCCGAAGTCGGGGTACTGTTGAATCAAACGTTCTATCTTTTGTCGGCCGGAGTTGATGCTTACGTTTTCCGGCGTCGAAATTTGGTCAAGGGGACCCGTTCGATAGCGCCGATCTACATGAAATGGAGCTTGGAATGAATCTTCGGTTTCTGTGGCACTCGAGTACAAGACGCCGTCGACACCAAGTGCGTTGCGGGCAAATTCAAGCATGGGCTGGGGCGATGCACTCGTGATGATAGTTCGCAAACGGGGAAAGCGGGAGCGCAGCCAGGCGATGTCTTCGCGTTCAATGACCTGGTCGGCGGAGACACGGTTCCACACCCGTTCGGCGAGGTGATACAAATCCTGGCGATTCAACCCTGCTATCTTGTGAAGCATCGCAGTTTGGATGCAACGTTGGAGAATGGTGACCGCTTCGGGACCAAATTGGCGGTACGTCCACCGTTCGAGCCGGGGCGATCGTGAGGCCAACTTGACGCCGATGAGGTATGTCAGACCGGGATACGCCCAGCTGGCGACGCCGTTCAGAAGATAGGAAAGGGTGCGGAGCGGCGTTCGGCGATCGAGAAACAGACGTTCGAGCACCCGGTTCGCGTCGAGCTCGTTGAGGCGGTCCATCCCGTAAGCACGGTAGGCTTCGATTTCCCAGCCCAGGAGCTCGCCTAGATTTCGGTCAAGATGGGTGGTTCGGTCAAGGTCCAACACCAGATAGTCGGTCTTTGCATCGATGACGCGGGTGCAGAGACCACGGAAATCAATGGGTTCGTCGAATACGGTCAGGCTGTCGACGACCCGACAATACCGACCGTTCCTGTCGGCCGAGTGTCCAATGGTTCGCTCCACGGTAAGGGGAGCACCCTCATTCTGCGGCATCGTTTGGGCGAGTGAGCGCATCTCCCTTAAAGCAAGCTTAGTCTTGTCCATAGATCAAGGTCAACGCAGTTGAGTTTCCAAAACGTCAGCATTTGGTAACACAGCGGTGGCGAAGTTGTTTGTTTTCGATAGTCCACGCGGTCGGGCGCTAGCCGAGCAGCCGCGAAAAGAGCGCCTCGTACTGGTTTGCCGTTTGGTCGAGTGTGAGTTTTTGTCCGACCTCTCGCATCCTTTCAAGCGCCTGTTGCCATTCTGGCGAGCCAAGCTCGCCGGCTAAACGTCGTACGGATTCGGCGAGATCGCGATCCGCCAGTGAATTCAGATAAAATGGATAGTCGGCACCCAGGAGTTCAACCACGCCAGGTTCCTTGCCCGACAGAAAGAGGGCGTCGGCAGCGGCGCTGTTGGCGAGTTTCACAACCGACTTTCCCGTGTCGAGGCGGGCTGAAAAGTGTCCATTGAATGCGCGCAGCCGTTCTTGCCATCCGGGCTTTTTGAAATCGACCCGACAAAGTTCGGGAATCGATCCTCTGATTGCCGACGAATTTCCAATTTCACCAATGTAGGCCAAACGAAACACGTTGTGATCAACGACATTGGTTTGAATCAAGGGATCGGCGTGGTGGTAGAACACCTCCACGATCGCTGAATTGCGTAGGTGTTCTACCTGTTCGCGGACGTGATGGCTTGCGCACAGCACCGCATCATACGCCGCGATGGGTGCTCCGGCCTGATGGTCAATCGCGTCCAGCACGACACGGTTTCCGCGTGATTGCCAGACTGACAGAAATCTGGATTCGCTTTTCACGCAAACGATCAGGGAATCTCGGATATCGCGCAGCACCCACCAGGCCGGGCCAATCACCCAGCGGCAGTCGTGACCACGCCGGGCCAGGCGTTCGGCCACCTGTCTCCCACGCATGGTGAACGACGGTCGATTGCGGTGCGACCAGAACACAATCTTCTTGGCGATGCGATGTGTCACGCAATCCGTCTTTTCCTGAATGCGAAAAAAAAGAGGCCGTAGGCAAGGACGAAAGCAATCGAGAGTTGCCAGCGAAATTGCAGGTCGAGGAGCCACTGCAAAACCAGGGCTGTCAGAACGGCGAGCGCGCATTGCGCAACGGGGCGAGCAATGGGCAAGAGCGGCAAACGTACCCCGAGCCACACCCGCGTCTCGAATACCTGCGCCATCTGGGTGATGCAAAGACCGGTCGTGGTGGCGATGGCCGCGCCCATCAGTCCATGGTGCGGAACCAGCAGGAGGTTGCCAAGTACATTGAAACCAGTTGCACCCACGGCGTTGACAAGATTCAGCGCGGGGTGCCCCGTCATGCCCAGTACGTTGCCGGTAAGACCGAAGGCACAACTGCAAACCGATCCGAATACGAGCACGACGAAAAACGTCGACGGCACATCGGCGAAGTGTGCCAGCGTGAAAAGGTCGTCGCGATGCATGATGAACAATATCCCAACCGGCGCGGCGATTTGGACGCACCATCCGGTGACGATGCCGATGCTGTCCGACAAAGCGGTTGCCCTGCCTTCGTGTTGCAAGCGTGCGACAAGGCTGGCGTAAGCCCCGGCAAACGTCACTCGTATCGTGAAAATTTGGCGGGAGACTTCAGAGGCCACGCGATACGCGCCGAGCAACCGATCGGGCGTGCCAGCGGCTCCCAGCAGCACGATGTCGAGGTCGAAGGTTGCCTGGTAAAGCGCCATGTTGAGAGACTGTGGCAGCGCAAATTTCATCAGCGCTCGAAGCGGCGCGCCCTGGATAGCGCGCACCGGATGGGACAACGGAATCTTGCGCGCCAGGATCGCAAGCGCAAACAACGCTCCCACTGCTTGTGCCAAGACGTATGCCCAGGCCATGCCCACTGGATCGACGGTGAAACGTCGCGCAAAGAGGGCGCCTCCCAGAAAGAATATTGGGATGACGAAACTTTTGACGAAAACGTCACCACCCATGCGCATGGACGATCGCAATGCTGCCGTCGCAATTGCGGTGACCGCCACAAAAGGAATTCCGAGGCTCACGACACTCAACAACCGTCCGAGATCGGATCGACCGAATGCGAGGCGGCCGATCGGCGTTCCCCAGAAATGCAAGGATAGACTGGCGATAAGTGCCAGCAAACCAGAGAGCGTCATGGCGATCAGTACGACGCCCGTCATTCGTTCACGTTGCGCGGCGTCGAGTACCCGGTCGCCATCGTGGGCGCACAAGAATTGAACCGCATCCGAGAACCCTGCTGAACAAAAAAATGCCACGATGCCGACACCAGCCAGGTTGAGCGCAAGGGCGCCGTAAGCATCTCCAAACAACCGCACACCGAGAAGTGGCGAGGCGGCAAGTGCGAGACGCCCGACAGCGCCGAGCACGTTGATCGCGGCTCCGCGCTTCAGCAAGACGAGGTCACGGGCCAATGTCATGGCAAGCTCAGCAATACGGAATCACAAGGTGCGACAGCCATTGACGATGGGCGTTTTCGGTTACGTATGATGCATCGATGCGTTCTAGATTGGCTCCGGCGGCCGAGGCATACCAGTGCACAACAATCGTCGACTGAATTGAGGTGGGCAAGACGACCTGGTCGCGACGACGGAACCAGTGACCCGCGAGTCCCGGGCCAATTGGGAAAAATGTTTCAGGAGGCAACACGCGCAAATCTGCACCCTTGTAGGTCCGTACCGCGTCCTGCAACAAATGCGTACCGAGCGCGTAGCGCACCAATTGGCGTTCGCGGGACATTCCCACCATGGCCTCAAGCAACGCAATCCAGAACGGATGTCCCGCCGGTCCGCCCATCACCGCATTGTTCGCGGCAAGCGGGAAAAATCGTTCGACCAATGCGTAGGCATCAAAGCCGCCGTCCCAGCCGTTGAAAATTTCGCGCACCGCGGACAGCAGAAAAGCGCGACCCCGCACGACAGGATTAAACGAGTGCATGACCGACGCGGGAAACGCAACACGTTCCTCTCCGCAGAAAATGCCCCCGTGGCGAAGTATCTCGTCGAACGGATGCAGTGTAACCGTGTCCGTGTCGAGATAGACGCCACCATGGGGCGCGAGCACCAGCACACGCAAGACGTTGGCACGCGCAGCAGGCGCGCGGAGTCGGGCAAGCAATTCCACCATCGGTTGCACAGGAACGCCCGCGCGCTCGCAGAGGCCTTGCACATCAAGGGGGACGGAGACGATGCCATCCATTTCGAGCAGGTGGCGAAAATCGCGCGCGTGTGGCCCATCCTCGAGCACGAGACCGTCGTGGTGAATCAGGACCTTGTCGAATCCCCCCTGCAACCGAGCCGACCGCACCGCAACGGAATAGATCCAGGGGAAGCCACGCCCAAGCCAGACGAAGTGCCCAAGCGACGGAATCTTTGGAAGAAGGTCTAGGCCCATCGCCCGGCTCCGCGGTTCCGTGGGGTCGCCATTGCCGCCGCAGTCTTGCACGCAGGTTAGAAGATTGCGTTTGTGTCAGATGGAATTCACACGTCTGTCACACCGAAGGGCGCAGGTACCTGCGATGAAGCCCTCTTTGCCGCCCCCTCCCCACCGCGTCATGATGCGCATTCTTTTCAGCTACGTCGAACTTTGCGCCCGGCGACCGATCCTTTTGACTCTGTTGTTGGCGGGGTCGATCGGATTGTCGGTATGGGCCGCACAGCGCATCCGGGTCGATCCGGACATCAGTGCCTTGCTGCCTGATGATTCGCCCGATCGCGCGGCTTTGCAGATCCTGCAGGCACGCACCAAACCTTCGCAACCGTTGATCCTGCTTGTCAGCTCGTCGGAGATCAGTCTCAATCGAAAAATTGCCGCGAAACTTGCAGAAGCAGTCGCGGTCTGGCCGGAGACGCGATTCGCCATCGCGCGACGTGATCCGGCGTCGTTGTGGGAGCGACGGTTGCTATTCGCGCCCGCCAAATCCATCG
>Ga0105046_10013726_pt1 | contig 12535 bp, 6 predicted proteins | sample MAT03_FD_78385 | JGI IMG/M metagenome (GOLD analysis project Ga0105046, IMG submission 78385) | Freshwater microbial communities from Lake Fryxell liftoff mats and glacier meltwater in Antarctica - MAT-03 (megahit assembly) | ecosystem: Environmental > Aquatic > Freshwater > Ice > Liftoff... | reverse complement strand
CATCTGTAGCGGCAGTTCGATGAAGTTCATGCCGTCAAAAAGCAGCGAGTTGTCGCTCTTCGGCTCGATGACGCCGCCATCCCACTCGATCTGGCACTTGGGCAACGCGGCGGCGAGTTTCTTCACCCCTGCTTCGGTCACGGCGGTTTTCTGGATGTGTAGAGTGTCGAGCTTCTGACATTTCGTCAACAGGGCCAAGCCCGCGTCGGTCACTTTCGTTCCCGCCAAGTACAGTTTGGTCAACGACTGCATTGCAGCGAGGTGTTCCAACCCGACATCCGTGACCGCCGTCTGTGACAGTACAACCGTGCCGAGTTTCGTCAGATTTCGGAACCGGGCGAGATCCGCGTCGCCGCCGAACTTGTCGGCAGGCAAGCGGAACGACATCACGTGGAACCCACCGGCGGGGAGTTTCTCAGACGTGTTGATTTGGAATTCCTGATGCCCCTTCTCGTTCGAGATGGCGAAATGGGCTTTGGAGGCCAGAAGCCATTCGGCGGCCTTACGGTCCACATCGATGGCCTCGATCACGCCGCCGTCGTGGTCGATCTTGCATCCGGGCAGGGACTCGTGAAGCGCCTCCAACCCCTTTGCCGTGACCTTGGTCATCTTCAGGTCGAGGTACGTCAGGCTCTTGAGTTCCTTGAGGTGTACCAGACCCGCGTCCGTCACCGCCGTGCTGTTCAGGGGGAGCTGCGTCAGCCCCTTGAGTTCCTTGAGGTGTTCCAGCCCAGCGTCCGACACCTTCGTGCCGTTCAGGTGGAGGTACAGCAGACCTTTGAGTTCCTTGAGGTGCACCAACCCCTCGCCCGTCACCTGCGTGTCGTTCAGGTTGAGTAACGTCAGGTTCTTGAGTTCCTTGAGGTGAATCAGCCCGGCGCCTGACACCTGCGTGTTGCTCAGGGTGAATTGCGTCAGGCTTTTGAGTTCCTTGAGGTGCACCAACCCCGCGTCCGTCACCTGCGTGCCGTTCAGAATGATCCGAGTGAGGCTTTTGAGTTCCTTGAGGTGCACCAACCCCGCGTCCGACACCTGCGTTCTTAGCAGGTCGAGGCTCCTCAGGCTTTTGAGTTCCTTGAGGTGCCCCAGCCCCGCGTCCGACATTTGTGTGTTGTTCAAGTCCACGTCGGTCAGGTTAAAGCGATCCTTCGGCAAGTCCGCCACCGCCCGGATGGACTTTGGCTCGTTGTTGGCCCAGACGAACCCGCCCTGGGTGATCACCCACTCGGCGGCTTTGCGGTCGACGCTGTTGTCCGCGATGACGGGTTTCTTCGGATTGTTCGGGCCGACCTTAGCTAGTTGTTTGCCGTCCTTGCCCTTCACCGTGATGGTCGCATCGTCGGCAACTTCGATCTTCGTCTCGGTGCCGTCCTTATTTTTGATGATGATGATCACGCCGCCGAGCACGGCCAGAAAGCCGAGACACAGTAATCCGACCAGCAGCGCCGGAAACTTGCGCGGGGGCTTCGGCGGGGCCTTGGGCCGGGCTGGTTCGGACACATACTCGGTCGGCTCCTCGATGTCCTGGAATGGATTTTCCTCCTGCACACTCACCGCCATCGGCACGTAGACGACTTGCGGCTGCGCGGCCGAGCCCTCGGGCTTCTTCTCGGCGTCCGACAATCGGCCCAGTTCCTTGGCCACCTCCATTGCCGATGCTGGGCGGTCGGCTGCCTTCTTGGCCATCAGGCGGCGAATCAAATCGGCCAGCGGTTCCGGAACGGTCGGGTTCAGTTCGCGCACGGGCTTCGGTTCTTCGGTGGCGATCAACATCAGCGTTGCCATCAGCGTTGAGCCCTCGAACGGCAACTTGCCGGTGCAGAGACGATAAAGGACGCAGCCCAAGCTGAAGAGGTCCGATCGGCCATCGACGGCTTTGCCAAGCCCTTGCTCAGGTGACATGTACGCTGGCGTTCCCATGACCGCACCGCTGCCGGTGAGTTCGATGCCCTCGGTGCCAACGACGGGCTTGGCTAATCCGAAGTCGAGAATCTTCACGCGGCCATTCGGTGCCTCTAGCCAGAGATTCGCGGGCTTGATGTCGCGATGAATGATCCCCAACTTGTGCGCAGCCGCCAGGCCGAGGGCGGTCTCGCGGGCCATGTGCATGATCTGCGGGATCGACGGGGTGCCCTTCTTCTTGAGGTACTCGTCGAGCGGCGAGCCCTGAAGGAACTGCAACGCGATGTAGGGCGTACCATCGATCTCGTCGGCTTCGTGAATATTGACCACGTAATCGCTGCTGATCTGAGCAGCAGCACGGGCTTCGCGGAGAAATCGCTCCTTGGCCATGTCGTTCGCGGCCGCCTTGGGCAGCATGACTTTCAGAGCGACTTTGCGTTGCAAGCGTTCATCAAACGCGAGATACACGGCCCCCATGCCGCCGCGACCGAGTTCCTTCTGGACACGGTACTTTCCAAGTCGGCCGATTTCGCCTTCGACGCTTGGCGGAGCGAATCGCGGTGAGCCCCACTCATCGGGTGGCACATTCGCGTTTGTGACGGTCGCGGTGTCGTCGCTCAGATTCGGATTCGAAGGGATTTGTGTATGATCCGAATCGAGTGACGGTTTAGCGGGAAGAGAGGGCATGCCGCACCAGGGCTGGAGTGCCGAACTGCGGTTAGAATATTTCTTTGATCGAAGTGATGCAAGGCGGGTAGCCGATTCGCCGTTTTAGAACCCGGCGAATCGGTTTAGGAACCCCGGCGAAATAACTTCCCCCGATATGCTGTCGCCCGGCTTTGACAATTGGATGCGCACAGATGTAGCTCCTCTTCTTTTCTTCAGTCCAAAGGACTGCGAGCGCTCAGCCCAGAGCAATGCTCTGGGTTCAAAGGTGCCACAACCCATTCTTTCAGCCTGAAGGGCTGGGAGCCGCTGCCAGCCCTTCAGGCTGAAAACCAACAAGCTTTGCGTCCCAGGGCGTTGCCCTGGGCTGAGCGCTCGCAGTCCGTTGGACTGAAGACCAGCTTGCTAAATTCAATCTGACTCATCTCATTGTCCTGCCAATCCAGGCAACGGTGAGTTCGGGAAGTTATTTCGCTGGGGTTCCTTAACGTTCGTCGAGGATTTGGCTACCCTCATGCCTTCGTGATGGCGTCCCGGCTTCAGCCGGTCTGTTCCGCCTAAAGGCGGGACTCCAACCCGTCAAATCGGGCGTGACAAGGCATTAAAGCAGCTTGCCATCCATGAAAATCGTGTTTGCGTTCGTCATGCCTCGGACGACGTAGCCCTTGCTTGACAGAAAGTCGGCGGTGCCAATATTCATCTTCAAGCCGCCTTCGGTGAGCGTGTCGGCACAAATCATTTTGGGCCGGTATTTGTTGAAGTCGAGGGTCTTGAGAATCGTCAGCTCCAGTCCTTCCACGTCGATGGAAAGATAGTCGGGTGCGGTCCCATTCATGTGCTCGGCAATCACCTTGTTGATCGGTACCAGCGGCATCTTGACCACTTCCTTGATGAACGTTTGTCGTTGGCTATCGGTTTCGCGCCGGCGAGCCTCGTCGCCATCAAAGGTGTTCATCTGCGGATGATTGAGCACATAGTAGTCGGCGACTTCTTCTTTTTCGGTGAAGGCGATGCCGATATTCAGGACGATGTCGCCTGGCCGTTTGGATTTCAGTTCCTTGATGCACGCCACATTTGGCTCTACCAACACGCCATGCCCGCCGTTTCGGGACATCAGGTAAGTATTGTTGCCTAGGATGGGCAAGAAGGCCCCGACATCGAGGTAGGTTGGATTCGCCACACCGAGTTTTTGTAGCAAGGTCAGCGATACCAGATCTTCGCCGCTTTGCGAATACGAAAGCTTGGTCCCATCTGGCATGGTCTTGAGATGCCATTCGACCGGAGCGGCCAATGAAGAGCCAGCCGCGGCCGTGACACCCGTGAGACCCCCGAGGAGAAATTCCCGCCTCAAGAACAGGCTGCCGGTCTTGGATTGGGTTGTGCTATCCATGTGTGAAACCTTGGGGGGTGGCAGAAAGAAAGTACGACCAAATGTAGAACACGATTGTGGCGGAAGTCGAAAGTGATGGCCGGCCTGCTTCGGCCTGGCCTAACGGGTGCTGGCTATGGCTTTTGTGGCAAAACTTGCTTGGCCAATCGGCAATAACATCGCGAAGCTAAGAAAGTACACCGCCGGCATCAGGTGCGTTACGAGTCGATCGAACGAGGTTGCGAGGTGCCAGTCAAGATTGTGCGGCGTGGTGATGTAAACGAACAAATAGATACTGGCTGTTCCTGTGACCGCCAGCGTTGGCACGCCCATTCCTTTCGGCAGTCGGCCAAATCCAAGACCGAGGATCGCCGCTGGCAATACGAGCAAGTGATACCACGGCTGATCGATGAAATAACTCCACGCATACGACATAACGGCTTGCCAACGGCCTGGGTCCGTTAGCTTCGCGATCGTATCGCGGTTCTGGCCCTCAACCAGATCGTTCTCGGCCCTCACCGCCAACTTGAAGGCTACGATTGCCGCGAACGCGATGGCAAAACCGGCGGCCAGTGCCAGCCAGTCTTGTCGGCGGTTGCGGTGCCGAATCGCCTCGACGATTGCCAGCACAAGAAAAACGCCCGCGAACGCCAGCCCCTCGTTCTTCGTCCAGGCTCCAAAACCCAGGAACAGGCCAACGACCGTGGGCGGTCCGAATCCACCGGGGCCGTTCCTGCCGAGTACCCAGACGACGACGGCTCCCGTGATGTACAGACTCAGTGGAATGTCCGCGTATTGCCAATACGCGTGGCCCACAAACCAGGGATTCGCCAAAAGGAAACCGACGGCAAGGCAGCCGAGTTCCGGGCCGCGAAGTCGGCTCACCCCAGCTCCAACTAACGCAACGATACCCGCAAGGCAGGCCACTCCGAACAACCCGCCTGCGAGTGGCGTCTCGAAACCTTGCCAGGTCCAGAGGCGGGCAACCGTCGTTGGCAGCAGGAGCGGATAATCCGTGTGGTATCGCGACGGATGAAAGGCATCCCGCCAGTTTGGCCCACCGCGATACAGGCCCCTCGCTCGAGTGTTCCAGATTGCGACCCCGTCGTACTCCCCATGCGGGGCGCTCGCCAGCCCCATCAGCAGTTCGATCCCCGCCGAGAGGACCATCCACACCGCGAATGCCCCCGTCGGCCACAGCCAGATCGATCTTTTTGAGATCACAGCGGTGGTAGTGGATCGCTTCGCTCGAAATCGCCACGACACAATGAGCATGAGCACCGCAGCCGCCAGGGAGACGATGCGACTCGACTTGCCGACAATCAAAAGGGTGAAGAAAAACTCGACCGACGTGACGCCCACTGCAAGCCCAAACGCGACTGCGGCGCGGATGATGCGACCCTGGTTCGGAAGCAACCGACCGGCAATCAGCCAGCCGGCCGCGAGTGGCAACAAGATGCCGAACGCAAGCATCACGGGTGCCCCGCGACGAGAACCGGACCGTCGGGCCGGTTGACGATCACCCGCTCCGCCGACCTGCCAAGTACGACGATCGTCGGAGCAAGATAGTAGCAGACCCGTGCATACCGCCACGGATCGGCTTCAACTGCTCCCGGGTACTCATCGACATAGCCAACCGGTCCGCGTCCAAGATTTTCGCGAGCAGCGAACGCAGCCCACTGCCGATCTTCGCGGGTGATCTCATCGGGTGGAGTGTCGGGATTCGTCAGATAACGCAGGGTGTCTGGAGCCTGCCGAACGTCCGCCGGTTGACGGGCGATGGCGAGACACATGGCGATAGCCAGTAGTGCAAATCGAGCCGCGATGCGAGGAGAAGGCATGTCGTGTAAACTAGCGGCTCGGCCATCTCGGGGCAAAACAATGCACAAGTCTTGGAACTTCGACAATCTTGAAAAGCCGGATGGATTCGCGGGCGATACACTAACCGCGATGTACCCTGGAGAACTCAATGTCCGACCCGGTTTCCGTTCGCCCCTTTCAGAAACTCTTGGTTGCCAACCGGAGCGAGATCGCGATCCGAGTCTTTCGTTCCTCCCACGAACTTGGCATCCGCACCGTAGCAATTTACTCGCACGAAGACCGCTTTGCACTGCACCGATTCAAGGCAGATGAGGCCTACGCCATCGGCGTGCCGGGCGAGCCGATTCGAGCCTACCTCGATATTCCCCGCCTGGTCGCTCTCGCGAAGAGCATCGGCGTCGATGCGATCCATCCGGGTTATGGGTTCCTCTCGGAGAACGCGAACTTCGCCCGGGCCTGTGCCGAGGCGGGGATCACGTTCATTGGGCCTAATCCGAAAATACTCGAACAACTCGGCGACAAGGTTGCGGCCCGCAAGATCGCCCAACAGGCGAAAGTGCCCGTGCTTGGCGGCAGCGATGAACCAGTGCAAACGTTCGCGGACGCCAATAAGATCGCGGAAAAACTCGGCTATCCGGTTATGGTCAAGGCCGCGATGGGTGGCGGCGGTCGCGGCATGAGGCCGGTGCAATCGGCCGATCAACTGGAATCCGCCCTCGATCAGGCTCAACGAGAGGCGGGCAGTGCCTTCGGCGTTCGCGATGTGTTCCTCGAAAAGCTTGTGCGCCGGGCCCGGCACATCGAGGTGCAGCTTCTGGGCGATCGGCACGGCAACCTCGTCCATCTTTTCGAACGCGATTGCACCATCCAGCGCCGGCATCAGAAAGTGGTCGAGTTGGCCCCTGCCCCGAATCTGCCGACGAAGACGCGCGACGAAATGCTGCAAGCCGCCCTCGACATTGGCCGGGCGGTCGGTCTCGATAATGCCGGGACCGTTGAATTCCTGCTCGATTCCGAGACCGGCGAGTTCTACTTCATCGAGGTCAATCCGCGTATCCAGGTCGAACATACCGTTACCGAAGTCGTAACCGGCTACGACATCGTGCGCTCGCAGATTCTAATCGCATCGGGCAAGCCCCTCTCGGACGAGAATATCGGCTTGGGCGATCAGTCTCAGATCCGCACCAACGGTTTTGCGATACAGTGCCGGGTGACGACGGAAGACCCCGCGAACAACTTCGTTCCTGATTATGGGCGAATGACCGCCTACCGTTCCTCGGGCGGAACCGGTATTCGGCTCGATGCCGGAACCGCGTTCTCCGGTGCCGTGATAACCCCCTTCTACGATTCGTTACTTGTAAAAGTGACGACGAGCGGGATTCGTTTCACCGATGCTGCTCGCAGAATGGACCGCTGTCTACAGGAGTTCCGCGTTCGTGGCGTAAAGACGAACATTCCGTTCCTGCTGAACCTGATCGGGCATCCCAAGTTCCTGGCTGGCGAGACGACGACGCGATTTATCGACGAGACGCCCGAGTTGTTCCAGTTCAAGTCGCGCCGCGATCGGGCAAGCCGATTGCTTGGCTACATCGCCGAGATCATCGTCAATGGCCATCCGGAGGTGAAGAGTACCCAGTACCCAGTACCCAGTACCCAGTCGAAAACATCGGCTCTTCACTCCTTACTCCTTACTCCTCACTCCTCACTTCCACCAGGAACGAAGAACAAACTCGACGAACTAGGACCGGAAGGTTTCGCCCGCTGGGTGCGCGAGCAGAAGAAGTTGCTGATCACGGACACGACCATGCGGGATGCGCATCAGTCGTTGTTTGCGACGCGGATGCGGACATACGACATGTTGCGTGTTGCTCCGCGATACGCCCATGTTCATGCCGATTTCTTCTCGCTCGAAATGTGGGGCGGAGCGACCTTCGATACCTCGATGCGCTTTCTAAAGGAATCGCCCTGGGATCGGCTCAGTCAATTGCGAACTGCAGTCCCGAACGTGCTATTTCAGATGCTGCTGCGGGCCGCCAATGCCGTGGGTTACACGAACTACCCAGACAACGTGGTAGCGGCCTTCGTCAAAGAATCCGCATCGGCCGGAATCGATGTCTTTCGGATTTTCGATTCGCTGAATTGGCTAGAGAACTTGCGACCCGTCATCGCGGCCGTGCGAACCGAAACGAAGTCACTTGCAGAAGCGGCCATCTGCTATACCGGCGACATTCTCGATCCCAATCGCGACAAATATTCGCTCTCCTACTATGTGAATCTCGCCAAGGATCTGGTGAAAGCGGGCACGCACATCCTGGCCATCAAAGACATGGCCGGGCTGTTAAAACCATATGCCGCCAAGAAGCTTGTAAAGGCACTGCGAGCCGAGATCGACGTGCCGATCCACTTTCACACTCACGACACGGCCGGGGGACAGATTGCTTCCTATCTCACTGCGGCCGAAGAAGGTGTGGATATTGTCGATTGTGCATTTGCATCAATGGCCGGGCTCACGAGTCAGCCGAGCTTGAATGCACTTGTCGAAGCCATGCGTTTTACCGACCGCGATCCTGGAATGATCTTCGACGACCTGCAAGCCACTTCAGAATATTGGGAAGGCGTACGCAAGAATTACACGCCGTTCGAAACCGCTTTGAAGGCTGCGTCCTCGGAGGTTTATCTGCACGAAATGCCTGGCGGGCAATATGCGAACCTGTATCAGCAGGCACAATCGCTCGGCGTTGGTGATCGCTGGCACGAAGTGGGCAAAACCTATGCGGCCGTCAATCGGCTTTTCGGCGACATAGTGAAGGTCACGCCATCCTCGAAAGTCGTCGGCGACATGGCCCTGTTCATGCTCGCGAACAACTTGACGGCCGAGCAGGTACTGGACCCGAATCGCGATTTGGCCTTTCCTGAATCGGTCGTTGAACTCTTCGAAGGAAAACTCGGCCAGCCGCCGGGCGGTTTTCCCGAAGCCCTACAAAAGAAAGTGCTGCGTGGCCGCAAGCCGTTCACGCATCGACCGGGGGTAACGTTGCCGCCCGCGGATTTCACGGCCATCCGGACCGAACTCGAGAAGAAATACGAGCGGCCCGCAACCGAATGGGATGTGAACTCGCATCTGATGTACCCCAAGGTATTCGAGGATTACGTCTGGCACCGCAAGAATTATTCGGACACATCGATTCTGCCGACGCGAACGTTCTTCCACGGCATGGAGGCCGGCGAAGAAGTGAGCGTGGACATTGAGCCCGGCAAGACACTTATCATCAAATTCCTCACGGTCGGGGATGCGCACGACGGCGAGCGACAGGTTTTCTTTGAATTGAACGGTCAGCCGCGAGAGGTGCAGGTGACCGACCGTACCTTGGTCGGCGAAGGCGTGCCGCGACGAATCAAGGCCGAGCCGGGTAACCCGCTCCACGTCGCGGCCCCGATGCCGGGCGCAGTGGTCAGCGTGATTGTCGCCATGGGCGAGGAGGTCGCAGCCGGGCAAAAGCTACTGACTCTCGAAGCAATGAAAATGGAAACGACGCTTTACGCCGAGCGGGCCGGTCGAATCGCTGAGGTGCTGGCCCGAACACTTACCCAGGTGCAAGCCGGGGATTTGTTGGTGCGGTTCGAAATGTGAAACTCCTAATTTCTCGATGGCTCACTTAGCCCAACAAGATTTGGAATCCAGCTTGCTCAAAGTGATGATCGGCGGTCAAGGCGTCGCACATACCGTGTTCCGACATCCCACAGAAAGACGTGCAATCGGTCAGAGACCAGTCCTTGTCTTGTCGAGTCTCGAACAAGTTCACACCGAGTTCGAATAACTCCTGGGAGGCAGGAACGATTTCGACATCCATGGCCGCACGAAGATTCTTGAGGAGTTCAAGGTAAAGGGGTCAAAATGCCAGCTTGCAGAAAAAATTTGCGACCTCGATCAATACGAATTCCGTGGTTACGATCTTTTCGTGCAGAGTGCCTGCAACAGCCCTGGCTTTCTCGTGCAGCGAATCGCTTGGGTTTAGAATGGCTACCTAAAACGAAGTATCTGCAAAGACGGGTGTCATTTCTTCGGATGCCCGTAGAGATAGTAGTCCACATTCGTCGCGGCATCCGCAGGTAGCCCGGTAGCCTTGCCGACGACACCTCCCAAACGCTCCAGAAGCGGCGGAGTTCCGGTCGCCTGTGCGATCGGCTCAATTCGAACCAATGTTCCGTCCGGCGGGGAGACCGGACCGTCGAACACGACTCGTCCATCGGCGATGTGTCCTGTAAAGCTCATGGCGACTCTCAGGGATACGGAGAAACTTCTCTCCATTGTAGCCATTCCTCTGAGGCGTGTCTGAGTTCACAAAATGCTCTACCGCTTCGCCCTCTCATCCGGCATCGCTCGCGCCATCGCCCAGTCCGGTAGCCAGCGCGTGCCTTTCACGAGCAGGCCCATGCGTCTGGGGAATGCAAAGACTTTTTTACGCCGCTGAATCGCTCGAACGATCCTGCAGGCCGCCACCTCCGCGTTGCAGACCCAGAGCATCTTTCCCATTTTTTCGGTCATCTCCGTTCGCACGAATCCGGGACAAATTGCTGTTACCGCTATGTTCTTCGCTCGCAGCGAAATGCGAATGCTTTCCAGATAGCCATTCAGCCCGGCCTTGCTGGCACAATAGGCGGCGGAAGTGGGCAGGCCCTTGAAAGCCGCGACGCTCGAGATGCCGACCAGATGTCCCGAACCGCGCACAAGCATGTCGGGCAGCACGGATTCGAACGCGTACATCGGTCCGAGTAGGTTCGTGCGGATCACCTGCTCGGCCCCGGTCACATTCAGATCGGTTGATGTGTTGGAACACCCTACGCCGGCGTTCGCGATCATCACGTCGCAGGCACCGAGGCGTTCTTTCAGTAAAGCAAGGCCCAGTTGAACTCCGGTTCGATCCGCGGCATCGGCCACCGCAAATTCGATCGTACCACCGCCGGCACGGATTTCCTCGCACAATTGTCGCAAACGTTCTTCTCGGCGTGCAAGGACGCCCACGCGTGCCCCTCGCAAAGCGTACTCCTTCGCCAATGCATGGCCGATGCCGCTGGACGCACCAGTGATGCAAACGACTTTTCCCGCGAAGCTCATACGACCTGCCCTTTCGTTTGCCGCCTACACCGGCATTACCGAGAATGTTACCGGACCTTCAGCGGATTTCCCATTCTCTTACTTGGCAAGCCGCTTCGATTCCGTCATCATGGAGGAACGATATTCCGTCCGTGACTGCGAGCTTCCACATGCGGGCCCTACTCAAGGCATGCGTTCTGTTCATCCCGATCGTCTGGATCGCGGGGCCAAGCGGCACGGCACAACTCAAAGTTCCGAAGCCACCCGAAAACTACGACGTGCATCTGCGTTACCGGATCCAGGCAGATCGAAACGAACGCGTGTTGCAGTTCGAGGCCATGACGAAATACATGGGAAGCCTTGGCTTCAAGGAAGCCGAGAGCGAAGAGGGAGATCAAGCCCCATTCGATCCCACGGCGGAAATGATGTCGGGAATCATCTCCTCCTTGAACGCTCGCGACTTGCTCCGCGATCGCCGGGTGCAAACGATTCACCTCGCACCCGCTGGATACGTGCCACCGGAGGATTCTAAAACGCTCGTGCGTGTGGCAATTGAACTTGCATCGAGCAAGGATCAACTCAGACTGTTCAACCAGGTGGCCGTCGCTTTACGCCCGCTTGATTTTCGAATGGACGTGGGCTTTGATACCAGGAAGTTCACGCTCCTGCGTGGAACGATTCCGTCGGGCAATACGAAGAAGTTGCTCCGTGATCTTCGCCAGCAACCCAGCGGGTGGCTGTTGCCGGAACCGGCCAACGAACTCTATGCGGTTCTTCCGGATGGAGCACAGACACCGACCCTGGTAAAGCCATTCGCGGACGCGGTGCCGATTCGCGTGGTTGAAATACTCGGCGGAATCGAAGCCACCCCGATGGTCGTGGTTCTTCCGCCCATTACCGGCGACCAGCCGCACCTCGCCAAGCTGACCGCTGATCTACGCCGCAAGCTGGCCGAGGAAGGGGCACGCGAGAAGCCATTACGTCTCGAAATCGTGCTCACGCATAGTCCGCTCGACCTCGACCGGGAATGGCGAGGACCGTTCGTCCTGGCTGGTGCGGAAATCGAAGGTCGCGTTGGCCCGGTCGTCACGGTACAAGTTCAGCAAGGTGCCAAAGCCGACGAGCTGGCCAAGATTCCGGAAGTCTCATCCGTCCGTTTGCCGCGCATTTCGCGGACGGGAATCCCTGCCGCCAAGCCAAAAGCGGAGCCCAAACCGGACGACAAGAAGCTGACGGCGATCAGTTACCACCAAGATGCAAAGTCGCCCACGCTACCTGCAACAGAGATAGACCCGCTGAAACGGGCCGGTGTGGATCGGTTGCACGCTTTCGGAAAAATGGGCCAGAAAATTAGCATGGTGATTCTCGATAGCGACTTCGCCGGTTGGGAATCGCTTCTACCCAAGGACGACAAGACAGCCGGAAAGGTGAAATTCCTGGACCTAACCTCAGAACGCAACCGAAACTTGCGTCCGGAACCGATGCCGGGCGAGATGGGTCATGGAACTCTGGCTGCCAAGGCCGTTCGCCTCTCGGCTCCCGCCGCGGAACTCACGCTCATTCGTGTCCCTGCCGATGCTCCTTACCACGTCATTAACGTGGCTCGTTCGATTCGTGGGGACATCTTCCGCACCGAAGGTCTGGTAACGCGGCGATTCGAAATCGAGGCAGAGCAAGACGCT
>Ga0105046_10013722_pt1 | contig 12536 bp, 8 predicted proteins | sample MAT03_FD_78385 | JGI IMG/M metagenome (GOLD analysis project Ga0105046, IMG submission 78385) | Freshwater microbial communities from Lake Fryxell liftoff mats and glacier meltwater in Antarctica - MAT-03 (megahit assembly) | ecosystem: Environmental > Aquatic > Freshwater > Ice > Liftoff... | reverse complement strand
ATCCAACCGCCAATGAAAAGAAGCGGAACTGCCAGCCCGCTAAGTATCGATAGAATCTCGCTCACTTGATGCCGCCTCCACTTGTGACCAGGATCAACGACCACTCCTGACAACCGCCTTGACGGCCTCTTCGATCGCGACCTGCGAGTTCGGAAACTCCTCAGGATGGCGCAAGCAGTTCAGCGCGAATACCTCAAGCATTTGCCCGGCGAGTCCGCTGGACGCGGCTTTCATCGCGGCAATCTGATTAAGCACATCCGTGCACTCGCGCCCCTCTTCAATCATCTTCTGGATACCCCGGGCCTGACCCTCAATGCGTTTTAGCCGGGACACCAAATCACTTCGCTCGTCTTCGGGTAAATTCAGTGTGCTTGGCATATCACCTCTCTGCGGGGTTGGCTACGTTCACGAAGTTATTCCAATCTCGCCTCTAAATACTCCACCGGGGTACCAGTATACGCTGCGTTGTCAGCCCGCGCAAAGTTCATCAATTTGGTGGATTATTTGCATCTGAGGTTCGCCTTCCCCGAGGGAGCGTTGATCGTGTTGAATCGCTATTTTGGTTGTCTACTCGGTCTCGCCTGTGGAGATGCGCTCGGAGGAGCGGCCGAATTCCGCTCGGGAGAAGAGATCCGCGCCGACCATCCTGAAGGATTGCGCGATTTCGTTGGCGGAGGTTGGCTCAATCTCTTCCCCGGCGAAGTTACTGATGATACGCAAATGGCGCTCGCCATCGCGGAGAGCCTCACTAACGGCGGGCCGCTCAACATGGAAGATGTCGCCACGCGCTTCGTGGCCTGGTATCTAAGCCGCCCGAAAGACATCGGCAACACCACCCGAGCCGCAATTCACTTGCTCGATTCCGGAGTTGCCTGGAACATGGCGGGAGAGCGCATTCATGCCCAGTCAAATGGCCGCGCGGCCGGTAACGGCTCAGTTATGAGGTGCGCGCCAGTGGCACTACGATTCCTCTCCCGCATGGACACGATGATTCAGGCATCAATCGATACCTCGCGTATCACGCACGCCGATCAACGCTGCACACTCTCCGCGGTCGCGGTCAATCAAGCGATCGCACATCTGCTGGCAAATGGCGACCGCCTGACCGTGATCGATGCTGCCTTAACGGGAATTGAGCGCGAAGACGTTAAGCGAGCAGTGCACCGCGCTGTAATGCTCAATGAGTCCGACGTTCCCAACGGCGGTTTCGTCCTCGACACGATGACCGCCGCATTTTGGGCGCTCCTGAACCACGATTCACTCGAAGAGACGATCGTCGCCGCCGTTGCGCTGGGTGGCGATGCTGATACAACGGGTGCGGTAACTGGTGCATTGGCGGGCGCGATGTACGGCATCGATGCCATACCGGATCGATGGCTATCACTGCTCCAGCATCGGGAGCGAATCACTGAACTCGCCGGTATCCTCTTTACGCTCAACAGCGAAGACAGTGCCAATTAGAGGGGTGGCTCGGCCAGCTTCAGGTATCTCCGGACACTTCCGCGATTTCGCGGGTCATCCGCCAGACCGAGAAGCGCGAGCAGTTGCTCTTCACCAGCGCCTGTTTTCGCCCGATCAACTGCAAAAGTGTGACGAAGCACCTGCGGACTCACCTCTTTTGCCAGTCCCGCTGCACGGCGTACCCGCTCGACCATAACATTGACCGCCTGAAACCCAACAGAGAAAAGCAAATCCACCGGTGCCTTCCGTTCGACGAACTCGGCATAGATGCGTGCGAACTCGCTGTCGCCAGCCAGCTTTCGCTCTTTTCCCCTTTTGGTCACGTCATCATAAAAGATGAAGACGACAGGTTGTTCTGGATCAGCCAGATCGATATGTTCCCGCCGCAACGCAAGCAATTCGGACCGTGACAGTCCCAATCGCAGCATCAACCAGATTGCCGTGAGGCTCCAGTGTTCGTCACTTGCCGCCGCAGCAAGGAGCGCATCCTGTTCCACCTCGAACAAAGGGATCGGAGAACGGAGCTGGATCGAATGAGGGTAGAACCCGTCGGTTGGATCGACCTGGATCACCTTTGCGGTTTGGATCAGGTAGGTAAAAAAACGACGAACTGAAGTCAATCGTCTTTTTCGGGTGGATTTGTTGTCGGTCAAACCCAGGTAGTTGGCGATATCTGATTGCCGAATCTTTGCGATCGGCACGTGGCCGATCCGTTCCTCGAGTTTCGCCAGATCGTAAGAGTACGACTCAATTGTGTTGTGAGGACGTCGCGTTTGTTCGAGTTCGCGCCGATACCAGGCCCTGGCCAGTTCCAGACTGCTCTCCGGCGTGAGCACCGGCAGACCACCTAGCAAAGCGGAGAACTCACCGTTTTGAGCCGACATGAAGAGCGGCAACTGATCGGGCTTGCCTGCGGCGGATGCACTCTCCATTTCACGCAAGACCGGATAGTCGGTGAAAGGTCGATCACGCTCCTCTGCCGTCAAACCGTCCGGTCGCCGCCGCCGGCGCCTGGGCTTCACGGTATCATGAGCGCCAAAGAGATCGTTTTGCTCGTGTTGCGGCGGTTCCTCGGTTGGCATCGCGTTCCCCACGCACCACAGTTCATTTGCACGTGAGCGTAGAAGCGAGTTGCAGCTATGTCAAGTTGATTTCCATCGTTCGATTGCGCGGCGGACACCAGCCGTCCCCGAAGATTCGGCCGCCAACACTGGTATCCCAAGTTTCGCAGCCGCGGTTCTCACCTGATCCGACGTGCTGTGGGCGATCTGACGCACCAGAACAATTGCGACGTCTGCTCCGGCGAGTATGGCCTGAACATCTCGTCCAACACGGCTTGCTTCCTTCGCAGAGGGAATTCCAGTCACCGATTTCGCTCCCTCCTTCTTAAGGGATCTCGCAATCAGTGCGCGGAGGGCGGGATGTCCACCAGCGACAACGATTGACAACCCTTGTACAGGTCGTTCACCTCGAACGGCAGTCCCAACTTGTAATCGAGCATCTCGTGCCGCTCGTTTGGATCGCTCGACCCGATACGCTGCGGACGTTTCACCGAGAGCGTGAAGCAACACTTCTACTTCTCGCGCCAGCATCGGGTCGGTCGCATTCGAATGACCAATCTCTTCGACCCGCTGCACCATTTTGGCTGGAATTCCTGTGCTTGCTGGAGCAAGTGCCTGAAATTCAAGAGCACAGAGTAGGTCGTGTGGTGATACAGCCATCGCTTCCACATCGTCGATCCACCCACCGACCAATGCGTTGTTCCACAGGTCGGCGTTTTCGAACGCGGCGACATCCTCGAGCAATTCAAGTCCAGCATGGAAAGCAAGGACTCTTGAGTTTGCTCGCCCAAGCATTCTGAATCGCTCCACGCGCCAACTGAGCGATTCTGAAACGACAGCAAAATCACCGGTCGGAACCGATTCCAGCTTCTGCCGAATGAACTCCGCCGCCTCCGCGAAATCACCGCGGTCGTTCAGCAACTCGATCAATACTCGGAATTCGGCGGATTGAATTGCGAGATTGCCAACGGATTGTGCGAACTCCTGAATCGCACCAGGAAAGTCCCCGTCTTCAAACCGCTTCCAGGCCAGCGAAAAAAGAGATTCATAACCCGGTTCATCCATCATGCGAGCCACCTGACAACAATGCATTTCGTCGAAATTACTATCCCATCGTCTCATTCGCTGGACCACTGACCCCGAATAGGCTTCGTTCTGGACCAATTCTGACCCAACTATCGGAATCCATGCCGGCGCGTATCACCCGGGCACTCCATCCACCAACTGCGATATGACGGATTGACGATGGCAAGATATGCTGATATAGTGATGACTGTATTTCGCAACAGTGTTCCAGGAGGTCAGCGCTCGCCATGGGTGAGCTTGTCGTCGGTCGACCAGCGCTCAAACTGAATTACGTCGTATCGCTGCCACTTGATCTCGTTTCGGTGATGTCACTTCTCTATAGAGCGGTGCCTGGTAGCGGACTCGATTCCTGGTTGGTGGCTACGCGACGAGCGCTCCCGGACGAACTTCGGGCTGATCTGGACCTTTTGCACGGTTTCTCCGGGCGGCTCCTCTATTACATGGAGGAGCCAGTGATGCGATTCGAGCCATTGCGGCCCGATCGGATCAACGCGGGAATGGACGATCTGATTTCGTTCCTTCAGGCGCTCCCGGCGGCCGAGTACCTTGACATGGTCGCCAATGCGCTGGATCGCGTACATCGCGATATCGGCACTGGACTCATGACTCCCTCCTGGGGAGACGAACGTTCCTGGCGGATATACGTGGAACCCGCGCTCACGACAGCTTCTGGCGATGAGGTAATGACACTCCTCAATGCTCCGGAGAAGTTGAAAGCGCGAACCATCAGACTCATTCAAGGCATTTGGGATGCAGGCTACTGCACCGAATACGCAGCGCGACTGCCCAATCTGGCCGATGCAGCTGCACTTGCTACCGGAACCGCGGGGTTTGGGTTTGCACTTGCCTTCGTCGAACTGACTGGCAATCGCATGCCTTCGACATTGATAGCTGGTGTGAACCAGGTTGAACACGTCACGTTTTGCCCGACATATCATCTTGGGTCGTTCATCAGTTACATCGTGTACCCGCCGGACTTGATCGTCTTTTTCAGCGTTCCGGAGTTCATTCAGCGGGTGCGACCGGTTCAAGAGAGCAATGGACAGGTCGTTCAGGACGAGCGACACGAATCACTCCCATCGGGCGCATCACTTGATACCGAAGAAGTGCTCGAAGGGTTGCGCGCACTTGGCGACGCAAACCGGCTTCGGGTGATCGAATTGCTCACCGGTGGCGAGCTTTATGCACAGGAGATCGTCGGACGCCTGGGAATCGCCCAATCTGCGGTATCACGGCATCTGGCATTACTCGAACGGGCCGGACTGGTGAAGGTTCGCCCTCGCGGTGGAATGAAGTACTACGCGATCGATTTCCAACGATTGGGATCGCTGGCAGACGCACTGAGGTTCCGTGGCCGCGTTGATCATTGATTGTGAATTGTTGCACAGACTCTAGACATTGCAGAAAAAACTGCTACAATGCTGTGCATAGGGTAGACAAAGTATCTCGTACACTGCTGCAAAGCATGTGCACATTGACAAATGAATCTTCCTAAGTCGCTCGCTGGCACGTCCATAGGACAATGTTGGCTAGAGCGCGCGCGAACGGTGGATCCAACCCTTCGATCAAATTCCCACTGTTCGTCGTCCTTACCTTAGCCGCCTCGGGTGACGTTAGCCGGTCGCCTGGCACAGATATTCCTCTCAATCCTCAGTATGCGGTGCGAGACGTAGCAAAAGAGCTCCGTGAAACGGCCGCTCCTCACACCTTCCTCTCCGAAGCCTGACCAATCGATCGCGGTCACGCTGGATTACCTCGGCAGCGATCGAGCACAGTCGACGCCCGGTGCACCCAAACGCACCGGGCGTAGCTGTTTAACGAGGGTCGAGGTCCGAGCAATGCCTGACCGACGGAATACAAAACCGTCCGGAAGGAATTTTCTTTCCGGGCGGTTTTGTGTTCGTTACGAAGCGCCTATTCGACAGTGGCTTCAATTCGGGGAAAGAGCGGGACCGGGGCTTGCACCTGCTGAAATGCAGTGCCGCCCCAAACACCATCCCGCTTCCAGGTACCTATCTCGATCGGGCTCAACCCGAGCTGGGAGAGAATCCGATCACTGGTTGTTGGAATAAACGGCGACAGATATACCGCAATCAGGCGCGTCGCTTCGGCAGCTGTCCACAGGACCGTATCGAGTGTGCCCTGCGCATCGGAATTCTTCGCCAGCTTCCAGGGTTGGCGCTCTTCCAGGTATTGGTTCCCCCGGCGAACCAATGTCCAGATTGCATCCAGGGCTCCATCGAGATCCCACTCTTCAATGCGCCGGGCGCCGACCCGTCCAGCCTCTTCCGCAACGCTCCTGAGGGAAACTTCCGGTTCCTCGGCATCGCCCGGCTGGGGGACGTCTCCTCCCCGGTATCGGCCGATCATCGACACGACACGGTTCAGCAAGTTGCCGAGATCGTTGCCGAGATCCGAATTGTGCCGCTGAATCAGATTGGTTCGGGAAAAATCTCCGTCAGACGCAAACGAGACATCCCGCATCAGATAATAGCGGATGGGATCGGCGCCAAACTCGCGCACAAGATCGATCGGATCGATGTAGTTTCCCGTGGTTTTGGAAATCTTGTTCCCTTCGAGGGTCATGAAACCGTGGACCACGATTCTTCGCGGCAGTTTCAATCCGCCAGAGATCAGCATCGCCGGCCAGTACAGGCAGTGAAAGCGGGTGATGTCCTTTCCGATAACCTGAGAATCCGCCGGCCAAAATGTAGCAAAGGTCTCGGCATCGTCAGGGAACCCGATCGCGGTGATGTAAGTCGTCAGCGCATCGAACCAGACGTAGAGAACGTGATCTGGATCACCTGGAACCGGAATACCCCACGGCTCAGCGCCTGGCTTGACCTTCCGTGAGACGGAGAAGTCCTTCAATCCACCGTTGAGAAGCGCGAGCATTTCCCCGCGCCAAATGGAAGGCGTAACAAAATCCGGATTCTCGTCAAAGTGTTTGAGCAGAATATCAGTGTACTTGCTCAGTGCGAAGAAGTAGTTCTCTTCTTCCAACCAATCCGGCGTGATGGTCGGGTGGTTCGGACAACGTTCGCTGACGAGCTCTTCATCCGTGTAGTAGTTATTACAATTCGGGCAATACCAACCGGCATAGGTCGACTTGTAGATATCGCCATTCGCCTGAGCACGCGCGAAGAGCTCCACCGACGCACGCAGATGCCGGGGTTCGGTTGTGCGAGTCCACGAATCGACCGAGATGTTCAGCGCATCCCAGGCGCTCTTGAACGCGATCTCCATGTCGTCGGTCCATGCCTGCGGAGAGAGACCACGCGCCGCCGCCGCTCGGACAATGTGCTGGCTATTCTCGTCCAGTCCCATGCAGAAGCGGGTCTCATCGCCAATTGCCCGGTGGTATCGCGCGACGACATCGGCGGCGATCTTCTCAAGCGAATGGCCCACATGTGGCTCGCCATTGGGATAGTCGATCGCCGTCGTGATGTAAAACGTTCTGGCCTGCTCTTCGGTCACAATTCCCATCCCCGTACCGTTCGTTTCGATTCTGGCAAAGTCTAAGCCAAATCCTGAATTTCGCGAATCGTTCAGCGTGCATCAACGCCGGCGTGCACAGCCTTCACAACGGTCACGATATTCTCGAGACAACCCGAGAGCGTTGCGACTACGATGACCGCCCTCCTCGTGGATTCGAAACAGAGACGTCCATGGTTCAACAACTGACTGCCCCAACAGCACAGGATGAGCGTACAGGTACGCACGTCACGTATGAGGAGTTTCGCGCGAAGTATCCGGATGACGTTCGGGCCGAATGGGTCGATGGCGACGTCATCCTGCTCATGTCGCCTGAAGAAGTACAACAGGACATCGTCGTCTTTCTGCCTCCAGTGTTGAACTTTTTCGTTCGCGTGTTTGATCCTGGTAAGATCTCTTCAGCTCCGTTCGAAATGAGATTAAGAGACGGCAAATCCTATCGGGAGCCGGATTTATTGTTCGTCTCAAAACGACATCTGGAACGACTCGACAGTAAACGACTTGATAACGCAGCGGATCTTGTCATCGAAATAGTTTCCGACGAAATATTCGCACGAGATCGGCGTGACAAATTCGTCGAATATGCTGCCAGTGGTATTCAGGAGTACTGGCTGCTGGATCCCCGCCCGAACAAAAAGGAAGTAATCTGCTGGTCGCTCACACCAGAGGGTAATACCTTCCATTCGATGTGAACGAAGAGGGATTATTCGAATCTTCCGCAATCACGGGATTCAAACTCGATTCATCGTGGATCCGCTGCGATGCACTTCCAACTCCGGAAGACGCCCTGTTTGCGATCAATCCACGGAGATTTCGAGCTTGTGGAGCTTGACCGACAGCCCGGCTTGTTCAGTCGGACTGTCGGTATTCACACCGGCTATTCGTCGCCGCCGCTCATTGCAAGCGCGTAGTACTTCGCGTCCGGATGGGAGACCACCATCGCCGCGGTCGTTTGCTCTGGATCGAATTGAAACCCGTCAGTCAACTTCACATCGATCGCGCCCACGTCGATGAGCTGATCAACAGTTGCGTGCTGCTCGAGATCCGGGCAGGCAGGATATCCCCAGGAATAACGCTTGCCGGTCTCTTCACCGATTCCTAGTTCCCGCCGAATTCGCTGGTGCGCGTACTCGGCCAATCCTTCGGCCGCTTGCACGCTCAGTCCGTGACTGTAGAAGCTGTCGGCATAGTCGCCTGCGGCCTGCAACTGCTCCGTGCGTTCGGTCGCTTTCCGGCCCTGCGACACGATCTGAAGTGTCAGCACATCTTTTTTACCGAATCCGACAGGCAGGAAATAGTCTGCGAGGCATAATCGTTCGCGTTTTGGTTGCCGCGGAAAGACGAATCGAGCGACCTCGCGTTCTTGATCAGATGGATCGAAGACGATCAGATCATTGCCATCGGCGTTCACCGGGAAATAGCCATAGCGAACGCGCGGTTGCAGCCAGCCCGTCTCTTCCGCCTCTATTTGCATCCTCTCAAGACGTGGCAAAAACTCGTCGCGTTGAAGTGCTTCCCACGCTTCGTCCTTGAGTCCTTTTCCGCCCCAATGGAGACGGAAGAGTGTCTTTAGATCGAGATGGGGCCAAACGCTTTTCAACGTGATGTCGTCCATCTCACGAACTCCCCAGAAAGGCGGAGTGGGAGGATTCTCGACATCCCGAACCGTCTTACCGTCCGTCCTGGCTGCTTCTTCGGGAGCGGCAAATGACCGCTTGGTGGCATTGGCGATCGAACGTCTGGCATTACCAATCGTTTCGACGACCAGTTGCGCCCGTTCACCGGAATCCACGATCCGATCCATGAGCGCGAGTCCTTCAAACGCATCTTTCGCGTAGAAGACACCCGATTCATACGGTGTGTCGTCATCGACAAAGAGTGTTCGGTGGGCGTAAGGGCGATTGATCGCAGCGCCACCAATAATGACCGGGAACTTCAATCCTTTGTGGTGCAACTCCTTGACGCAGAGCGGCATTTGTTTGCTCGTGCTGACCAGCAGAGCTGAGAGACCGATTGCGGTGGCATTGGTTTCGACTGCCTTGTCGATGATTTTGGCAATCGGAACTTGCTTGCCCAGATCGTGCACTGTGTAACCATTGTTTGTCAGGATGGTATTGACCAGATTTTTGCCGATGTCGTGCACGTCGCCAAAAACAGTGGCAAGCACAACCGTGCCCTTGGTGACACCCTCCTGCCGCTCCAGGTAGGTCTCAAGCCTGGCGACTGCCTTTTTCATAACTTCGGCCGACTGAAGCACAAACGGCAGGATCAATTCTCCCGCACCGAACTTGTCGCCAACTTCTTTCATAGCCGGTAGCAGCACGGTGTTAAGGACAACGACCGGGTCGCCAGCGCGCACGACTGCTTGATCGACGTCGTCCTCAACGCCATCCTTTTTGCGGTGCAGGATTCGGTAATGCAGTCGCTGTTCGACTTCCATTCCAAGCATCGGATCAGGGCCACCGGCGACATCAGTATCTTTGCGCCCTTCATAGAATTCGATGAAGCGCTGGAGCGCATCTGGACGAGTGTTGAAAAGCAGGTTTTCGGCAAGTTCGCGCTCTGCGGCCGGAATCTCGGCGAATGGCACGACGTGCGATGGGTGGACAATTGCCAGATCCAGTCCGGCCCGCACACAGTGATAGAGAAACACCGCGTTGAGCACTTTTCGGCCCGCGGGGTTCAATCCGAACGAAACATTCGAAACGCCGAGTATTGTCAGAACACCTGGCAACTCCTGCTCGATCAGACGGATACCTTCAATGGTTTCAACTGCGGATTCGACGAATTCCTGATCGCCAGTCGCCAGCGTGAAGGTAAGCGCATCGAAGATGATGTCCTCCGGCCGGAGCCCATATTCCCTGGTCACGATGTCGTAAATCGCCCTGGCGACTTCCAACTTCCGTTCCCGGGTTTTCGCCATGCCGATCTCGTCGATCGTGAGCGCGATCACCGCCGCGCCATGGGCAACCACAAAAGGAACAATCGAGTCGATCTTGAGTCGCCCATTTTCCATATTGATAGAGTTGACGATCGCGCGACCCGGATACTGTTCAAGTGCAGCCTGAACCACATCGGCCTCGGTCGAATCGATGACAATTGGACCCTCGACCTGAAGCGCGAGTTTCTTCACCAGTTGTCGCATTGTTTCGCGCTCGTCGGCGCGCTCCGTCAGCGCTACGCAGACATCGAGCGCGTGTGCACCCTCCTCCATTTGATCCCGCGCAACGGTGAGCATCCCATCGAAGTCATCAGCGAGTGCGAAGCGCTTGACCTTCCGAGACCCCTGGGTGTTGAGCCGCTCACCGACGATCATCGGAGCAGGTTCCTGGTGAAGGGTGACGGAGCGGATCATGCTGGCCACGGTTGGAACAGGAGATACTGGTCTGGGAACAATGAACTTGTTGGGCCTGCGCTCAATGGAGCTCACAACATGGTGAAGATGCTCAGGAGTCGTCCCGCAACATCCTCCGACTATTCCAACCTGGAACTCCTCGACCATCTCGCGCAAAGCGATCGCCATCGGTTCCGGTTCCAATGGGAATGAGGCGAGTCCGTTGACATTGATTGGGATGCCCGCGTTCGGGATGATTGAAACCGGTCTCGTTGAGTTCTCACCGAGATACCTGGCAGGCTCGCGCATATGCTCCGGACCCGTGGAACAGTTGAGGCCAATCATTTCGATCGGGAGTCGCTCCAGGATCGCCAGTGCGGCAGCGATATCGGTGCCGAGCAGCATGCGTCCGGAAGTATCCAGGGTGATCGATGCCTGAATCGGAATTCGCTTTCCACGCTCCTCAAAAACGCGCAACGCCGCATGAACCGCCGCCTTGAGCTCGAGGATGTCCTGCACGGTTTCGATGATCAGGATGTCAGATCCGCCATCGACCAGACCGCGAATCTGATCGAGAAAAAGGTCGACCACCTGTTGAAAGGTGTGCTGACCGAGCATCGGGTCTTCCGAGGCCGGGAGTAGTCCGGTAGGACCGATAGAGCCAGCAACGAAGCGTGGGCGGGAAGGTGTGCTGTAGTGATCGGCTACTTTCCGTGCGAGATCGGTCGCGACGCGGTTCTGTTCATAGGTGCGTTCACCCAATCCATATTCTTCGAGTTTGATCAGACTCCCGCCAAATGTATCGGTCTCCAGAACATCGCATCCAACTTCGAGGTACGAGGCATGGATACTCTCGACAACAGAAGGATTACAGAAGACGAGGTTTTCGTTGCACCCTTCGAGTCCACCATAGTCCTCAGCAGAAAGTTGCATATTGAGAATCGTGGCGCCCATCGAACCGTCGTAAATGACAACACGTTCGCGTGCCAGATCGAGGAGTTTACTCATGTACCGTTCCTGCTTTGAAGATCGCGATATAGTCAATCATTGACGGTATTGTAAACCCCCTCTCGACGTTGCCGGGAAGATCGTTCGCGTCATCGTCGATCACCGCCACCGACCCCGCTTTTCGCCTTACGGATGTGCGCTCTGGATTGCGTCAGTTAGTACTCCTGAACCGTTTTAGCCGATGCTTTTGATCAATCCATGCATGCTAAACTGAGCGCGCCGACAGACGCCGTACCTGAACGTTCGGGGAGCGTCGATCCTGCAGTCCCGGTGGGATCGTTTCCAGAACACGTGATTGTCTCAAGGCCGTGAGTTCCGACCAAACCCGTGATCTGAGGTGAACCCCGCTATGGAGAACCAGTCTCCGTCCAGCCTTGCCAACTCGGCGCTTAGCCGTCGATCCGACGCTTCGGACGAGCGCGATCTCGAAATCGCGAAACTCAAGGAACGGCTCGGGTTCTATGAATCCTTCGACCAGATCATCCAGGAGAACGTCGCGAGAGCGGGGGATCTTCTTCGCCACGCCGTTTCAGTTCGTGAAAACGCGGACGAAGCGGTGAGTTCAGCCACGAAGGAACTCGAACAAAAGCGATTGTTCGAACGCCAGGAGCAACGGGCGCTTCTTTCCGGTTTGCTGGACGATGTCACCACGATGCAGGTTCACGTCGAACGCCTGGCCCGGAAGGTCGCCGACGCGATCGATGATATCGAGGCCACTCTCCCTGCCGGACCGGATCTGGATTTCCTTCCAGCGAGTTCTGCCGCACCGGTAGCCGCGCTCGTTGCCCCGGCGGTTGGGTCTCATTCAGATCAGGTACTGGACCCGACTCCGGACGAGATAGCTCCAGATGATCTTGCGACCATTGCCGCTCGCGTTGCAGAAGCACACAGTCCGCTCGAAGTTGAAACCGCCGCGGTCGCGGCCGAAACCCTGGAAGTGGGGGAGGTACTCTCGAGTTCATTCCGGTCAACTGAGAACGAAACAGACTTCGCAGAGGGCACGTTAGGTGAGTCTCCGTCGGAGGAACCGCCGCTCTCTTCTGACGACTCCATCGATGTAGCGACGAACGACGTTGCTATGGAGAGCGGTT
>Ga0105046_10013720_pt1 | contig 12537 bp, 15 predicted proteins | sample MAT03_FD_78385 | JGI IMG/M metagenome (GOLD analysis project Ga0105046, IMG submission 78385) | Freshwater microbial communities from Lake Fryxell liftoff mats and glacier meltwater in Antarctica - MAT-03 (megahit assembly) | ecosystem: Environmental > Aquatic > Freshwater > Ice > Liftoff... | reverse complement strand
GGATTATTTAATATGGTTGGTGGTTGTATAGAAGGTGATTGGTCTACTCAAGAATCTAAAGCACTGGACATAAGCTCTTGCATGATATTGAATCCATGTCTTAGAGGACAAGTAGCTTATATTGCTAATCCTAGCACATTCACAATAGATGATATAGAATTATATCCAGTAGGATGTATGCAAGGAAATTCTGGAGAAGATTCATTCGGTAATACAATAGCTCAAGGAAATATAACAATATGGGATGATCAATGGGGTGGAATAGTTCAGAAATCTATAGTATAACGCTATGGATACTCTTCGCTAAATACCTACCGCTATGAAGAGAAATATGTCATAATATGACATGGGAAGATGTACAACATATCTACAGCTATTGCTATAATGAATTATTTACTTAAGAATTTGGAATTTTATCTTATCTCCATCTTTTCTTGCATTAATCTTTGTTTCTGTATAGTCAACTTTATTCATCTGTAGTGTTTGAATAACAGCTTTATAATGATTATCGAAGGCTTTGCCTGTATCCTTCAAATATCCTATTATTGGTTCAGGATGTCTATTTCTTCCAATCCATTGTGCTATTCTATCTTTGACTTTGATACTAAGAGTTATAATTAGTAATTGTCTATCAGGGACATCTACACCTCTTCCACAGAAAGATTTCTCATCAAATCCCGTTCCACACTTTCCTGTAGTACAGATTAAGATTTGTTTTGGTGTGTAGTCTTTCTTCTTTACCTTTTCCATAATGAGACTACAACCATAATCTCTAGATTCGAATATTTCTTTCAATTCATCGGCTTGTTTCGTATAATCTACTAGAATCATAGGATTCAGATCAATGTTAGCGATTACATATTCAACAACAACATTAGTTCTATGTGTGTTACTGTATAAATATTTCTTGACTAATTGCCAATCATTCTTAGAATTTACTTTTATAGAACTTGTCTTAACACCAGTGTTAATGCATCGTAATTCATGATGTCTTGGATCATATCTTCTAACAATTTTACCACAAGTAAGGTTTTCTAAGAATATTGTACTTCCATTATCTCTGACAGGAGTTGCAGTACAAACTACTATATGCTCTGGATGATTTATTGATAATATATTCTCTATTGAACATTTGGTACATAGATCATGACCTTCATCAATTACTAACACTTTTACTCTTGCTAACGTAGCTTCATCAAGCTTACTTATTCTCTTCTCCATGCAAATTAGGATTCTAACATCTTCGAATATTACTGGTAATCCTCCTCCTCTGCATAATTTTGATTTCTTAAGTCCGATCACAGCATAACCCACGTCTAATGAGATATCTATTGACTCAGCCCATTGATCCATTAGACCAGTTCTACCAGTTATAATCATTGCTAAGGAATCATCATCCTTAGATAAGAGGTTGGATATGAGTTTACATGCCATGATCGTCTTACCTGAGCCGGTATATGAAGCGAGTATTACTGATCCATAGTCAAAGAGATATTGCATACATTCTTCAATAACAACAGATTGATCAACTCTATCAATAGTCAGTTCTATTAAGAATTTTAGTCTGTCTTCTTCATCTGGAATTCCTAATTCTTCTACTCTGATATCGATAGGTAGATTATACTCGTCGGCTAATATAAGTCCGTAATACTTGGGTAATATTATGTCTCCATCCAAGTTAAGATACATAGGTATTGGTGCTTTATCCGAATCCTTAGGAAATCTGATTGTGAGATCATCTACTATCTTTTTTCCTACTTTCTTTGAGACAAATGGTCTAGGTATTTTTACTGACATCTGTCCAAGGATAAATTTAGATATCTAACTTAGTATTTAGTAGATGTATTGTATTCAAATTGAGGCTTTATAAACGACAATTATGGTTAATAGGTCTGACTTCTTAAGATGTCTAAATGAATTAAGTTTATTTTGCTTCAGATGTTCAAAAAGTGAGGTAGAAGTTCTTAATATTACGGGATTGAAAAATATCTTCGTAGATAATTTACGTTCTAAATTCCTTAAAGAATTCTCAGAAAATTATCTAAAGAAGCTAATCAATCAATTAAAAGGGTACTTCAATGATCGTGGAAATCTCATAGATTACGAAATAAACAAGTTGAATAGAGAACTTCCTAATACAATGCGCAGAATTAGATACGATTAGGTTTCGTTGAGGTACTTCGTTATATGCTTCATTAGAGACTTCATGGAGCTTATATTGACGTAAAAGACACATCGTGTCTTCTGTCTATTGTCTTCTGTCTATTGTCTTCTGTCTATTGTCTTACGTCTTACGTCTATTGTCTTACGTCTTACGTCTATTGTCTTCTGTCTTCTGTCTATTGTCTTCTGTCTTCTGTCTATTGTCTTCTGTCTATTGTCTTCTGTCTTCTGTCTTCTGTCTTCTGTCTATTGTCTTCTGTCTATTGTCTCACGTCTCACGTCTTACGTCTCACGTCTTACGTCTCACGTCTCACGTCTCACGTCTCACGTCTCACGTCTCACGTCTATCACCCTTATAGTGCCTTGAATACTTAAGCTATTCTAAGTAATATTAAGTATACGGATAAGATATAGAGGGATACTAAATGGCGAGTATTGAGAGAGACAAATTTGTCATCAATGACAATAACGTTTTAATTATCTCTGGAGGTCATCTCTACATGATAGGAACTCTTAATAGAATACGACTAGATCAACGCCCTTCTGACAACACTATTATCTCTAGTCTATTGATTAAATTAGAAGGTTTGTCTGACCTCATAGACTTAGCTTCTAATGGTACTAGTTCTTACGCTTTAAATTCAAGTGGTAATTTGATTAGTCTTAATATTCTTGACGAATTAGGGAATTATTTGACGTTCCCGACATATCCAGAATTACCAGTTAAGATTTCTATGGTAGGAAGTGTCGTTCTCATAACCAACAAAAGTTCTATTATTGCTGTTTACCCTGGTCCTAATTACAAGGAAATTCGTGTCATTGAAGGAACTGTTGAAGATATTATTACTTGTGGCTCAACTGTGTTTTTGTTGAAAGATGGAGATGTCAAAGTCTTATCATTAGAACAGAAGGCTATCAAAGGTTCTATCTTCGGAAATAAGTTAGATACTTTGAGAGTAGTTAAGAGTATCTCGATTAACAACAATATCTTACTAGTTGTAGGATTTAATGGAAGTGTAGCATCTTACAGAATTGAAGAACGTCAAAAATCAATTTCTGTGGTTAGAACTGAAAGAATTTCCAAATTTGTTAATTGTGATGATTTATTCCCTAATGGTAGAAATCTTGTAGATGTAATCGAGAAAATTGTCAGTCTTCCTGATGGTGTGATGATCTACGATGGAAGATCATTAATAATTAACAGAAATGGATCAAGATATGTGTTAGCTGACAATCTTGATATTACTTCAAAATTTGTATCCAATAAAGATGAAGTAATGTTCAATGATGCATCTGGGGTATTATACTATTACAATAAGGGTAAGATTATTACAGTAACTAGTAATTCTTCATTCGGCAAACGAGTTAAATTCGTAGCTAAGATCCATACTCTACTGGGTACGAATATGAATTATTAATCTATTAAGAGACAATTCGCTATGCTCAGGACACAATGTGTCCAACATATCCAACATATCCAACATGTAGAATATTTAAGATTTTTTCTCTTTGATTATTCTGCTAGGTTGTTGATTAATGATGCGAAATATTCGTTCTTGATTTATTGCATGATCCATGGCATAATCTAATAATTTAGACAGATTATAAGAACTATTGATTAAGATCTTGTATATCATATTCCTAATCGATGTAGTGTCGGCAATTCCCTTAGTATGTGCTAAAGATATGAGATCATCAATTAACAACTTTTGTCTATTACACAAGATTAAACATGCAATTATTCCTATTATGGAAGCATCATCTCTGATTACCATTGTATAAAGTGATATTGACATAGTTATTACAAATCTATCTAATCCCAAATATTTTCCGCATTTTTCTGCATCTTTCATGCTTGGTTTGCTATGATAACCTTCTGCAACTACTTGTCTAGCAAATCCAATGGTAGGCTTAATTAATTCGCTGAAACAACAATTAGAATTATCGAATAACATCTTACTGAGTAACTCGTAATATTCAAGTTTATTAGTCATTATGAGTGATCTCTTCAAACCACTCTTGCCACATATTCTAATGTTATCATTGACTTCATAGAAATTACTCTCCAAATCAGGTATTAAATCAAGCATCCAGAGTATAGTAACTCCTGTTGCGTATAGAGAATATTTGATTTGACGCTCATTTCTATTATTCGGAGTAATGTTAGGATATCTTCGAGCACAATCACTAGATCTCATAGCTAGAACATCTATTGGAGCTATAGTTTGAGTACAATATTTAGTGTATTCCTTAGTGCTATGCATAATTCCAAAATCGATAAGTTTAAGATTCATTTGACCATTTTCGGATATGTATAGCATATTTTCTCTCTTAACATCTCCATGCACTAAACCATTAATTTCTAAGAACGAGAGTACACCGATAAGTTGATGAATGAATCTATCTCTAACTTGTTCTCTAAGAAGCATAAGTGCTGTGATTTCTTCATGTTTCTTAGAAAGAATAGTGCATCTAATATCATAGCCTGAATTAGACAGGAAAATGGTATTAGTTCTTATCATGTTAGGATGTACTAGCTTACACCTAGTATAGACTTCATTTATGACAGAAGAAGTAGAATTAGAGATAACTTTCCTAACATAATTCTCCCCTTTATATTTAACCTCATCGATTACGCCATATTGTCCACCTTGCATATCAGATATCTTAATGATAGAGAGAGGATCATAGTGATATATAGTAGGTAGCCCAAGAGTATTAGACATAGTATATTCTTCGCGAATCTATTTTTATGTAGATATATGGTCTCGCGAGTGCCAATTTATATCTGGAGATCAAAGTGATCCACTTGTGTCGATAGCCGTATATACAGTCACTCAAAAGGTTCTTATTAAAAATGGTAGTAAATTCAATAGTACAAGTGCTTGCAATTCATCCTAATGGATTTAACGATGAAGAGTGGGATGCTGATCAAATATCAGCTAATACATCGTTGACCTGGCCTTATATCAAATCTCATCGTAAAGGTGTTAGTGGTAAATCTTGGTCTATTGAAGGATTAAGTTGTAATACATGTATTAATGAAGATGTTTTTGCACATAATCCAGATTACGGATGGATTATGAGTCTCATAAGTAAGAATCCATCTATTAGTTGGGCTTTCATCATGCGTAATCTAGACAAATATGCTTGGGATGCTAAGACATTATGTTCTCATCCTGGAATTGACTGGAATCAAGTAATAGCTCATCCAGAAGGCATTTTAGGAGTTCCTTGGGATATGGATCTCTTGAGTTTTAATTCTTCTTTAATGTGGAGAATTGTGGTAGATAACCCTAGAGGATTTGGAAGTAATTGGAATATGTCTGGAGTCTCTTTATTGTTAGATATTGATTGGGATTTTGTTAGAGAACATCGTGGTATCAATGGTAAAAAATGGAGCATGCCACATTTATCTTCTAATCAATCTCTGAAATGGTCTTTCGTCATGGAACACATAGATGGTCTTCATGGAAGATTTTTCGATACTTTCCAACTTAGTGGTAACAGCTGTATCTCACTTGATTATGTAGCTAGTACCCCAAATGGGCCTGATGGTAATTCTTGGGATATAACAGAACTTAGTTTCAATAGTGCTCTTACAGATGAATTCTTATCCGAACATCATACTTTACATGGCAAAGAATGGGAAGTTGAAATTCTATCAAGAAATAATAGTATCACTATGAACTTCATCATATCTAACCGAGATAGATATGAATGGGATATGGAAGAAATGAGTGTCTACAGAAACATCAAAGATATTATTGCTAATCTTAAGAATACAACTCCTCCAGAAGATCAATTAGAATGGGTTTTCAGAGCTATGAGTGTTAATAAAACTCTAACTTGGGAATTTGTGCAAAGACATATTAATGAAGATTGGGACCTATATTATCTATCTTCGATATTCTCATCAGATAGATCTTAAAATTGATGCATATTATGCATTATTAATTAATATTCTTGGGACAAATACTTAATAGAGACCCATTTTGTCATTAATGTAGCCTTTAACGCTATTTGTCATTCTAGTAAGCATGGGTGATCCTGAAACTTTCTTCTCAACCTCTTTCTCTACTAGATCTGCATTAATGTGTAAGACTCCATCTTTAACACTTACTGCCTTCTTAGGCATAGCATCAATCTTAGATTTAACATATTCTCTTTCACGAATCATTGTAGGACTTCTGCGGCTGGGGCTGGGGCTACGACTAGGACTATAGCTAGGACTTTGTCTCTCAATATGATGATGATCTTGTCTTTCGACAGATCGTCGTCTCTCAATAGGGTATTGTTTGACTGAAGTAGTTCTTGTTACAGGTTCAACGCATCCTCGTTGAGCTAATCTTGAAGCTTTGTGACGATCAATAGCACAATTAGATTGTCCATCAGCTCGCATGTTATGATGACGATCAATAGCACAATTAGATTGTCCATCAGCTCGCATGTTATGATGACGATCAATAGCACAATTAGATTCTACATTGGTTCGTGTAGCACATTCACAATAATGAGGCTTGAAACCACATTCATGACAGTTATGGCTTCTCTTCGAACAAGATCGACGACTTCCTGGGACATAATCCTGAATTGGACCATCTGCACAATGAGAATCTTTAGCTTGAATTGGTTTACAACGTCTATGCTCCATCTTTATTAAGAGTGATATTGCATTCCTAACATATCATGTTGACTAATCTTACATACTCCACTCTCTAGATAAATATTTAAAAAGAGACCCATTCCACAATAATTTCTCCGTTAAACGCTCATCAGGATATGTGATATATATCTTAACTTCTATCTCATCATCACCTTCGATTGGATTACAAAGTCTTACTTCTCCACATTTGCTGGAATAGACGGTAGCAATGTTATCAGCAACTCTGAGATTAGATAAAATTACATCACCGATAGAGACTCTTTTTATCAAATTCTTCTGTTGATCGAAGACTAGAGTAACCTTATTATCAGCAGATCTATAGGTAGGCATTTTAGAATGACGTAATACGTCTAGAGGATACTTTATAATTTAAGGAGTTGAGCCGAGTCTTGAGCATCGATAATCGAAGCACATATTGGCAAATGGTCTAGAAGAGCTGTCAAATCTTTTGATTATCTTTTTTCCAAATGTATTCTCAAGTGACATAACCCATTCATCCTTACAGACAATAACGATGTTCTTGAATTTAATTTTTGAGTTCTTAAGAGCAGAAAGAATCGCATCACTAGGTTTGTACTGAAAAATGTAAGACAATAGATCCTCCAACTCTAATTGATAATTTACTTCCTGATCAGCTAATACTCTCAAAGATCTTAAGATTCCAACAGGATCTGCGTTGGTAGGAATCGTAAATTTGTTAATTATTTTACCTTCCATTGCAGTCGATAGATTCTTAACTAATGAAGCATTTCGTTCATCTTTCTCTACTAACATCATCTGTTCCGATAACATCTTGATAATGATTTTCTCTTTAATTCCAGCTAATGAGATAATATGATGAGCCAAATACTTCGTGTAATCAAATTTGGATTCTAAGAGATCTATGATTACTTGATTTCTGTTATCATGTTTAGCATTCATTCCATAGACTGATTTGATCACAAATTCTACATATGGTACTTCAGAGATTGGAAGTCTGAAAGGAATGTTTGCCTTATCGAGAGGAATAGCTCCAGCCTTAAGGAGCAAATCAATAATTGCTTGATCTGCAATGACGTTAATGACGAAATCCAAGAAATAACATTTGATATCTTTGTGATAGAGCTCGAAGTTTAGATTAACGTTCTTCGAAAGTAATGCAACTAACACTCTTAATCTGGTCTTCATGCAAGCATTGACACCGATGAAACAGTAAACTATCGGTGGTACACCTCCTAAACTACAAATGTTTCCAATAGGATTGTTAATGTTAATTCCAGAAGCTTCCATTCTAGATACAGCAGAAATATCATTACGACTTATCAATTCGATAATATCATCATGTTCTAAGAATGACTTCTTATTCTTTAGCTTGTCTTCCAAGTTAGCAGAAGGATAGAGCACTAAATCATTAACTACAAGCTTACTCAGCAATTCAGACTGTCGTGATTCTGCCATTACAGTTCTCTTGACTTTTCTGTCTTTTGACTTACAGTCTTTTGACTTACAGTCTTTTGACTTACAGTCTTTTGACTTTCTGTCTTTTATCTCGCGCTAGAATAAGCCTTAAGATGGATGATAATACGATAGTATGATTCGATAAAAGACCAGAAGGTTAAAAGACTATAAGTCAAGAGACTGTAGGTCGAGATAGAAAATGAGTTCCGATAAAGCTATCTTAGATCTGTTAGTCTTATCAGAATTGGATGACATCGAAAAGTATGTCGTAGTTAACAACATTGATCCATTAACGACACCTATTGATTTTGCTGGAATTTTGTCATTAAGTTTAGTAGGTTGTGCATTCTCAATATCTAGAATTGATGTAATCAACAAGTATATGAGAGGAGTAACTGAAGCTACCAATCCAAAATGTTCTCCAATTCTCGACATATTAATTGCAACAAGGAATAAGGATACGATAGAATTCTTAGAATGTGAACATTTCAATATCATGATCTTGTACAGACATCTTCATGATGCTATTGAAAGTGGACAACTGAAACTAGCTCGTTACATTATGGATAGACTTCCTCCTAAACTTGATGAAGGAGAAGATTGTTTCTCAAAGAGTGTAGAGTACAAAGTAGTTAAGTTTAGCGATGAAGAAACATGTCTACATTTAATGCGATGGAGATCAAGTTCTAGGAGATTTCCTAGAGAATTACTTTGTCATGCAGCTCATAACCACTGGAAATATGTGGTTGCTCTGTTGCTGCAAGAAGGATACAGTTGTAAATCATCTCCTTCTCTTCTATTCCCAAGTGGTATACATCAAAATTATGAAAGTTATATTAATTAGATTGTTGGGAGATAATCTGGAAATGATCGAAAGAATGTTGACATATTATGTCTTATTGATTAACTTGATTGTTCTTCTCGTTTAATCGATAAGATATTATCCATAATAAGTGTGAATGTGCGGCATAACATGCCAATTAACCATCTCATTTAGCTAATTCTTCTAATTGTCGTTCTAATTCCTTGATCTCCTGATTCATTTCTGATGTAAGTTTACATAACGCATCTACAGCATCACCAATACTAATGTTTGCCTTTTCAAATATAGGATTCAACATTTGAAAACGACGTTCATAAAACTCTTTAACTTCATGAATTTCTTTTTTGATTTCTTCTGCATTATCCCATCTTAAAGATTTTCCAGATTCACTAACAGAAGTAGATGGAGAATGTATTTTTTTTTCATTTAGCGTAATAGAACGTGGTCGATTAGCTTTTACTTTGATGATTTTCTCAACTGTTTCTACTGATTCTTCATCTATATCTTCGTTAATATGATCCTCATTTTTTCCACCAAGAATTGGTTTTTTTATTAGCTTTATTGAGCTTAATCATCCAAGATCTAATAAGACCAACATCAGTTTAGGTGGTAACACGAAAGATTCTTGGTCTATAATCATCAATATCGAAAACATTATTACCAGTTCTTCCAAATCTATGTTTTGGAGGTAAAATCGCCATAACAACCGAACATTCTTTCTCATTCCTTATTCTAATCGCAAAAGATAAAGAATCTAAGTTCTTTCCAGGACTTTTTTCTATGAGGAGAGCACTTATTATAGTTTCATCTATTAACGTTGGATAAATCAATAAGAGCTTATTATCAGCAAATTTGTGTTGTATATCTTCCCTAAATTTTATTCTCTTAAGAGAAGGACGACGTATTGCATCTTTGATTTAACTAATGATGGGAGATTACATGGAATATCAATATATTCAATCTGATCTGTATCGTCTTCTTCTTGAGGAACAATAACATCTATAATATCAGTAACATCCATATCATTTTGTACCCCTCTGAAGTATCTCTTAGCTGCATTCCATCCAGCTAAACTTCTAGCACAGAATACTCTAGGTTGTATGCCTTCACATTCTAATATGTCAATATTCAATTCACATTCATAATTATCTCTCAATGAGACCAATAAAAGTGTGGACTTATTCTGTATTTGTTCAACAGAATATGATTCTGATATATTCTCATCTCCTATCAAGAAATTGATAAAATTAAGTATCTCTTCAATGATGGATGGATGGATAGATGAGTAATAAGTTGGAAGAATCTAAAATATCATTCCCTTTAATTTCTTCCAATCCTTCAAGTAGCATATTCCTAATTTATGATGAACTCTAAATTGTTAAATTATCTGTGGAATTATTGATCTATACAACATCTCCTAATCTAGACACGATGTGTCAATTAATTTATTGGGCTAGAATACCTCCTCTGACCTCCATAATAGGTCTAAGGATTGAGTTCACACGACAAGTACAGTTGCTACAACATAGTTTGCAAATAGCATCTGCAGCATCGAAGGTGAAGAAGTATCTCAGATGACCTGATCGTCTCTTCATTCCATTCTTGGAAGTGATAACTGGGTCATAAACCTTGGTAGCTGCCATCCGAAGTTCTTCGATGTTACATCCCCATTTGTTCAGTAGAGAGAGTAATGGAACTTGTCCCTGTTCTGCTGCACCTCTTGAGGCTTGCATGAGGACTTGGAATAGTTCGTTTCTTCTAGAAAGAGCAAGAGTGTAAATGACTGACGCAGATACTGAATCTCCTTCTCGTCGTTCATAGTCTGTAATAACCTCAGCAAAGATCTTGGTAGAGAGAAAGTTGCACTTACTATTGATGAAGTAGAGTTTGATTGCTTCTTCGAGATTACAAGAGCTAGAGATGATATCTACCATCACATAGGCAATGATTCTCTCATTCTTGAATTTACCCTTAGCGAGTGTGTAGATTTTGTTCGAGTTAAGGAGTGCTTCTGAGACTTCCATTCCCTTTAGGCCATATCTCTTAACAATGAGTTCTGCAATAGATCTCTCGAAGATGTAACGTTCGATGTGTTTTCGTGGCTTTCGTGTACCTGTGATAAGATGTCCATATTTCTCTCCACAATCCTCAATACTGACTTCATTAACAGGAGGTAAGAAGCTGGTGATAATAGTCTCATAGCCTGCAAAGACTCCTTCAATGACTGTAATGATAGGATTTTTCTTCTCTTCCTGAATTGGAGCGACAACAGGAGTGACAACAGAAGCTGGAATAGCTGGAGCTGGAACTTCTGGGACTTGTTCTACAATTGCTGGAATAACTGGAGCTTTTAATGAATCTTGTTTGAGATCTGGAATTACAACTAATGAATTCATTGCTGTAGACATGTTGAAAAAGTCTTCTTGTACGTCGTCGCTATCAGATAATGATTCTTCATCTTTGTCAGAATAGTCACTGTCCTCTGGATCATCACTGAAAATATCTTTGGGTAACTCTTCCACGTTGGCTGTTGGTGTAGCTTGTACTGCTGGCTCCATTGCGATAGTCGTAATTTTCTAATTATTATAGTATATAGTGATTTTAGCTCAGATAGAGATGACCTCAAAAATAACAACAAAAGACGTAGTACGTCATATCTACAATATTTAGAATCCACTTTGACTGATGGCAAACATGTGTTGGAACATATTGCACGATTCATATCTCTTAATCATTTCATTTTTCATTTTCATAGACTCTTCAGTAATCACTGAACCTTTAGTGCATGAATCACAGATTATAATATCATTGTTGACCATGTCTATTAAATAAAGATCATTACACACAAGACAAATTGAACATTCACATCTCTTCTCGACAATATTGAAGACATTATCTTTCGAACATTTGTCACAAAACAATTTGATAGAAGGAGGGTCAGGGATAAATTGATTTCTCTTGTTGAAGTACAATTCATTACCACAAGAACAATTATATTCTATGTTAACTTGTTCATTATCTTTGCCACATTTATCACATTTTATGAGTCCATTGCATTGTGAAACAATTTCGACTGGAATTGTAATCTCTGTCATGTCTTTATCTAATATTGTTTCATCCATTGTATGCTTTTAGCTATATCACGTAATACGTGATGAGAAGAATAATTATCTTCTATTAGAACCTCTGTCGTTGCCTCTACTTCTATTAGAACCTCTACCTTTGTCATTGCCTCTACCTCTGTTATCACTTCTGTTATCACTTCTATATTGTGTGCCAGAAGTATTTTCATCTCCTTTAGGTGATTTAATAACTTTCTTGATTCCAAGTATTGAAGAAAGTGTTATTGGATCAAAATCCAAATTTAGAGCATAATCTGATATATTCATCTCTGATACTGCATGTGTAATATCATTCTTGGTGAGTCTATTTTGTTTTTTATTTCCCT
>Ga0105046_10013718_pt1 | contig 12538 bp, 8 predicted proteins | sample MAT03_FD_78385 | JGI IMG/M metagenome (GOLD analysis project Ga0105046, IMG submission 78385) | Freshwater microbial communities from Lake Fryxell liftoff mats and glacier meltwater in Antarctica - MAT-03 (megahit assembly) | ecosystem: Environmental > Aquatic > Freshwater > Ice > Liftoff... | reverse complement strand
TCCGCACTGCCACGCCTTTTGTGACGCTTCCTGCAGACCGCGATTTTACCATCGGTATTGCGCTGGCCGACAGCGACGATGCCAACGATGCCATTGCTACTTTCCCTTTCACACTTGCTGAAGGAGAAACCTACAACGTAACTGCTTCGGGCATCGTAGGCGATCCGACGTATCCTTTTGGCTTGCTGGTAAACGGCAATGCACGCGAAGCCGGTATTGATCCGAACCTCGTGGACGTAGCCGTTTTGCACGGCTCACCTGGCGCACCCAATGTGGATGTGGACGCACTTTTCCTTGTCGACAACCTCATTCAGAACCTCGCCTATGGCGAAAATACAGCTTATTTAAATCTGGAACCCGGCAAATACGACCTAGCCGTGCGCGCAACAGGCGACCCAAACATCGTAGCAGCATACCGCGCCGATGTATCCGGACTTGCAGGCGGCGCAGCTTACGTGTTTGCTTCCGGCATTCTTGGTGGATCACCAGGTTTTGGCCTGTTCGCAGCTTTGGCCGACGGCACGGTGCTTGAACTTCCCGCAACGCCTACTGCACGTGTTCAGGTGATCCACAACTCGCCCGAACCCACGGTGGATGTGTACGCAGGCAACAGTCTGCTGATCGACAACTTTGTTTTCCGCACCGCTACGCCTTTCATCGATGTACCGTCCGACCGCGACATCACGATCGGTATTGCCCTTGACAACAGCACTTCGGTGAACGATACGCTTGTAGGTTTCCCTGTGAACCTTGTCACCGGCGGCACCTACACGGTTACCGCTACCGGCATCGTCGGTGATGCAACAACACCATTCACCCTGGCAGTTGACGGCAACGCACGCGAGACGGCTGGTGCAGGATTTACGGCGCTTGGTATTATCCATGGCGCTTTTGGTCCCGGCATTTTCAGCATCGATGTGGTTGAACGCGCAGAAGGCGTGTATTTCAACAATGTGGATTACGGCACGTATTCCAGTTTCATCGACGTTACGAGCGATACCAAATACCTCGACGTTAAATTCGCCAACTTAGATGATCTGATCGAAACTTACCGCATCGACCTGGATACCCTCGACGGAGAGGCAGTGCGTCTGTTCACCAGCGGCTTCCTCGGTACCAACCCGCCTGTGTTCGGACTTTTTGCAGCGCTCAACGACGGTACGGTCATCGAACTGCCTGTGGGCCGCGTAGCCCGCGTTCAGGTGGTACACAACTCGCCCGAACCTACGGTTGACGTGTACGCCAATGGCGGCTTGTTTATTGACAACTTCGAATTCCAGACCGCTACACCTTTCATATACATTCCGGCAGAAGTACCCATCAACCTTGGTGTGGCTTTGTCGAACAGTACTTCGGTGAACGACACCCTGGTGAATTTCACTGTGACGCTCGAAAATGAAAGAACGTACGCTGTTTTTGCCAGCGGCATCGTGGGCGATCCAGCTACGCCGTTTACACTCAACGTATTCGACCAAGCGCGTGAGCAAAACCTCGACAATACCAAAATCGAACTGGCAGTACACCATGGTTCGCCCGGCGCACCTTCGGTGGATGTGCAGTCGTATTTCGACAATGGCGCCACGCTGGTCAGCGATTTGCAGTATGGTGAATTTGTGGATTACCTCGCTTTGGATGCGGGTGCCTATTTCCTCGACATCGTGCCCAACGCCAACCCGAATGTACGTGTTGGTATCTGGGGTGGAGATTTCAGTGGCTTGGTGGGACTGAGCGGTATCGTGTACGCAAGCGGTTTGCTTGGCGGCGATCCTGCTTTTGACTTGCTGTTAGGACTGCCTACCGGCGATGTAATTCCATTGCCTTCGTATGCGCTCGGGCAGGTGATCCACAATGCACCGAGTCCGACGGTTGACGTTTATTTAGAAGACATACAGGTAATCGACGACTTCGTTTTCCGCCAGGCTACGAACTTTGGTTTGTTGCCCGCGCGTTTTCCCTTCACCCTGAACGTTGCCCCTGGCAACTCAACTTCGGTAAACGACGCCATTTTCAGCAAAGACGTTGAACTTGAAATCGGTCGCACCTACATCATCACCGCAGGTGGTGTGGTAGGCACCAACTTCGATTTGTTTGTGAATGAAGACGGTCGTGAAAAAGCACTTTCAGGCACTGGCGTTGATCTCGTCCTGTTCCACGGCGCACCCGATGCTCCGGGCGTTGACGTCAAACTGAACGGTTCGCCGTTGCTTATTTTCGACGACGTTTTCTTCGGTGAATACAGCGATTATTTCAGCGCGCCTTCTGGCCAGTACATTATAGACGTAACGCCTGCCAACGACAACAACACGATCGTGGCCAGTTACATTGCCGATGTAACTTCGCTCGAAGGACAGGCAGCAACGGTGTTCGCTTCCGGATTCCTTAACAGCACACCAGGCTTTGAAGTTTGGGTGGCTTTGGCCGACGGAACCACCTTCCCGCTGCCGCTCTTTGTGAGCACCAACGAACTGGACAACAAACTCAGCGACCTCAAACTCATGCCCAATCCGGTGGTGAGCGATTTGAACCTGCAGTTTGAACTGGGCGAAAACGAGGCCCTGCGCTACAACGTCCGCGATGTAGCTGGAAGGCTTATGCTTGAAGGCGACTTCGGCAACGTACCCTCCGGTGTGTTTCAACACAAACTCAATGTGGGAATGCTTTCTCCCGGCATGTACCAGCTTGAGCTTGTTTCGGACAGTGGCGTTAAAGTTGCCAAGTTCGTCGTGCAGCGTTAGTTTAAAGATTTGATTTTTTCAAAATAAAAATGGTGAGCCATCCCGATTTCGGGGTGGCTCATTTTTTGTTTTCATTTTTTGCCTACTTTTGTACCAAACAATGACAAAACAAACCGCCTGTTACCATGATTCGTTTCCTACTTAAAATCGGCATCTTCCTTGTGGTGGGTATCCTCATCTACAATTACTTTTGGGGAGACAACTCTGAAAAAGCCCAATCAAAAGCTGTTTTTGGAGAAATGCGCGATGTAGTTGTCTCCGTTAGCGGACTTTTGAAAACTGAAAAACAAAAATACAACGCCGGGAAATACGACCAAGCCCTCGACAAACTGGGCGACGCCTATGTGGTCATGCGCAAACAAGCTGCCAAACTCGACAAAGCAATGATGGACGACCTCAATGGTCTGGAAAAACGCCAGAAATCGCTCCAAAAAGAACTCGACTCCATCGAACGCGCTGAGGGCAAATCGAGCACCAGCAGCATTGAACAAACAGCGCGCAAGCAAGACCTGAAAAAAGAAATGGAAGCCTTGCTTCGCGATACCGACAAACTCATCAGAGCGGCTCAGGAGAAGCAGTAAAACAACTTAATGGTAAATTTCACCCGACACATCCTCGACAACGGTCTGCGTGTAATCATTCAAGAAGACCACAGTACACCACTTGTAGCCGTTAACATCCAATACTTTGTGGGCTCCCGCGACGAGCATCCCGACAAAACCGGTTTTGCACATCTGTTCGAACACCTGATGTTCGCGGGTAGTAAACACGCACCCGAATTCGACGACCCACTGCAACGTTCGGGCGGCGAAAACAACGCTTACACCACCAACGACTACACCACTTTTTACGAAATATTGCCTGCAGAAAACCTCGAAACAGCCCTCTGGCTGGAGAGCGACCGCATGCTGGCACTCAACATCACCAAAAGATCGTTCGAAGTTCAGCGCAAGGTGGTCATCGAGGAATTTAAGGAAACTTGTCTGAACGAACCCTACGGCGACGCATGGCACCACCTATCGGATCTCATGTACAAGGTGCACCCTTACCGCTGGCCTGTGATCGGACTTACGCCCGAACACATCGTAAACGCCGTGCACGATGATGTTAAGGATTTTTACCGCCGCTGGTACGGTCCGAACAACGCCGTATTGGTCATTTCCGGAAAAGTCAATACCGCAGATGCCCTGGAAATGGTAAAAAAATGGTTCGGCCCCATTCCTCCCCGCGACTTGCCGGTGCGGCAATTGCCGGTAGAACCCAAACAAAAAGGTGAAAAATTCCGTGAAGTGCGCGCCGATGTGCCTTTGCCTGCCATCTTTTTGAGTTTCCGAAGTCCGGCAAGAGCACACCATGATTTCTTCGCGCTCGACCTGTTGTCAGACGTGCTTGCCGAAGGCAACTCTTCGCGCTTGTACCGCCGGTTGTTGAAAGAACAACGCCTGTTTTCCTCCATTGACGCCTACCTGACCTCCAATTTTGACCCGGGTCTTATCGTGATCGAAGGCAAACCGGCTGAAGGTGTATCGATTGAAAGTGCGGTTGAAGGTTTGTGGAAAGAACTCGATATCCTGTCGAACGAGGCCATTGAGGAACGCGAATTGCTCAAAATCCAGCACCGTTTTGAAAGCACTGTGGTTTTTTCGGAAACCAGTGTTTTGAACAAAGCGCAGAACCTGGCATATTATGAAATTCTGAACAGGGCCGAATGGATGAATGAAGAAGTGGATGCGTACCTGAAGGTCACACCGGCCGACATGCAGCGCATGGCAAAGGAAACTTTCCGAAAAGACAATGCAGCGACGCTTGTTTACGTTCCTGAAGGTAAATAAGCGCCGATGATTCCTCTTGCCATAATCTTTTTTTACTCATCCCGTCCATGCAGTTCCCCACCCGTTCGTGCTTCGCAACCCTTTGCGCCCTTTGCCTATTGCCCGTAACCTCTGCTTTTGCCCAGGAACAACTCGGCATGCGCCTGGAGCGTTTCAGCGGTATTTACAGCGCCGCCATCAACCCGGCCAACACAGCATTCACACCCCACAACTGGGAAGTTAGCCTTTTCAACGCCGATGCTTTTTTCGAAAACAGCTACGCGTATCTCAACAACACCAGCATACAAAATGCCTTTCGCAACAACAACATTGTTGCCGCAAGCGATACATCGATGGAACGCCCGTTGATGCCCAACGACATCCTGCTTAGTTTTGCCGAAGGCGAAAAACCCATGCACGGCGTCATGCGCACGGCTGTTTATGGCCCTTCGTTCAGTGCGCGCATTGCAGAGGACCACATGGTGGGACTTACCTTCGGCGTGCGCAGCTTGTTCAGCGCTTACGAAATTCCGGAAGTTCTGGCGTACAACACCATCAGCAATGTCCCCATCGGCCAAAAGGTAGCCATTCCCCAAACACGTGGCGAAGGACTTGCCATGGCCGAAATCGCCCTGCATTACAGCCACCGGAACACGGATAATGACCTGTACACGGCATGGGGCATCACACCGAAAATCTTGCTGGGATTTGAAGGCTTTTACGCCAACGCCGACACTCCATTCGATTACACATCCATAGGCAGCGACAATACGGCGTTCGGGCAATCCGACTGGAACTACGCCCTCACCACCGGCAACTTAACCAGCAACAGCGACGACATCGAACTCAAAAGGCAGGGTGCCGGATTCGGCATCGATTTCGGCTGGGTTTGGGCCATGCCTGCCGAAGATGCAGCTGCAGATGATGATTATGCCTGGAAATTCGGCATTTCGCTGATCGATGCAGGCTTTTTGAAATTTGGAAAAGGCGGCGAAACACACCGTATTAATTTCCAGGATACAGTTAACGTTTCGGGCGCTGACTTCCCCAACACCAACGACCCGTACGAGCGTATACGGCAAGCCAGTCAGGCTTTTTTGGGTGATCCGACGGCTTCGTTGCAGAAAAAATCGTTTGTGATCGGGATGCCAACGGCTTTGTCGGTGCAATTCGATACACGCGTGACCCATGGTTTTTACGTAAATACCATGATCATGCAACGCTTCGTGCTTACGCCCAACAGCATCCACAGGCCCACCACACTGGCAACCGTACCGCGTTATGAGAAAAAATGGTATTCGATTTCCGTTCCCTTGGTCGTAAACGACTGGCGTTCGATGCGCGTTGGACTTTCAGCCCGCCTGGGGTTCCTGTACTTTGGCACCGACAATGTGGGATCGTTTATGGAAAAAGCCAAACAAAGCGGCAGCGATTTTTACATTGGGTTTAAAATCAACGCGCTGACGTTGTCGGGAAAGAAACTCAAATTTGGCGGTGGAGGTGGCGGTAGAAGAAGCCGGCAGAAGATGCGAAAAATTAAGTGTTATGAGTTTTAGTCTGAAGTGCCAAGGTTACCATTGCACGCGTTCAACGAAAAACCAACCCGTGTTTGACCCTTTTTTCTTCCGCCAATCTGGCATTTTGGTCATGGAGAATACCGGCTTCGATTTTTTTTGTATGAAGATTCCACCAATCCGTGGCTGAGATAATGCCTCCAGGGTGTTTTTCCAGTCGGTAAGCCATGGAAACGTTTACGTAAACTTTGTCGTTAAGCAACTGGTTCAATTTGCTGGGATGCAGATCAATCTCTCGGGCAAAAACGTTCTGTTTTCGATCTACTACCACTAGGTATTTCCTAAGAAATGCCCCAAAGTTGTATTGGTCTTCGTATTTTCCATATTTCAGATAATTTTCAATCTGGTATTTCAACCTTATGAGTTCAGCATACAGCCGTTGTGTATTCGACATTTGACCCAGCCGAAAAAACCGCATCTGTTTTAATTCGGAATCGGCTGCGTTCTTTTCCGCAGCATAAATGCCGTGCGGAAACACCAATGATTCTGCTTGCTCTTTTGCATTCAGGTGTTTTTACAACACCAACCTCAATCCAAAAAACAGCAACGCGGCCAAAAGAAAACTCACTGGTAAGGTCAATAGCCAGGCCAGTGCGATGTTTTTGATCGTTTTCTTTTGCAGGTTTTTTATGCCTCCCGAGGCTACCATGGTGCCTGCAATGCCCGACGACAACACGTGGGTGGTGCTCACCGGAAGGCCCAGACCAGTGCTCACACCGATGGTGGCTGCGGCGCAAATTTCGGCCGAAGCGCCTTGGGCGTAGGTGAGGTGGCTTTTACCGATTTTTTCGCCGATGGTCACTACGATCCGTTTCCAACCGATCATGGTGCCTATGCCAAGACAAACGGAAATGAGGACTACTACCCACATTGGTGCAAACTCGTAGGATTCTTTCAATTTTTTTACCTCCTGCTTTACGGATTTATCAAACGATGCCGGAATCACATTGCTTTTCAAATCCACTTCAACAGTTTTGTTGAGTTGCTGGATGGCGCGGCGTACCGCGAATACCTGTGCTTTATCCTTGTAATTGCAGGTATCGATTTGGGTCGCCGTTTGGCTGGCCATTGCCGACAAAGCCTGGATGTGTGTTAAGGTTACCGCATCGGCTTCGGTTGCAGCTTTTTCCAATGTCGAGGAAATGTTGCGGGCAGCGGCTGCGAATTCTGCTTTTGGAATGGCATGGTTGAATGCGTATTGCAAGGGCATAAAAGCCAGAAGCACCACCAGCATGAGTCCTACGCCTTTTTGTCCATCGTTGGAACCGTGGAAAAAACTTACGAGGGTACAGGTTGTAATGAGGACCGCCCGGATCCAGGTAGGTGGCGTTTTTTTGCCGGAGGGCTCCTGAAATATTTCCTTGTTCTTGAGTGTTGTTCGCAAGATGTACATCAGAGAAATGGCCAATGTGAATCCGAAAAGCGGCGAAATAAGCAAGGAAAGTCCAATATCTCCAGCTTTGGCCCAGTTTGGGCCACTGCCCTGGTGCACGCTCCAAAAGGCAAAACCAGCGCCGAGCAAAGCCCCGATGAGGGTGTGCGAACTGGAGCATGGAATCCCGAAATACCAGGTACCCAGATTCCATGCAATGGCTGAAAGTAACACTGCAAGAACCATGGCGCTGTTTTCCCCAACGCTTTGCATCATCAGGTCGTTTACCGGTATGAGTTTGAAAATACCCATTGCGACGGCTATGCCTCCAAGCATCACACCCAGAAAATTCCAAATACCCGACCAAACGACGGCTACCATAGGTTTTAAAGTATTGGTATAAATGACGGTAGCAACGGCGTTGGCCGTATCGTGAAACCCATTGATGGCCTCAAAAATACAAACGGCAACGATGCATACAACAAGTAAAACGGCAGAGTTGAAAGGAAGATCGGCAATAAATGCGAATGCCATATGGAAGTTGGAATTAATGTTTCTGCAAAATTACAAGGTTATCGGCAGGCGGTTGAAATGTCAGGTAAACTAATTGTTAAGTTTACGAAAGCGGAGTTTATGGGTTCTCCAAACTTCAAATTCCCCTCACCTTTCAACCAACAAAGGCAACACCACTTCTACCAAAGTGCCTCTTTCGGCGCCGTTGGATTTTTCACTTCGGTCGGTGATGCGCACCGGCGTGGTGATGTTGTTTTTTCCTAAGGAATGAAGCAATTCGAGTCGTTCGCGGGTGATTTCCATGCCCCTTGAGCGGTGCGCCTGGAAGCCGGGAGATTGCCGTTGTTTTTCTTTCCCAACATTGTACCCTACCCCGTCGTCGGTGATGCTCACCAGCAAAGTTTTGCCGTTGTCCTGAACGGCGAAATGGATCAGCAACGATCCGGTTTGCAATGGCCTCAAACCATGCTCGATGGCATTTTCCACAAAAGGTTGCAAAATCATGGTTGGGATGAAACATTCGTCGGGCTCAAGTCCCTTGGCCACCGTAATGTTGTACCGCAAGTGGTTGTCGAAACGCAGGCGTGCATTCAGGTCGAGGAAACGGTCGAGGAAATCGATTTCTTTTTCAAGGCTCACAAGCTCCTGACCGGAATAATCAAGCGTTTGGCGCATGAGTTTGGCGAACTTAGCCAGGTACGACGATGCTTCATCGTTTTTTCCGCTGGAAATCAATCCCTGAATGGCATTCAGTGCGTTGAACAAAAAATGCGGGTTCATTTGTGCACGCAGGGCGCTTGCCTGTAGGTTGGTGACCCTCAATCGCGCCATTTGCGCATCCTGCCTGCTGCGTTCCAATTCATAACGCGCTTCGAGTTCCTGCCTTTCCCGGTTGCGAGCCTGTTGAACATGCTGGTCGGTCCATTCCGACCCCCTGTATTGCAAAGTGTAAGCACTTTTATAATCGCTGCGCAGGGCAGCAAGCCAGGCCAACAATTGGGTAATCTGTGCGAGCAATTGCAGGTCCTGCCCTTGTTCACCAAGGATAAGCGCCTTTTGCAGGTGCTGCTCGGCCCTCTCATAGGAGGCGCGTTCGAGCAACAAGTCGGCGTGCCATTTTTCGATACGCGCCAGGTTGGTGAAGTCGGCGGGTTTGGCCGGATCGGGGTATTGACCGAGTGCTTCGTCGAACAGTTCGCGTGCACGTTCGGGGTGTTCTTGTTCAAATTCGAGGATGCCGAGGTTGGCAAGAGCATGGGCGCGCACTTCGGCATCGCTGCTTTCGGCATGCTGAATTGCGAGGTCGAAGTAGGCGCGCGCTTCGGTGTTTTCGTCCAAACTTCGTGCAGCCCTACCCGCATTGAGGTAGTGCCAAGCCAACCGCGGCCTCAAACGCCGTGCTTCCACAATGGGGATCACTTTGCGGTAAGCTTCCAGACTTTTTTGTTCCTCGTCGAGCCTCAGGTATAGGTCGCCCATGCCGCTCAAAGCCAAGGTAAGCATAAAATCATCTTTCAAAAAAGCATTTTCACCCAAACTGTGCAGGATGCTTTCCGCTTCCAGCAGCAAAGGCAAGGCTTCGTTGAGGTGCCCTGTATGCAGGTTGAGAAATCCTTCTCGGCAAAGAAGATAGGCCTGCAAACGTGGCGTAAGTTGTTTGCCTGCAAAACGGCGGGCCTGCTCGAGGCATTCAACCACCTTGGGCCAATCGCGACAATTGAGGTGTACTGCCGCCACATCCACCCAAAGTTCGGCGAGTTGCAAAGTGTCGCCCAATTTTTCCAGCAAGGCAAAAGCCGCTTCGGCATGTGCAAGAGAAGCTTCATACTGGCGCCGCTGGTTTTCCATAAAAGCACACCCACGCAGGTAACTGATGTGTAAATCCGCCGGAAAATCGGGCTTCAAAACCCGCTCCAGATCGATCAGCAACTGGGACGCTGTCTCAAAATCGGTGTACACCGCCTGTTCAAGGCGCACACTCCACTGCATGGCTTGCCTGAGTGCATCGTGCTGCATGTTTGTTGGAGTTTCAAGCGTCATAAGTCTTTTTATAGGTTGCAAATTAACAGCATTTTTTATGAGCGCGGACGTACATTTGATTCCTTTAGCATGTCGTCAACCTTTGGATTACCCCCAAGTACAAAAGTTATGAAAAGCATTGTTGTCTCCCTTTGTCGATGGTTTTGTTTCTCATAGCCTGTCAAACCCAGTGCCGCGTCCACCAACCAATCATCCAACACCGTGTTACCATCTGTCTTTTCTACCCGCAACATTGAACCGCCACAAGCAGCCAAACATCCCCATACCCTTCGTGCCACCAACGGCGATGAAAGAATGGATCCTTATTACTGGCTCAACCAACGCGAAAGCCCTGAGGTCCGCACCTACCTCGATGCCGAAAACCGCTATGCCGATGCGGTTTTAATACCTGTTGCCGGACTGCAAACCGCCCTGTTTGAAGAAATGAAGTCCCGCATCCAACAGGACGACAACACGGTGCCTTATTTTCACAACGGCTATTGGTATTACACACGGTACGAAACGGGCCTCGAATACCCCATCCACTGCCGAAAAAAGGAAACCCTCGACGCGACAGAATCCATCATACTCGATGTCAACCAGTTGGCTGAAGGACATCCCTACTGTGCTGTGACTGGTTTGCGTGTGAGCCCCGACAACCAAACCCTGGCCTATGCCATTGATTACAGCGGCCGAAACCTGTTCAGGGCCCAGTTCAAAAACCTGCAAACGGGGGCCATGTTGCCCGATTCTTTCAATGCCGGCGATGGCGACCTGGAGTGGTTTGCAGACAGCCGGCACCTCGCCTACACCACCCGCGATGAAGTCACCCTGCGCACCGACAAAGTGTGGAGGCATACCCTCGGCACGGATGCCCAACCAGACAAACTTTTGTACCACGAACGCGACGAGGCCACTTACGCCATGCTCGGCAAATCCAAATCCGAACAATTTCTTTTCATCAGTTGTGGGTATGCCCAAAATGTGGAATGGCAATACCTGAAAGCCGACCAACCCGACGGTTTGTTTGAAATGATCAAGCCGAGGGAAAAAGACGTGTATTACGATGTGGAACACCACGATGAATATTTTGTCATTCGAACCAACCTGGATGCCACAAACTTTCACATCATGCAGGCGCCCATTGGCGCACCTGGGGTGGCCAACTGGGTGGAAATGCTCCCGGAGAGGAACGATGTGTTGCTCGCCGGAATGGATGTTTACCGCGATTACCTGGTGTTGAACGAACGCAAAGGCGGATTGAAACAAATCCACATCATTCGGTGGTCGGACCGGCAGGAGCACGACCTTGATTTCGGTGAACCCACTTACGATGCCAATGTGGTGTCGCTGCCAGAATACAACACCCAAAATTTGAGGTACCTTTTTTCTTCTTTAAAAACACCTCCAAGCACGTTTGATTATGCCATGGATACGCGGCAAAAAAACCTGCGCAAGGTATTGCCAGTGCTTGGCGGATTTGATGCCGAAAACTACCAAACCGAATTCATCCTCATTAAAGCACGCGACGGTGTTTTGGTTCCTGTCTCGCTGGTTTACAAAAAAGGCATCAAACGCGACGGACAATCGCCCTGTTACCTACAGGGTTACGGATCGTATGGTTTTTCCTACGATGCCGGTTTCAACCGCAACCTTTTAAGCCTGATCGACCGCAATTTTATTTGTGGCATCGCCCACATCAGGGGCGGCATGGAAATGGGTTTTGAATGGTACGACAACGGCAGATTGAAACAAAAGATGAATTCATTTACCGATTTCATCGATGTATCCGAGTCGTTGTGCAAAGAAAAATACACCAGCCCCGACCGTTTGTTTGCCGGAGGCCGATCTGCCGGCGGTTTGCTGATGGGCGCCATTGCCAACATGCGCCCCGACCTGTTCCAGGGCATCATTGCCGGTGTACCTTTTGTAGATGTGCTCACCACGATGAGCGACCCGTCCATCCCACTTACCACCAGCGAATACACAGAATGGGGCGACCCTGCTGTGACTGCGGATTACGCTTACATGAAACAGTATTCGCCCTACGACAACGTGAAAGCCCAAGCTTACCCCAACATTTTGGTGCTCACTTCTTTCGCCGACTCCCAGGTACAGTACTTCGAACCCGCCAAATGGGTGGCCAAACTGCGCGATGTCAAAACAGACAACAACCTTTTGCTTTTCAAAACCAACATGAGTGGTTCGCACGGTGGCGCTTCCGGCCGCTTCGAAGTCTTGCACGAAAGGGCGCTGGAATACGCCTGGATGCTGGGTATGATCGGGAAAAAGTAAGTTTAAAGTTTAAAGTTTAAAGTTTAAAGTTTAAAGTTGCCGTTCGGCTTGGGATAGGAATGAAAAATGCCCAATTGCTTACTTTGCAAGTGATGGGGCATTTTTTTAATTAAACTCCAAGCCGAACGCTCACTTTAAAGTTTAAAGTTTAAAGTTTAAAGTTTAAAGTTTAAAGTTGCCGTTCGGCTTGGGATAGGAATGAAAAATGCCCAATTGCTT
>Ga0105046_10013716_pt1 | contig 12538 bp, 9 predicted proteins | sample MAT03_FD_78385 | JGI IMG/M metagenome (GOLD analysis project Ga0105046, IMG submission 78385) | Freshwater microbial communities from Lake Fryxell liftoff mats and glacier meltwater in Antarctica - MAT-03 (megahit assembly) | ecosystem: Environmental > Aquatic > Freshwater > Ice > Liftoff... | reverse complement strand
GTTGTTGGCGACGATGCCGATCACATGCCCGTCGAGCCGACCGAACCCGGTGGTGAGCTCGGGCGCGAACAGCGGCTTCAACTCGAAGAAGGTGTCCGCGTCGACCACGCACTCGATGACGCGATGCATGTCGTAGCCGGCCGCTTCCAACGCGGGTAGTTCGGTGCGTGCGAGAGCACGCACGGGCTCGTCGGGCTCGGCGGCCAGTGGGCGGTCGCGCCAGCGGTCGGGCAGGTAGCTGAACAGGTGGCGGGCCTGGTCGATGGCGTCGGCGTCGTCGACTGCAAGGTTGTCGCCACAGCCGCTGACGGTGGCATGCATCCGTGCGCCGCCCATCTCCTCCAGCGTCACGATTTCGCCGATGACCTCCTGCGCCATGCGTGGCGAGCCGAGGTACATGCTGGCGTTGCCCTCCACCATGATCACCACGTCGCAGAACGCAGGGATGTAGGCGCCGCCGGCGGCCGATGGCCCGAACAGGCAGCAGATCTGCGGCACCTTGCCGCTGAGCTTCACCTGGTTGCTGAAGATGCGGCCCGCTCCGCGGCGACCCGGGAACAGCTCGACCTGATCGGTGATGCGCGCGCCGGCGGAATCGATGAACCAGAAGATGGGCAGCTCGTGGCGCAGCGCGTACTCGGTGACGCGCACGATCTTCTCGACGGTGCGCGCACCCCACGAGCCGGCCTTCACCGTCGGGTCGTTGGCCACCACGAGGGCAGGTCGACCGTCGACACGGCCCTGACCGGTGACAACGCCATCGGCCGGCAGATCGGTGGCGAGCGTGTTGGCCAACAGCCCGTCCTCCACGAATGTGCCCTCGTCGAAGAGCAGCGCCAGCCGGTCGCGCACGAACAGCTTGTTCTGACGCGCGAGCTTCTCGCCTTCCTTGTGCAGGTTGCCCGTGAGCGCTCGTGCGGAGCGCAGCTCGAGGTCTTCGTGTTCGTTCATCGCTCGCTCTTCATCCGACTGGGAGACCTATCCGACTGGAAGGCCCAAGCCTCGCGCAATCACCAGTCGTTGGATCTCGCTGGTGCCCTCGCCGATCTCCAGGATCTTGGCGTCGCGATAGAAGCGGGCGACGGCCGACTCCTCCATGAAGCCCATGCCGCCGAACACCTGCGTCGCAATGCGAGTCGCGGTGACCGCGGTTTCGGTGCTGTACAGCTTGGCCATCGCAGCCGCCTGACGAAACGGCTTGCCGCGCTCCTTCAGGCGGGCGGCGCCGTACGTGAGGTTGCGGCTGTTCTCCACCGCGACGGCGAGGTCGGAGAGCTGGAAGGCGAGACCCTGGAAGCGGCCGATCGCGCCGCCGAACGCTTGCCGCTCCTTGGCGTAGTCGACGGCCAGGTGCAGGCACGCCTGTGCGCACCCGACGGCGAGGGCGCTGATGGCGATTCGGCCATCGTCGAGTATGGCGAGGAAGTTCTTCAGCCCGGTGCCCTGTGCGCCCAGCATGTTGGCGGCCGGCACGCGGCAGTCGCTGAGCGTGATGCCGTGCGTGTCGCTGGCGTGCCAGCCCAGCTTGCGGTAGGCGGGCTCGATGGTCATGCCGGGTGTGCCTGCGGGAACGATGAACGAGGAGATCTCAGGTCGATCCGTGGCCGCTCCCGTCAGTGCGGTCACGGTGACGATGGACGTGATGGCGGTACCTGAGTTGGTGATGAAGGCCTTGCTGCCATTCAGTACCCACTCGTCGGTGCGAGCGTCGTGGACGGCGCGAGTGCGGGTGCCACCTGCGTCGCTGCCCGCATCGGGTTCGGTGAGGCCGAAGGCACCGAGCGCGCTGCCGGCTACGAGCGCCGGCAGCCACTCTGCCCGCTGCTCGTCGCTGCCGAACGAATGGATGGGGTTGGCGCCCAAGCCGACCGCTGCCGACAGCGTGATGCCCAGGCTCTGGCTGACCTGGCCGATCTCTTCGATCGCGATGCACAGCGACGTGAAATCGCCATCGCTGCCGCCCCACTGCGCTGGGAAGACGATGCCGAAGAGGCCAAGTTGGGCCATCGCTGCCACGGCCTCCAGTGGCAGTTCGGCGTCCGCTTCCCAACGGTCGACGTGGGGTGCAAGCTCCCGGCGAGCGAAGTCGCGCACGACCAATTGAAACGCTGTCTGTTCGTCGGTGAACTCGATCATTCGCTACCCCCTCATTTGAACGACACGATTGAACGCCCGTTAAAGTAGCAGGGCATCACGTCACGCTGGCCAGCCGCCCCAAGTGGTCGCCACCCGGTACCGTGCGAGTGTGCTCAACCCGGTTGGTTCTCTGCGACACATCGCCGTCGGCGGTTCGCTGTTGGTTGGTCCTTTTCTGGTACTCGCCGGCTTGATGGGTGGCGGTACGCACGAGGAACGATTCGATGCCAAGCAGGTGGTCGTCAGCCCCATCGGTACCGATGGAGTCCGCATTCGTGAGGTCGTCGACGAGGACTTCGGCACGTACGACCGACACGGCTACGAGCGGATCATCCCCAACGACTTCGGCGCCGCAACTGATGTCGACGCGAACTCGTCGACCGCGCCGGATCAGGTCAGCGTTTCCCCCCAAGGGTTTCAGACTCGCATTCGCATTGGCGATCCGGATACCACGGTCGATGGGCAGCATCGCTACGAGCTGTCGTACACGTTGCCGGCGGCGCAGCTGTCCACTGGGCAGTTGGCACTCGACATCATCGGTGATCCTCAAAACCCCGAGAAGTTCGAGACGGGCCGCTTCGAGGTCGTTCTGACCGGCTTCGAGCTCGCCAATCCGACGTGCAACGTCGGGCCGGCCGGCACGGTTGGCGGTTGTGAGCTCGCCCACGACGGCGAGCTGTATCGCGTGGTCTTCGAACCGCTGCCCGCCGGTTACGCCGTGACGGTTGGCGGCGAGATTGTGTCACTGACGGAGCCGATCGATGTGGCGTTGCCGGCGCCCATCTCAACTCGCCAGAGCAACTCGTGGCCGTTGGTCGCGGGTGTTGGTCTACTTGGCGCGGCAGCGGGGTTTGGTGGCTATCGCATCGCTCGTCGTCAGGGGCGCAACGACGTGGGTGGTGGTGGCGGCGCGGCCGACGCTGCTTACGGCGCTTCCGGTGGCCCCACCCGGTTGGTGACCGATGAGGAACTCGACTCGATGGTGACCACCGAGTTCGTGCCGCCCGCCGGCATTCGGCCGTGGCAGGGCGCGCTGTTGTTGAACGAGACGGTGGACAGCGCCTCGGTGTCCGCCTGGTTCTCCGATCAGATCGCGGTCGGGGTGGTCGAGCTGACAGGCGACAGTCCACAGATCCTCTCTGCCGGCCCTGCGCTGGAGTCTGCCGAGCCGATCACACAGCAGCGCATCACCACCCTGCTGGGCACCGATGGTCAGCTGATTCTGGGTAAGTACCAGCCGGAGCTGGAGACGCTGTGGATGACGGTGATGGCTGAGCAGAAGCAGGTTGCCGCAGCCTCGGGTTGGTGGAACAAGTTCGCGCCCGGTATGTCACCGAAGTTCCCTACTGCACTTGGCGTGGTCACGGCCCTGGCCGCCGCCGTGGTCGGTTTCTGCGTCTGGAAGGGCTTCCTGGCCAGTTGGCCGATCGCGTTGTTGGCAGGGTTCGCGGTGCCGGCAGTCGTGGCTGGAATCGCGTATCGCCCGTTACTGCCGCAGCGCAGCGCGACCGGCAGCGCGCTCGCGTTGCGCACCGAATCGTTCCGCCGCTTTCTGGAGGCCAGCGAAGGCACGCACGTCGAGTGGGCGTGGAAGAACGGTTTGCTGCGTGAGTACTCCGCATGGGCAGTCGCGTTGGGCGCAGCGCAGGCGTGGGGGCGAGCCGTCGCCAGCAGCACTGTCCCATCGAATGATCGCTTGCTGCAGACCGCGCCACTCTTCATCTATAGCCATGGTGGCGACTGGTCGGCAGCGCGCACCAAGCCCGCGCCGGCCGGGGGCGGCGGCAGCTCTGGCGGCGGCGTCTCCGGCGGGTTTTCGGGCGGCGGCGGTGGTGGCGGGAGTTCAGGAAGTTGGTGACCGCAACTCGCTCCGAGCAGATCCTGCGTGCTGCTGCGCATCGCTTTGCGACGCAGGGCTACGGCGCGACCAGCATTGACGACATCGGCGCCGCTGCCGGTGTCAGTGGCCCTGCCATCTACTGGCACTTCCCGGGCAAGCAGGCGTTGTTGGCGGCGATGCTCACCGACGTCAGCGAGCAGCTGTTGTCGAGTGGCCGGGCGTGCGTCGACGTCGCCACCGATTCCGAGGCTGCGCTGGCAGCACTGGTCGACATGCAGGTTCGGTTTGCGCTCGGTCAGCCCGACTTGATCGTGGTGCACAGCCGCGAGTTACGTCAGCTCGACGAGCAGCAGGCACACACCGTGCGCGCCTTGCAGCGCCAGTACGTGGATGTGTGGGTCGTGGTGCTGCGCCAGTGTTACCCCCGCATCGCTCGCGCTCGTGCAACCGCCGCGGTGCAGGCGGCGATCGGTCTCATCAACTCGACCCCGCACAGCGGTACCTTGCAGCCGCGCACACTGTCACCGATGTTGCGCGACATGGCGCTGGCTGCGCTGCACGCCATTGGCAACGAAGGAGCCCACCGATGAACCTGCCTCAGCGCATCACGATCCGCGAAGTCGGTGCACGTGACGGCTTGCAGTCGGAGACGCCGCTCGGTGTCGACGATCGGTTGGAGTTGATCGATGCGCTGCTGATCGCGGGCGTCACGCACATCGAGATTGCCTCGTTCGTCAGCCCCACGGCCGTGCCCGCGATGGCAGGTGCGGCAGAAGTGGTTGCCGCGCTCGGGCCATTGGATGGCGTGGTTCGCACCGCACTGGTGCCGAACGTGCGCGGCGCCGAGCTGGCTCTGGCCGCCGGCATCGACGAGCTGACGGTGACCATCTCTGCCTCGGCGACCTATAACCAGCGGAACGTGCAAATGTCGATCAACGAGTCGGTCGCTGCGATCGAAGCGGTCTGCTCGCTGGCTGGGCCGGTGCCCGTTGACGCGGTGATCTCGTGCTCGTTCGGTTCGCCGTACGAGGGCGACGCACAGCCGGCGGACGTGGCCCTACTGGCCGAGCGCCTGCGTGCATCCGGCGCTGCCGCGATCACCCTGGCCGACACGACGGGCATGGCTACTCCGAGGCGAGTCGACGACGTGTTGGCCGTCACCGGCAACAACGTTGGGCTGCACCTGCACGAGACCCGTGGGACTGGCCTGCTGAACCTCTACGCGGGCTTGCAGGTCGGGGTTGTGCGGTTCGACACGTCGGTGGGCGGCCTCGGCGGCTCCCCGTTCGCCGCCGGCGCTGCTGGCAACGTCGCGACCGAGGAAGCGGTCGCGCTCTGCGACGACCTAGGCATCCACACTGGCATCGGCATCGAGGCGCTGATCGAAGCGGCGCTGTTGGTCGAACGTTTGGTCGGCCACCCCGTCCCCAGCCGCGTCGCCCACGTCGGCCCCCGCTCGCGCCGCGCCTAACCCATCCGAGTGCCACGCTGCCGGTGCGAGTACCCACTCGCATGGCCCGTGGCACTCGCACCCCGGGCTCGGATGCGGGCGGGCTACTGCAGGCCGCGGAGGGCGCCGCCGTCGACGGGGATCGACACGCCCGTCACGTAGCGGGCCGAGTCGCTGCACAGGAAGGCGGCGATGCGGCCGAAGTCGCCGGCGTCGCCGAGCGTGCGCGTGGGCACCGTGGCGGCCAGGTTGCTGGTGTCGCCATAGAGCGAGGTGCTGCGGTCGGTCACGTGGAGGCCGGGCTGCAGCGTGTTGACGGTGACACCGTCAGGCGCGACCTCGGTGGCGACTGTCTTGAGGAAGGCGGTGAAGCCCGCGCGGGCCGTGTTCGACAACATCAGATTACCGATGGGCTCGCGCGCCGACGTTGACGTGATGGCCACTACGCGACCCCAGCCCCGCGACCGCATACCGGGCAGTGCGGCCTGGCACAGCGCGACACCGGAGAGCAGGTTCAACCGCAGCGCCGCTTCGTACTGCTCGAACTCGAGGCTGGCGAACGTGCCCGCGATAGGACCGCCGGCGTTGACGATGACGATGTCGATGCCGCCCATCAGCTGGTCGGCAGCGGCGACCAGAGCCGGGATGGCGGCGAGGTCGGAGAGGTCGCCGACCAGTGTGTGCGTCGGTGTCGGGATGGTTGCGGCTGCGGCCGCAAGGCGGTCTGCGGTGCGGGCCAGCAGGGTGACCTGTGCACCCTCGGCGGCGAGTGCTTGCGCACACCCCAAACCGAGCCCGCTGGACGCTCCAGTGACGAGTGCCCGACGACCATGAAGTGCGAGTTCCATGAAAAGTAGGATGCCACCGATGCAACCGTTGTGGACACCAACCGCCGAACGAATAGCGGCGACTCGCTTGGAAGCGTTCCGTCGGTCGGTTGCCGCCGACCATCCTGAGGTCGTCGATTCCGTAGCTTTGCACGCCTGGTCAGTCGGCACGCCGGGCGAGTTCTGGCAGCGCGTGTGGCAGTACGGCGATGTGATCGGCGAACCCGGCCCGGTGGTGTTTGATGCGGCTGACGGGTCCATCCGGAGTGCTCGATTCTTCCCGGAGTCGTCCGTGTCATACGCCGAGAACGCTCTGGCCGAGCGACCCGGTGCGGGCGAGGAAGCAATCGTCGCGATCAGTGAACACGGCGAGCGCCGCGTGCTGACCTGGCCCGAGTTGCGTGCCGCTGTCGCCGCGCTGGCCGCCGCGTTGGTTGCCGATGGCGTGCAACCGGGCGACCGCGTTGCCGCCTACATGCCGCACGTGACCGAGACGATCGTTACCTTCCTCGCAGCCAACGCAGTCGGCGCCACGTTCACCTCCACGTCCAGCGACTTCGGCGTCGATGGCGTGGTCGACCGTTTCGGCCAGACCCAGCCGACCGTGCTGGTCGCGGCCGACGGCTATCGCTACGCGGGCAAGGAGTTCGATTGCCTTGGGCGCATCGCCGCTATCGTCGAGCAACTGCCATCCGTTCGCCGCACGGTGGTGGTGGCCGTGCTCACCGACGCTCCTGACGTGAGTGCCATCGCCGGTGGTGTGCGGTGGGCCGAATATCTCGCACCGCACTCCCGCGCACCGCTGCGCTTCACGCGGCTGCCAGGCGACCACCCCGTGTACGTCCTCTACTCCAGCGGCACGACGGGGAAGCCGAAGTGCATCACCCATCGAGCGCTCGGCGTGTTGCTGATGCACCTCAAGGAGCACCAGCTGCATTGCGACATCAACGCCGGCGACCGGGTGCTGTACTTCACCACCTGCGGATGGATGATGTGGAACTGGCTGGTCAGCGTGCTGGCCAGCGGCGCAACAGCTGTGCTGTTCGACGGCAACCCGGTCTTCCCGACGGCCGCCCGTTTGTTCGACATCGCGGAGAGCGAACGGCTGACACTGCTGGGCGTTTCGGCCAAGTACATCGACAGCGTGCACAAGGCCGGCGTGCGGCCAGTCGAGTCGCACGACCTGTCAGCGCTGCGCACGGTATGCAGCACCGGCTCGCCGCTCGGCGAAGAGGGCTTTCGCTGGATGTATGAGGCGGTGAAGCCCGACGTGCATCTGGCCAGCATCAGCGGTGGCACCGACCTGTGCGCGTGCTTCGTGTGCGGCGACCCCACACGGCCGGTCTACGCGGGCGAGATACAAGGCCCTGGGCTGGCGATGGCGGTGGAGGTGTTCTCCCCCGACGGCGTGGCCGTGACCGAGCCGGGTCAGAAGGGCGAGATGGTGTGCTCGGTGCCGTTCCCCAGCGTGCCCGTCGGCTTCTGGGGCGATGATGGGGAAGGCTCGAAATTCGATGCTGCCTACTTCCAACGCTTTCCCGGCGTGTGGGCCCATGGCGACTTCGCCTCGTGGACCGAACACGGCGGGATGGTCATCCACGGCCGCAGCGACGCCACGCTGAATGCCGGCGGCGTGCGAATTGGCACCGCCGAGATCTACGCGCAGGTCGAGCAAATCACGGGCGTGGTCGAAGCAATTGCGGTCGGGCAGGAGTGGGACGACGACACGCGCATCGTGCTCTTCGTCCGCCTCGCTGAGGGCGTGCAATTGAACGATGCCTTGCAGGCGGAGATTCGGGCGCGCCTGCGTGCACACGCGTCACCGCGGCATGTGCCGGCACGCATCGTGCAGGTGGCCGACGTGCCGCGCACGCGCAGCAACAAGATCAGCGAGTTGGCTGTGGCCGACGTCGTCAACGGCCGCGAGGTCAGAAACACCGAAGCCCTCGCCAACCCCGAATCGCTAGAGCACTACAAGTCCCGCTCCGAACTCGCCCAATAGCCCCTCACCTCCCCACCCCAACCCTCCCTACCCATGGCCCTGGGACGCATCCCACCCATTTGCGCGCGCAAGCTGGTTCTGGGCAGGGATCGTTTCGAACGGGTTTCTGGGTGTCCTGCGTCCCGGCTTCCGGGACGGAGAACCCACTTGCTGCCGAAACTCGCAGCACCTGAGCGGCTACGTCAGGACGAAGCCCTCGTAACCGTTGGCGGCGACGGCGTCGCATTGCTCCGCGTACGGGGGGAAGCCGGGGAGCGGCATGAACACGCGGGTCTTTCCTGGCACGTTTGCACCGAGGTACCACGAGTTGCAGGTCGGGAACAGGGTCATGTCGGCGACGGCATTGACGTAGTCGACCCAGGCGTCTTGTGCCGCCTCGGCAGCTTCGATGCTTCGCAACCCGTGCGAGCGCATGGACACCAAGCAGTCGCGGATCCACTCGACGTGCTGCTCGATCGATGTGATCATGTTGGTCAGCACCGACGGGCTGCCCGGGCCGCTGATCGTGAACATGTTGGGTAGCCCGTGCACCGACAAGCCGAGATATGTGCGCGGGCCCGCGGCCCACGCGTCCTGCAGAGAGATAGCAGGCCCGCGCGCATTGATCTTCAGCAGACTGCCGGTCATCGCATCGAACCCGGTGGCGTACACAATTGCGTCGACGGAGAAGTCGATACCGCCAACGCGCACACCGGTGGCGGTGACCTCCTCGATGGGCTGCGTGCTCACGTCCACCAGCGAGACGTTGCCGCGATTGAAGGTTTCGTAGTAGCCGGTGTCGACGCACAGTCGCTTGCACCCGATCACATGCGACGGTGTCAACAGCGCGGCGGTGGCAGAGTCGGTCACGATCTCGGCGATCTTGGAGCGCACGAACTCGGCTGCCGTCTCGTTCGAGCCGGGGCTGAGGATGATGTCGTTGTACCCGCCCAAGAAGCTGAGGCCGCCGACCTCCCAGCGTTGCTGGTACTCAGTGGCGCGCGCCTCGGGCGTGACCTCGAAGGCGCCGATGTCGCCACGCGCTGAACGGGCGCCGAAGCCACCGGCCATCTGTCGGTTCGCCGCGCGCAGACTGGCGTAGTCGGCCTTCACCTCCGCAACCTCATCGGGTGTCAGGCCGCGGTTGTGGGCGGGCACGGTGTACGACGCCGTGCGCTGAAAGACAGTGAGGTGCGCGGCCTGCTTCGCGATCAACGGGATCGACTGCACCGCAGACGACCCGGTGCCGATCATCGCGACGCGCTTGCCGGTGAAGTCGACACCCTCATGCGGCCAGGTGCCGGTGTGATAGCTGGGGCCGGCGAACGTGTCGCGGCCGGGGAACTTCGGCAGGTTGGTGCTGCTGAGGCAGCCGACGGCAGTGATCATGAACTGAGCGCGGGTGGTCTGTTCGGTGCCGTCGTTCGAACGGGTGACGATGGTCCAGCCGGTGGTCGCGTCATCGAAGTCGGCGGAGAGCACGCAGGTCTCGAACTGGATATCGCGACGCAGATCGAATCGGTCGGCCACGTGCTGCGCGTACCGCAAAATCTCGGGCTGGCCGGCGTAGCGCTCGGTCCATTCCCATTCCTGCTCCAGCTCGGGGCTGAACGAGTAGCTGTACTCCAGGCTCTCCACGTCGCAGCGGGCGCCGGGGTAGCGGTTCCAGTACCAGGTGCCGCCCACGTCGTCGGCCACCTCGACAACCCGCGCTCGGAAACCCTGCTCGCGCAGCGCGTACAACATGTACATGCCAGCGAACCCAGCCCCGATGATCACCGCATCGAACAGCTCGTCTCGTTCGTTGCCAGCCACCTGCACCACCCCCAAGCCGGAGTTTACGTCGAGCCGCCGGGCGCGATCTCAGTGGGCGCCGAGTTGGCGACTGCGGTGACGCCGTCGTAGACATCGGTGAAGCGTGTCGTGAGCGGGCTGCAGCCGGCGCGGATGATGTCGGGCTCGCGGAAGTCGAAGATCACGTTGCGGGCCGTGAGTTCCTTCACCAGCGACTTGGCCCGCGAGTGTTGGATAGCGACGTGGTTGCCGCGTTTCGCCGGGTCTCGCGGCGTGGGTGTGGCCAGGCCGTACTGATCGCAGAGCTCGATGGCGAAACCGGTGAGCGCCGAACCCTTGGCGTGGATGGCGGGCATGCCGGCCTCTGCCGAGAGCGCGATACCGACCTCGGCAGCGACCAGCGCGAGGATCGATGGCGTGCCCAGCATCATGCGGGCGATGTCGGGGCGGGGGTTGAACGTCGGGCCCATTGCGAACATGTCCTCATTGGCGAACCAACCCCAGATCGGCTGGCGAACGGAGGCGTGCAATGCACGGTCGACGAACGTCCACGCCGGCGCACCAGGGCCGCCATTGAGGAACTTGTAAGTGCAGCCGATGGCCAGTTCCACCCCGCACGCATGCAGGTCGATCTCGACCGCGCCCGCTGCGTGCGAAAGGTCCCACACGGAGACAACACCGGCGGCCGTGGCGCGGGCCGTCTCCGCGGCGACGTCGAGCAACTCGGCCGTGCGGTAGTCGATGACGGACCGCACCATCACTGCCACGTCATCGAGTTGGTCGAAGCCGTGGCGGACGGTGAGGCCGAGTGCCTCGGCGATGCCATCGACGACGTAGCGATCGGTGGGGAAGTCGTCCTCGCTGATCGCGATCACCGTGCGCTTGTGGCCACGTCCGGCCGCCAGCCCGAGCGCCGCGTGGACTGCCTGGTACACGTTGAGAGTCGTGTTGTCGTGCAGCGCCACCTCTCCCGGCGCGGCGCCGATGAGCGGCGCCAGCACATCGCCGACGCGCTGGGGCATGTCCACCCAGTGGTCCCAGCTGCGAATCAGCCCGGTCGCCCAGTCCTCGTTGTAGACCTCGGTCAGCCGCTGCAGCGTTCGCTTCGGGGGCATGCCCAGCGAGTTGCCGTCGAGGTAGATCACCGTCGGGTCGGGAATGTGGAATCGCTCACGAAATGGTGCCAACGGGTCGGCGGCGTCCAGGGCAAGTGCATCATCACGACTGATCACGTGCTGAACTCTACGACCTGTCGAGCAGCCATCCGAGTGGGTACTCGCACCCCGGGGTGCGAGTACCCACTCGCATGGCGGCGCGGCACTCGCACCGGCAGCGTGGCACTCGCACCGGCAGCGTGGCACTCGCATCCCGCGGACTTGGGTTGGAGCTACAGCAGGCGGATGAAGCTGGCGTGGCGGACGTGGCCGTCGTTGGTGAACTCGGCGATCTCCACCATCGCCCGCAGCTCGGGTCGCACCCAGGTTGCGTCGGCCAGGTAGCTGCGCGGAGGCGTCTTGTTGAACGGACAGTCGGGCGTGGCCAACGACCGCAACGTGGAGGACAGCGACTCGAGCAGCGCCTGGTCGAAACCGGTACCCACGCCGCCCGCGAATCGCAGCGACCCGTCGTCGTCGGGCACGCCGACCAGTAGCGCGCCGAACGTGTTCGACCGCGTGCCGTTGCCCTGGTTGAAGCCACCAACGATGACCTCCACCTGCACGCGGTGCTTCACCTTGCGCCAGTTCGGCGAGCGTTTTCCGGGCAGGTACGGCGACCCCAACCGCTTCGCCATGATGCCCTCCATCCCCTGTGCGGCAGTGACCTCGTACAGGGTCGCGCCGTCGCCGATGCGGTACGCCGGCACCGTCCAGTTCGAGCCCGGCTCGACCAACGACTCCAGCAGCGCCCGCCGCTGCTCGTACGGCAGCGACACCGTGTCGGTGCCCGCGATCTGCAGTACGTCGAACGGGTAGAACACGACCTGCGCGCTGTGCTGTTGCAGCAATCCGAAGTTCGGGCGACCGTTCGCATCGAGCACCACCAATTCACCGTCGATGATGGCGGAAGGCGCATTGACGGCGTCGCCGAAGCCGAGCAACTCGGGGTACTTCGCCGTGACGTCCAGGCCGTTGCTGCTCTGAAGTCGCACCCTGCCGTCATCGACGAACGCGAGCGTGCGATAGCCGTCCCACTTGATCTCGTACGCCCACTCATCGTCGTTCGTGACAGGCGGTAGAGCGCCGAGCGCAGCCTTCATCGGCCCGACGGGAAAGTGCAACGCCACCAGTGGGCCTCAGCGCTTCGGCAGCCGACTGGTCAGCACGCCGTCGGCCTCGAGTTGGTCGATCGTCGCGTCGTCGAGGTCGAGCACTTCTCGAAGCACCAGGCGGTTGTCCTCACCGCGGTAGCGCGGCTCGCCGGCCACTCGCACGTCGCTGCCCTCGAACCGCCACGGCGCGTTGGGGATGCGCATAGTGCCCTCGCCGCGATCAGAGACCTCGACCACCACC
>Ga0105046_10013715_pt1 | contig 12538 bp, 9 predicted proteins | sample MAT03_FD_78385 | JGI IMG/M metagenome (GOLD analysis project Ga0105046, IMG submission 78385) | Freshwater microbial communities from Lake Fryxell liftoff mats and glacier meltwater in Antarctica - MAT-03 (megahit assembly) | ecosystem: Environmental > Aquatic > Freshwater > Ice > Liftoff... | reverse complement strand
TTAATCCTGCTGTTAATCCTGCTGTTAATCCACAGGATACACTGATAAATTCCATCGAAGGAATTCATCTTGTAGATGCAGGAGCGGGAACGGGGAAAACGTATTCAATAGTAAAGCGATATGAGAAAATTATTGAAAAGTCAGTAAAGCCGGAAAATATTTTATTAGTTACTTTTACAAACAGTGCAGCTGAAGAGATGAGACAGAAAGTTATAAACAAACTTTCGGATAGAGTCGGAATCAGTAAATTACTTGAAGCGCCGATAATGACATTCCATTCTTTTTGTTCGAGAATATTAAAGAAGGCGGGAACAAATTCGCCGGCATATCTCGGACTTAATGAATATCTTCCCGGAAATTTCAACATAATAGAAGAGTCATCATTTGAAATTGAAATTTTCAGAAGATTTTTTCTTACGTTTGCAAAAGTTAACGGAAAAAAATATAGCAATATATTTTACTCTCTTGAAAATGAACATGAAGTAATTTTGCAGATTATAAAAAAACTATGCAGCGTTGGGATATTCCCAGCGGCAAAGGGCTGGAAAGAAGAAGATGCAGAAAAATTAAAAGGAAATTACAAACTTTATTCGGAATATTTTGACAGACTGAATGAAACTGTAATGGGAAAAACCAAAGAAATTCAGAATGATTTGTTTAAAAGATTTAATGGAGCATCAAAAGATAAATTATACACAGATTTCAACGCAGAAAATATTTTTGTCGGAAACGTGAGTGTAAATCCGGAGATAAAAGAAGAATTATTTAATGACGAATCACAGGAAGAATTTCTGGAATTTATGAATGATGTTTATATTTCATACATAGAATATTTACTGAAGCGGAATCAGATAAATTATGAGTTTATGATTATGTTTGCGTATCTTGTTTTGTACAATAATAAAGTTGTTCGAAACAGTAATCAGTTTGAATATTTAATGGTGGATGAATTTCAGGATACGGATGAGATACAGTTTAAATTAATTATGTTAGTCTGCAAAAATAATAATGGTAATGCAAACCTTTGTGTGGTTGGTGACTGGAAGCAGGGAATTTACGGATTCAGAAATTCGCAGATAGATAATATTACTGAGTTTAGTCTTAAACTGAAGTTGTATAAAATAGAATTGAACACAGCAGAAGTAAGAATAGAGTATGATGTCAGTGATTTTAATAAAATTATTTTTGAAAACAATTACAGGAGTTCTGAATCGATACTGAATTTCAGCAGGAAGACACTTTTTGTAAAAGGCGGAAAAGAAGAAGAAGTAGATACAGAGTTTGTAGAATTAAATTTCGAAAAAGTTTTATTACCGGAAAGAAAACTTGATGACATAACTGAAATAGAATTTTATAAAGCGGAGGACAGACTTGATGAATATCAGCTGGTATTAAAAAAAATATCTGAACTTGTAAATGAAAAAGATAAATATAAGATCAGAATATTTGACAGTTCGACCGGAGATGTAATGGAAGAAAGAGCTGTGAAGTATTCCGACATATGTGTGCTTTCACGTAAAACAAAGTTTTGTCTGGAGTTACAGCGGGAAGGATTGAAAGCCGGAATTCCGGTTAATTACTCGGGCGGACTTGAGATTTTTGCAAGTGAGCAGGGAATTCTTGTATTGGCGTGGTTTAAATTAATATTAAATGAAAAGGACATATTCGGATGGCTGCCGGTATTAGATAAGGAAGGTTTTACTTATCCGGAGATAAAATATTTCAAAAAGAATTATCTTGAAAAAAATATCAGTGCCAATAAATTATTTTCAGAGATACCTGACGAGCTTAATAAATTTCTGAAGCGAATAAGATTATACAGAAATAATATACTTTACGGAGTTGAGGCAATTCTAAGCAGATATAAATATCACGATGAAATTGGAAATAAAATTATTTCCGTGCTTCAGCAATGGAATGAGTCAGATTTGATTTCATTGAATGAACTTGTACAGACAATAGAAAATTCAGCGTGTTCATTGTTTGATGTAGAGCTTGGAAATTCTTCTGATGCAGTTCTTACACAGACTATACATAAATCAAAAGGTCTGGAATATCCGATAGTTATACTTGCTAATGTGAATGATAAAAGTTTTCCTTCTACAAAGGGTGAGAGCGGAAAAATAATTTATAATTCTGTCACAGGATTAAGGTTAAGAACTTTTTTTGGTACAAACGGAAAATATTATTTTAAATATAATAACTGGAGGTCTGATTTACTTGGAACAATTGCAAAGAAGTCAGATAAAGATGAAGAGCGGCGGTTACTGTATGTAGCAGTAACCAGAGCAAAACAATATCTTTACATTACGGCTTTTAAACCTTCATACTTCTTTACCGGGCTTGCAGAAATTTCAGTCAAAGAAATAAATAATGATTTTGAATATGAAACTATTAAATCCGAATCCGAAAATAATTACACTGATACCGGCATAAAATTAGAGAGCAGACCTGAGAATATTAAAAAATTTATTTCGCCTCACAATCTTATGGAGGAAGTTAAAGATGAGAATGAAAATGATTTTAGTAAAATGAAAAAAAATTCATCATTTACAGATAAGAATAAGTTTGAATTTGGTTTAATGATACATAACATAGCTAATAAAATTGCAAACGGAATTGAGATTGAATCTGAAATAAAAGAAGTAAACAGGATTAAAAAATTCATAATTGAACTCAAAGCAAATGAATTAAAATCCGAAGTTGATTTTCTTTACCCGGAAAAAGAAAAAATTATACGCGGAACCATTGATTTGCTTGCGTTTTATGATGACAGGATAGAAGTGATAGATTACAAGACGGATTCGGATAAAATTTTTCTTGAGAAGTATAAGATTCAGATTGGTGTTTACAGAGATGTTATTAAAAGTATATATAAGGATAAAGAGGTTATTGCTAAAATTTATTTTGTTGGATTGGATGAAGTAATTATTGTTTGAAATTGTATGTTCAGTTGAAACATTGAATTTAAACTTTAATAATATTAATTTGTCATCAATAAATTCTAAATAAAATAAACTCACATATAAAATGATTAAATTTAAAGAACTTAAAGTTTTACAATTCCTTGCTTTTGTAATATTTTTAAATGTTTCGTCCTGCTGTGTATTTAAAACTGATCCTGCGGATTTAAGAATCTCATCTCAGACATTTCCTTCACAGGTGACAGTCGGGCAGAGGTTCAATGTTTCATTTACGGTTGGAAATTATTCCAATACAGACTGTAATTCCGAAGCTACAACACAGAGCATTGTAAATTTAAAAATGAGAAAGCAATCAAATCAATTTTTGCAGGTAAACAATACGGAGACATTGAGTCCATTAGATTTTGAGAAGACGCAATCATTTACTTTCAGTATCCTTATCGAAGGTGCAGATGTCACCGGACCTTATGATTTGATTTTTTCAGTTGATCCGAATAATACATCCGGAGACGGATATAGAAATAATAATGTATTTACATCTGTTATAAATGTAGTAAATTAAATAACTAAATAAGAAAGGAATTTTAATGCAACCAATGGATTCTGTATGGATAATTTGCCTGATCTGGATTTTATATTTTGTATTTTTGAGAAAAGATATAGACGAAAATAATACGGGTAAGAATTAATTTATTTATTTAATTTTTAAATTAATTTTGTATTCAGACAAAGGTAAATAAATTGTTTATTAAACTGCCTCGCTTTGCTTTTGTAAAGCGGGTGAATCTTTTATCAGTAAATAATTTTTTTCGGAAATTATTTCAATGTTAAATGAAAGTAATATTGAATTATCGCCTGATTGGCAGTGAAGAATTGCGTGAAAGTCAAAAGTATGTTTCAAAAGACAGATGTAAACAATTCCATTAAACCTCTCTTTTCAAATCGTTATATTTACAATAAATTTTAACAAATAAACTAACATAAATTGGCAGACAACAAAATCATATTTTCTATGGTGGGTGTAAGTAAAATGTATCCGCCGCATAAACAGGTTTTAAAAAATATTTATCTTTCATTTTTTTATGGAGCAAAGATAGGAATCATAGGACTTAACGGTTCGGGTAAATCTACGTTATTAAAAATCATTGCAGGGCTCGAAGATAAGTTCGAAGGTGAAGTTCATTTCACAAAAGAATATTCAATAGGTATGCTTATGCAGGAGCCGGAATTAGACGAAACAAAAACTGTGAAAGAAATCGTGCAGGAAGGTGTGCAGGAAGTTATAGATGTTTTAAAAGAGTATGAAGAAGTGAATAATAAATTTGCTGAGCCGATGGATGATGATGAGATGACAAAACTTATAGAGAGACAGGGTGAACTTACGGAAAAGATTGAACATATGAACGGCTGGGAAATAGATGCAAAGCTTGAAAGAGCAATGGATGCACTACGGACGCCTGACGGTGATGCACTTGTAAAAAATTTATCGGGAGGAGAAAGAAGAAGAGTTGCATTATGCAGATTGCTTTTGAAAGAGCCGGATATACTTTTACTTGATGAGCCGACTAACCATCTTGATGCTGAATCTATCGACTGGCTTGAGCAATATCTTAAGCAATACAAGGGAACAGTCATAGCAATTACTCACGACAGATATTTTCTTGATAATGTTGCAGGATGGATTCTTGAATTAGACAGAGGTGAAGGAATTCCATGGGAAGGAAATTATTCATCATGGCTTGAACAGAAGACGAAGAGAATGGAAATGGAAGAGAAGCAGGAAAGTAAGAGAAAGAAGACACTTGAGCGTGAACTTGAATGGGTACGCATGTCAGCAAAAGCCCGTCATGCAAAATCAAAAGCAAGATTGCAGGCATATGACAGAATGATGAATGAAGATACAAAGAAGAAAGATGAGAAATTAGAAATTTTTATACCGAACGGACCGAGATTGGGAACAAAAGTTATAGAAGCAGTGAATGTTTCAAAATCATTTGGTGATAAATTACTTTATGAAAATCTGAATTTTTCATTGCCGCCGGCAGGAATCGTAGGTGTGATTGGTCCGAACGGAACGGGTAAGACGACACTTTTCAGAATGATACTTGGTACAGAGAAAGCTGACGGTGGAAGTTTTGATATTGGCGATACAGTTAAAATAGGTTATGTAGATCAGGCACATACTGATATTGATCCGGAGAAGTCGGTCTGGGAAGTTATTTCTGAAGGAAATGAATTTATAGAAGTTGAGGGAAAGCAATTTAATTCGAGAGCGTATGTGGCGAGATTTAATTTCAACGGAGCTGATCAGGGTAAGACTGTTAAGACAATTTCCGGTGGTGAAAGAAATAGATTACACCTTGCACTAACATTAAAAACGGAAGCGAATGTTTTATTACTTGATGAGCCGACGAATGATATTGATGTAAATACATTGAGGGCGTTGGAGGAAGGATTGGAAAATTTTGCAGGATGTGCAGTTGTGATATCGCATGACAGGTGGTTTCTTGACAGAATCGCGACTCATATACTTTCATTTGAAGGGGATTCGAAAGTCGAATTTTTCGAAGGAAGTTATTCAGAGTATGAAGAATTTAAGAAAAAGAAATTCGGAAATGTTGAGCCGAAGAGAATTAAATTTAAAAAGCTGATTGCTTAGTTTAAATTAAAAAGCAATCCTTAATTCCTTCTAAGACAGCACTTAATCTGTTTTTAAAATAAAATATAATTTACTTTATAATAGTCTTTGTAATTTATTTACAAAGACTATTTTAATTTAAAATGAAATTATTAGAAAACATATTAGATTTTGTATTTCCAAATACTTCTCTTATTTCAGATGAAAGAATAGATGATTGTAATACAATAGACTATGTATTAGACAGTGAATTTGAGGCATTGAGCAGGGTTAGCGGAAAAGATCTGGAAGATTTACAGGAAAAATTAATTTCAGATTACTCATACAGTTTCATTGCGTTTTATGAGAATGATAATTTTTCAAATCTGATTTACCATTTGAAATACGGTGGAATGAAGAATCTGGGAATTTTTCTCGGGGAAATTTTAGGTAAAGAATTAATAAATCATTCTTCCAAATATGAAATAAAGCTGAATGAATTTGATTTAATAATTCCAATACCTTTATATAAAACAAAATTACGTGAAAGAGGATACAATCAGTCGGATTATATTTGCAAAGGATTAAACAACATTCTTAAGATTGAATATAAAACTGATATTATAAAAAGAGTTCGTCATACAAAGTCCCAGACAAAATTATCAAGAAAGCGAAGAATTGAAAATGTGAAAGATGCTTTTGTATTTAATGAAAAATATTATGAAGAATTAAAAGGAAAGAAAGTATTGGTAATTGATGATGTTGTAACTACAGGTTCGACAATAAACGAAGCCGTAAAAATTATAAAAGAAAATACTGAAAGTGAAGTGATGGCTTGTACAGTTGCGATGGCGAGAGATTGAGTTTAGTAAATTATAACTTTTTCAAAGCATTTGTCAATTTAAGAATATCATCTTCATTATTAAATAAATGTGCAGACAATCTCAGGAACCCTTCTCTTAAAGCAATAAAAATATTTTCATTTTCTAAACTTTTCTGAATGATTTCATTCTTTGACTTATCTTTATGGCTGAAAATAAGAATATTTGAACGATGAACCGGCTCTAAATCTGATTCATTTACATAGTCAGAGTCTTGCATCTCATGCATAAAAATATTTTGTAAATTTACAATATGCTCAAAGATATTATTAACACCGAGTTTGAGAAATAATTCTATTGAAGAATACATTCCTATCATCCCCAGAGTATTCGGAGTAGAGTTTTCATATGCCACAGCATCTTTTCTGAAATTTAATTTATAATTAAGAAAGTTTTTAAATTCAAATTCAACGCTTGTAGTTGCAACATAGGTAGGTAAAACTTTATCTTTAATTCCCGGAGAAATGTAAGCAAAGCCCACACCGGCAGGTGACATCATCCATTTTTGCGAACCGGCGGAGAGAAAATCAATCTCTAACTCCTTAACATTAACAGGGCATGCACCGATGCCTTGAATCGCATCAACTACCAGGATGCAGTCGTACTTTTTGCAAATTTTACTTATCTCTACTAAATTATTTCTGAAACCGAGAAACTCGACCGCACTTATAGTCAGAACTTTAACTTTATTTTCATAAATAACTTTTTCAATATCAGATAATTTTATCTGACCATTCTTTGAAGGAATCATAACATTTTTAATTCCTCTCAACTTTTCCTGATTCATCCAGGGATAAACAATTGCGGGAAATTCAGAATCTGCATAAGCAACACAATCACCCGGATTAAGCTGAATACCACTTGCAAAAATATTTAAACCGTGAGTGGTGCTGCCTGTAATGATTATCTCTTCTTTAATCGCACCAATGAGTGTGGCACAAATACCTCTGAGTGAATCAGACATATTATTATTAAATGCACTTAGATTCTTATTTGTAAAAGTAAATTCATCAATATATTCAGTGAGCCTTCTTCGTGTTTCAAGAGAAAATGGAGAGTAATGTGCAGAGTCTAAATAAGTACAATATTCCGTTACGGGAAATAATTTTCTTGCTTCGGAAATTGAGTTAACATCATCGAGGAGAGATTTATTATCATTCATATGATTGAAATTTTATTTTTTCTTTTTCTTATTTGACTTTTTCTTCTTTGTAGTCTCAGAAGCCGGCTCTTCAAGATTACTCGGGAACATATTTTTATAAGCTTCATAATAAAACATAATACTGTTAACATAATTATAAGGTTCTTTCCAATTGTCTAAAGTACCGCTTCTAGGACGTTTAGATTCCGGCCAGACAAGTGCGTGAATAGAGTCTTCTTTAGAAGCAAGAAATGGGTATGCTTCTTTCACATTTTCCCAGAACTTATAATCTTTTCCGAAATATGCTGTGATCGTCATTGCATCTATAGCGCGCCCGAGACCTGCATTGTAGGAAGCGAGAGCGAATTTATATTTGTCATCACCGAACTCTCTGAATTGTGATACAAGAGTAGCATAATAATAAATTCCGGCAATTAAATTATTTTTCGGAGTCTGAGTGTCTTCGAGTTTTAATTCATTTTTTAAACCTTCACCGGTCCGCGGCATAATCTGCATCAAGCCCATAGCACCTGCATGTGACCTGGCATTCGCATTAAAGTAAGATTCCTGTCTGATGATAGCGAGAACAATTCTCCAGTCTAATTTATAATAATTACATTCCTGTTTTATTACATCACCGAGTTCATTCACAAGATTATCTACATTACCAAGTTTAAACTCTTTGCTGACGATCTGTATTTTTTCATTTACCCGTTCGAGATCACGCAGGTTAATAGTTTTTGCCTGCTGCCTGAAATTAGAATTTGATGTAAAAAGATCAAAAAGTGTATTCCAGTTCATAAATAAATTTTCTATATAAGTAAGATTATTAAATGAGTTTGAAGAAATCACTTTATCGAGGTCTTTGATTTTATCTTTTGTATCTGAATTAGGAGCGATAATATTATCTTCAGCTCTGATATTACTTGATTCCTGAGAATTGTTGAAAATGGAATTACTGTAATTTACAGATTGCCTGTAAGAATAGAGTATTAAAGAGAGTACCAAAATAAAAGGTACAATTACAATAAATAATTTATTTTTCAATTTACCGTTTGTATTCATATTTAAAGATTCAATCAGAAGATATTAACCGAAAGTTACTTTTAGAAGAAAAATTAAATGAATAAATATTTATTAATTCGCCTTTTCTTTAATAATAAAACATGCTTTGGTATAGGTTAATCTACAAATAAGCAGTAATAATTAAAATTGAAAAAAGTATAACATTACCCATATTATACATAAAATAAGAATCTTAATTTTTGCAGAAATAATTAACAGAAAAGCAGGTTGTCAGTTATATATATAAATTGTTATTGCTTTATTAAAACATTATTTTGACTTACTAACCAAATGGTTAATTAAATGAATTATCCTATTCTTATTTTTATTTTTAAAAATGATCTCAAAAATTAAAAGTATTGATATAAACACAGAGCAAAAGATTCTTGAATCTGCCCGTAATATTTTTCATAAGAAAGGTCTTAGCGGTTCAAGAATGCAGGAGATAGCTGATAATGCAGGGATTAACAAGGCAATGCTTCATTATTATTACAGCAGTAAGGATAAGCTTTTCGATGCAGTATTTCAGGAAGCGATTAAAAGAATATTTCCTGAAATATCAAAATTATTAAATGAAGAAATGCCTTTATTTGAAAAAATAATTTATTTTTCGGATAAATATATTTCATTGCTTCAGCAAAATGTTTTTTTGCCATCTTTTTTATTGAACGAAATGAATCAGAATCCTCAAAGATTTAAAAAATCATTTTTAAAAAATAAAAAAATAAAACCGGATATATTTATTGCTCAAATTAAAAAAGGTATTAATGATAAGATAATAATTCCTCTTGATCCAATGCAGCTTTTTATAAATATGATGTCAATGTGTATATTCCCGTTCATTGCAAAGAATATGATAATGATTACTTACAGATTTTCACAAAAACAATTCGATCAGTTTATAGAGAGCCGGAAAAAAGAAATCCCGGAGTTTATAATAAATTCTATTAAGAAAAAATAAATTTAATATTAGATTAGATAAAATAAAAATAAATCAATGTTTAATAATACGATTATTACTTCCTGCAAATTCCATTTAATCATAATGCTTATAGTTCTTTCTGGATGTACAGAAAAGAAAAACAGCAATGAAATTAAATCATCGGGTACAATTGAAGCTACTGATGTTGTAATAAGTTCGAAAAGTGCAGGTCAGATTGAAATATTTCTTGTGAATGAAGGTGACAAAGTAAAGAAAGACGAAATACTCCTTAAGCTCGATCATGAATCTCTTGATATTCAGCTAAGGCAAACAGCTGCAATTATAGAACAGGCCGAAGCACAGTTGAGACTTTTAAAAGCGGGAGCAAGAAAAGAAGATATAAATCTTGCACAGGAACAGGTGAAGTTCGCAAAAATAAATCTTGACCAGGCTGAGACTGACATGGACAGACTCAACAAATTATATGAAACTAATACAATTACCAGGAAACAATATGAAGATGCAGTCACGAGATATGATCAGACAATGAATCAGTACAACAGTGCAAAAGAAAATTTATTAAAAATAAAAAATATTACACGTCCGGAGGAAATAGAATCTGCACAGGCAAATCTAAAAAAAACAAAAGTAGGGCTTGAAATTATTCAGAAGAATATAGAAGATTGTACAATAACATCTCCATTGGACGGGATTGTGTCAAAGAAATTTGCGGAGGCAGGCGAGTATGTTACTCCGGGTTCATCACTTATTAAACTAAGTGATATGAATACAGTAAATCTTTATATTTATATTAAGGAAGAAGATCTTGGTAAAGTTAAACTTGGTCAGAAGTCAGAAATTAAAACAGATTCTTATAAAGACAAAGTATACATCGGAAAGGTTATTTTTATTTCACCTGAAGCAGAATTTACACCTAAGAATATTCAGACAGAAGAAGAGAGAACAAAGCTAGTATTTGCTGTAAAAATTGAAATACCAAATCCTGACTACGAGTTGAAATCAGGGATGCCTGCTGATGCAGTTTTAATTATAAATTAAATTTAATGAAAGACAGTATCATTATTAATATTTCAGAAATAAAGAAAACTTATGAAGATATAACAGCACTGGATAATGTGAGTTTTAGTGTAGAGAAAAATACAATCTTTGGAATTGTCGGACCGGATGGAGCAGGTAAGACAACATTAATAAGAATTCTATGCGGTTTAATAAAAGCAGATTCAGGAAAAGCTGAAATACTGGGATTTGATCTTGGCAGGGATTTGGGAAAGATTAAAAATGAAATCGGATATCTTTCTCAGAAATTCAGTTTGTATACTGATCTGACAGTTGATGAAAATATAGAATTCATTGCTGACATACATGGAGTAAGAGATTTTAAAAAAGAAAGAAATGAACTTTTAAATTTTACAAGATTGACAGATTTCAGAAACTTTCTTGCAGGTAAACTTTCGGGAGGAATGAAGCAGAAACTTGCACTTGCATGTACGCTTATTTATAAACCCAAAATAATATTTTTAGATGAACCTACTACCGGTGTTGATCCTGTATCAAGAAGAGAATTCTGGATGATATTATCAAATCTTTCGAAAGAAAATATCACGGTAATAATTTCAACTCCTTATTTAGATGAAGCTGAGAGGTTTAATAAATTAGTCCTGATAGACAACGGGAAAATACTTGCAGTTGATACACCTGAAAATATAAAAGGACTTATGAAAGGAAGTATAATTGAAATTGTTTGTTCGCCAATAAGAAAGGCTTATCAGATTCTGAGAGATAACACAACTTTCGAAATACAATTATTCGGAGACAGATTAAACATTGCAGCTGAAGAATATGAAAACAGCATTGATGAATTAAAAAATATTCTGGAAAGAAACAGAATTGTAATTAATGACATAAGAAAAATTCCTCCGTCGCTTGAAAATGCTTACATACATTTAATAAAGGAAAATTCATAATTGAAAAAAATAATTAATTTAAAAATATTGATTTTTATACTGCTGATTCAGAATTATTTAACGGCACAAACCACTACACTGAGCTTAGAAGAAAGTGTTACAGAAGGAATTAAAAACAGTAATGAACTTAAAATTGCACAATCTAAAATCATAAGTAATAAAGCAAAAGTAAGTGAAGTTGAATCTCAGTTTCTTCCGCAGTTGAAATTTAATGCAAGTTATACAAGGCTGAGTGAAGTAAATCCTTTCTTTATAATTGTTCCTTTTTCAACAAACCCGGTGCAGATATCAGAAGTATTGCTGAACAATTATAATTTCAGATTATCACTACAGCAGCAGATATTCACAGGTTTCAGACTTAATTCTCTAAAAAATTCCGGTGAGTATAATGTAACCTCATCTGAAATAGAATTTGACAATGAGAAAAATAACATTGCTGCTGCTATACAATCAGCATTCTGGAATTTTTACAAATCACAACTTATAAAAAATATTGCAGAAGAGAATCTGAAGCAAACAGAAGGGCATATAACAGACACTAAAAATTTTATGAAGAACGGTCTTGCTACGACAAGTGATTTGTTAAAGCTTGAAGTTCAGAATTCAAATGCTAAATTATTGTTGCTTGATGCTGTAAATAATCTGAATATTGCACGTGTTACATTTAATAAATCAATTGGTTATAATCTGAATCAAAACACAGAAGTAAAATCCGGCTATCCGGAAATTCAGATTCAGGAATTTAAACTTGAAGATTTAATTTCAGAGGCAAAGAGTAAAAGAGACGATTTAAAATCTCTTGATTACAAACTTAAGTCTATTTCAGAAAATATAAACGCAGTAAAGTCTTCGTTTTACCCATCGGTATATCTTGGTGCAAATTATTATTATTCAAATCCAAATTTAAGAATTCAACCTCCTGTAGATAAATTTGACGGAACATGGGATGCCTCTGTAACTTTATCCTGGGACGTATGGAACTGGGGCTATACCTCTGCACAGA
>Ga0105046_10013714_pt1 | contig 12540 bp, 12 predicted proteins | sample MAT03_FD_78385 | JGI IMG/M metagenome (GOLD analysis project Ga0105046, IMG submission 78385) | Freshwater microbial communities from Lake Fryxell liftoff mats and glacier meltwater in Antarctica - MAT-03 (megahit assembly) | ecosystem: Environmental > Aquatic > Freshwater > Ice > Liftoff... | reverse complement strand
CCGTCGTGCATCAATGGAGGACTCAATCTCTGCATCGGAGTTGTTTAGCCGCCTAGACGAGCTCCGGCGCAAATGACTCGGATTCATCTCGTGGCGTCGGTAGAAATCGAGGATGCTTTTGTCTGGTACCTGAAGCGTTCCGGTCGAGTTGCAGACAATTTAAGCGACAGTCTCGCAGAGGCATTCGTGAAGCTCCAGCATCAACCACTTCACTATGCATGTTTTGTAGGATCGTCCATAAAGGGGACGCGGCGGACGAAGCTCATTTCTAACCTCGACTATGCCTTTTGGGGAACTGCGTCCGTTGCGTCCCCTTTAATGATGCGCCAAGGACGTCGATCTTGACACGCCACCTCCTGTGCATCACGATGGTACTACATTGGTCGACTAACCTAAGGCGCAAAATATGATTAAGAACTTTGTAAAGCATGGGAATAGTTGGGCTGTCGTGATTGATCGGCCCATATTGGATCTTTTGAAGATCGATCCTGAATCGCAGTTTGAAATGACGACCGACGGTAAATCGATTCAAATTACGCCGCTTGCCGCAGACAAAGGCAAAGCCAAAGTCCGAGAAGCGCGTGCCAAGGTTAACGCAAAACATGCGAGAGCATTCAAGAAACTTGCGGAGTAAAAGTTGCCTCAATTTCTGACTCTTGATGATGTACTTGAAACGCATGCCTTTCAAATCGCAACCTATGGAGGAAGCGAAGGCGTTCGCGACCTTGGTCTGCTTGAGTCTGCATTGGCTCAACCCGAAGCGGGTTTTGGGGACCAGTATCTACACGCAGATATTTTCGAAATGGCTTCGGCATATCTGTATCATCTTGTTATGAACCATCCTCTCGTCGACGGAAACAAACGGGTGGGGCTCGAGTCGGCGTTGATATTTTTGGAAGTTAACGCAGTAAGCTTAAGCGCGAATGATGAGGAATTGGTTGACCTAGTCCTACAAACAGCAACTGGTGTTATCCACAAGCCTGAGATTGCATAGTTTTTTCGGCGTCATTCGTTTTGATGCGGACCATTTTACAATGAAAGTCTTTTTTATGTCTGTCGCACACGACGAAATACTTAAATCGGCATTGTTACTTCCAGAAGCTGACCGCATTCTCCTCGCGACCGAGATATTGGATTCGGTCGCTGAGCCAATCCCCGGTATGTCAATTGACGATTCAAATTTCACTGAAAGATTGAATCGCCGTCGTGCATCAATGGAGGACTCAATCTCTGCATCGGAGTTGTTTAGCCGCCTAGATGAGCTCCGGCGCAAATGATTCGGACTCATCGCCTCGCGTCGGCAGAAATTGAGGATGCCTTTGTCTGGTACTAGTCGCGTTGCAGACAATTTTGACGCCAGTCTAGCTCTAGTTGGGATGGGTAGCTATTCGTTCCTTGGTTAAATGCAAATGAATTTGAATCCAAACGAGCCGACCGACACTCTCGCTCAGCTTATACCTCCAAAGCCGACTTCTCTTACGCTCTGGGTTCTTCTTTCGCTCGGCGTCATTCTCGCCATGATTGGCTTCTTTGCGCTTGTGCAGGGCACGTTTTCAAATCGCGGAATGCCACGGCGCTATGCATCCTATGTCGAGGAATCAGGCCCTTCGTTCTCAATTCACACACCAACGATTTTGGCATACGTCACAATCGGATCTGCCATTTTTATAATCATATTGCTCGTTACGCTTCGAAGGCGAGTCGTCGAGACGATTGGGCTGCAAAAACTAGGTCGATGTTCAAGCTGTCGTGAAATCTATAGTAAACGCAAATCGTTTGTGGAAGGTCTGTTCGAGGTCCTTCTATGCCATGTGTGCGTTCGAGAGTTTTGTCGCCGCTATCGTGCGAGGTAAGAGTAAAGCTGCATCAACGTTTCGGAGATAAAGACACATTCGTGATCTGCGACATCTGCATTGCAGAATCAATGACGCTCATCGAGAAAGAACAAAAACGCCTCGAGCCAACCGATCAAATTGCTACGAATAGTTAGAGGATTGGATTCTGCTTGCAAGTTCTATGGACCCATACGGGCGTGCTGTTTTGATTGCCCAGTTTCTGAATCGGTCCTATGCCTAGTTGCGAGCCAGTGTGCGCAGTAAGATAGACGGAGTCGAAGCAGCTCAATCCAACGCCAATACTATCTCTACGATCCGCTTCGCTACTGTTGGGATAGATCGCTATTCGTTATCCGACTTAGGTGAATCCATGAATCGAATCGCTACATGGGAACTCTGGGGGCAGGAAAACAGTTCGCCCAGGCGAGCAATCTTCGTTGCGGTGCACGCCCCTGAACCGGATCCAAAGTCACAGCACGGTGACTTCAGGACGCTTGTTGAAATTGATGGTGTATCGAAGTCTCGATACGGTTATGGCGTCAACTCAATGCAGTCCTTGGTGCTGGCAATGCAATTACTGAAAATCCATGTTGGACGGGCAATCGACGTCGGTTGGCGGTTCTACTTTGACGAGAACGACGACGAGCCAATTGACCTGCTACACTCGCTATCTTCGCATTTGCCTTCGTCAGATGTACCAGGCACGAATGACACTGTCGCCATGTCCTAAAGCGTTTCACTCGAAGGAAATGTCGTTCTTTTCGAGACGCTTTCTAAGTGCTGCCCTGGGTTGCGCCATCCGCGCGAGACCAAAGTGGAGTGTCCCCTTTTGGCCTTCGCTTGACTTCACGATCACACGTCGCAAAGCGGTACGCTCGGGTTGGGACTGTTCATGAGTTCCGCCAGTGTGGTCTTGCGAAAGACAGACTCGATGCTCTCCAGGGCATTGTCCATTTTTTTGTGAAGCGAACAAAGTCGCTTGCCGTGGCTAGCGAGTTCGAGCGGGCAAGTGCGAATACGGCGAATGGGATCAACGCACTGAACCACTTCGTAGATCGTCATCTGCTTGGGTGACTTGCCCAACAAGAAGCCGCCTCGCACTCCCCGCCTTACCGACACCAATCCCTCGCGAGTCAGTGTTTGCAAAATCTTGGAAAGGTAAGGTGCCGGAACCTGAGTCGCTAAAGATATTTGCGCCGTAGTCTGCAACAAGTCGGGTTCTTTTGCTAAATGAACGATGGCCCTAAGTGCGTATTCAACTGTTTGCGAAAACATGTAATTGCGACGTTCTTGTTCGGTCTTACTCGCCGTCTTGTGCGATGGGCACTCGGTAGGAAACACCCCCAACGATCTTTTTTCCCCGATAGTTTTCGTGGCAGAGGATGCACTTGTCCAGAGCCATCGGCAAGATTGTCATCGTTCGCAATACCTCTTTGCCATCGATCATCTCAACAGAATCGATCATTTCCTTACCTGCAAGCATCTCTTGGATGGCCTTCTTTTCAAACGCATCGTTCGGCGAGTTCTCAGGGTTGATTGGGTCCCCGAGTCCATCGACCAATCGCACTTCATGCCATTTATTTTCCTTCATCGCTTTTAATACGGGCTGGAAAGTAGTGATGGCGGCCGTGGACGAATCATCTTGGACATAGGTTTGCGTGACAGAAACGATCGCCGTTTTGTAGAGCGTGTCGAGCATCTTGGTCTCTCGGCGGGCTCGTCGAATATTGCGATCCTTCTCGTTGGTTGATGCTTCGTTTCCTGCTGCAACGTGCCAAAATGCCACGGCACTCAAAGTTGTACCGCCAGCCAATAGTAAACGTAAATTCCAAAGCGACATGATCGAGCCTCGTACGGGTTAGAGCTGAGTTGATCTGTTTTTGTCCAGGGCTGCCTAAACAAGACAGTTTTGTCCAGTATAGACCAGAATCGCGGAGCAGGCAATACAAGATAAGATTGTCCTGTTTGCGGGCAGGACGAATGCTTGAGTTAATTTTACTTGGGAGGTTTCGCGTTGGATGTCCGAGGAGAGCCCGTTCAAGGGGACACTTGTTTCTAGTTTCTACGATGGCGACTAGAATTTTTTGGGGACTGGCAACGAGTTTGGCTTGATGGCAGGAGGCTGCCTCGCTTTCGGATCAAACAATTGAAAGGAAATTGAAACGTTTGGCACGCTCTGAGGCTGTGTTTTTATAGTACCTGTCACACTCCGTGTGACGTCCGCAGTTCAAAAACCTTTGGTTTTTGAAGTGACGTCACACGGAGTGTGACGGGTACTTTCTCAGGGCCTAAAAAAATCACAGCCTCTTTGAGGCACGAAGGGCGCCCACGCTGCGCTTTGGGCGTGCCACCCTGTATTGCTGCATTACGGCTTAGAAATCCAACTGGCAACGCAGTCCGTAAGCGTCTGTTTGGGAACTGATGAAGTTATTAGAGAGTATCGTTCCGTTTCTTGTTGGTCTGGAATCGGCCCATGAATGGATGTAGTTGAACACGCACTTGCAGTTGGGGTTCACGTACCAATTCAAGCCAGCCGTCATGTTTTGCATCATCCCACCCTGGATCTGCTTATCGGTCACGTCCAGATAGGACCAACGGCCGGCGACCTCCCAAGCTCCCCATCCGCCACCGCATTTCGACACGCTGTGAAAAGGCATAACCCGATCGATTGCACCCGCTTTGCGATCATAGGGCCGATGCTCGCCCGTGAGAAACCAACCTACTTGTGAATAAGCACCATTTAGAAACGAGTTTTGATTCGCCGTTGAATCCACAAAGCAGCCCATTGCTTCGCTTTGCCAGGATAGTGGCCCTCGAACCCACAACGACTCCAAGCCAACGGTCTGTGTCAAAGTGGAGCTGACGGTTCCCGTGTCTACAAAGAAGGGCGTGCCGTTGGCAACCGACGGCACAGGCTGGCCACTGGTTCCGATGGGGGAGCCGGCGGGCACTACGAACTCGCCTACGAAAATCTCAGGCACGCTTCGAAATCGAACTCGTTCGTTAGGTGGCGCATTCAAAAAGTACCCAGCCCCAACATGCAAGTAGTCTTCGTCTTTTGCTCCTTCGTGCCACAGCAAATGAGTCAATCGTCCGGCTCCCCCGTTGCCGCCGTCGGTACTCAGCGAGCCCCCAAATTGATCTTGGCCTGTGCGAAAGTACGACGCAGCCCAAGTCCAATTCAAATCGTCTGAGTGGTTGTAGAAGCCTACGCCAATATGTCGGAAAGGAGTAAAGGCTTGAAACAGTGACGATCGTTCCATAAAGGTTGTGTATCGAAAGCTGCTAACAACTTCGAGCCCGAACGGTTGTTTCCACTGACCGACTCGCACGGTACCCAGCGGGCCAACTTCTTTAAAGTCAGCCCAAAGGTCCGTGAATGTCGGCCGCCCAAAGAAGCCGAAGTCCATTTGCATGAAGTAGTCCATGCGATCCGATACAGCTCCCTTGGCACCGAGTCTTGCTCGTCGGAAATCGGCGCCGCTTTCGACGCTTCCGTAAGCTTGTCGGCTGGACTCAAGCTGATTGAAGCTGACCGCATCTGCTTGAAACACGCCGCTGATCGCTACATTGGGAAACTTGGGCTTCTCCGCAGTTGGCTTCTTGGCGTCAGCAAGGTTTTTGAGTTCGGCCTCGGTCGTGTTCTCTTTCGCCTCGAGCGCCTTGAGACGCAAAGAAAGCTCTTCGATTGTTGCCGGCGGCTCGTCCGATGGCAAGCTTGAGAACACGTACTGCGATTGCTCGCCGGGTGCGTTGGCGATTCCAGAACCAGATGGTACCGAGTGATAAGATTCTTGTGCATCCAACGTTGGATTGAACGCCAAGCCAAGCAATGGGACAAGGAGAAGTCCGCGAGATCGCATGATTTACCGGCCGGTTCCAGATTGGGCTAGATAACAGAAATGATTCGTTTAAGATCGGTCATCCCCTGCCTCGCCCCAAAACCAAAATTGAGCTAGCATTTGCGGTATTAGACGAAATAGGTCGATGGCGTTAGAGGAAGGCCAATCCGAATGGTTCGAGATCCAGTGTGGCACGCCCAAAGCTCAGCGTGGTCGTGCGAGCTTTCTCGTGCAATTTCAAGCTGAACCGAAATGATTTTATGGGCACCAAAGCGACTGTATACAAAGCTGAACTGGAGATCAGCGACATCGATCGAGGTTACTATGCTACCCATAGCCTTGTGTTGGCGCAGCATCCCTCCGAAAACGATCGACGTCTCATGGCTAGGCTGATTGCGTTTGCATTGTTCGCCCATGAACGGTTGGAATTTGGGCGAGGCCTGAGCACAGAGGAGGATCCGGATCTATGGCAACGGGACTACACTGGCAACATTGAAAACTGGATTGAGCTGGGACAACCCGAGGAATCAGCCATTCGCCGAGCATGCGGTCGAGCTCAGCATGTTACTCTCGTAACTTACAGCGGTAACTCCGCTGAGGTTTGGTGGAGCAAAATCGAGGGATCGTTGTCCCGTTCCAAAAACCTGACAGTCGTTGATTTCGATTTGGCCGAAATCGAGATGGCAACCCGATTATTGCAGCGCACGATGCGGTTGCAGGTGATGATTCAAGAGGGGTTCTGTCAACTGATGAGCGGCGAAGAAATCGTCAGCTTGAAGCCGCGTTTTCGCATCGTCTCAGAACGCTAAATTTAAGCTGGTGTGGCACGCCCCGAGCGCAGCCTGGGCTTGGGGAGTCGTGGCAATGGTTTCTGGCGATTCACACGCCCTTCGTAACTTAGAGCATGCCACGCGATCTGCATTCATTACAAGTCGACAGAAATCAGGCTCCAGAAAATGGAAATTGCCGCTTTCCGGGTTGGCGAGGGTCCGTTACTCTGACAAGTGCCCCAGGACGTTTGGATGGCCGGTTAATACACGATTTGAAAGCGTTTTATGAAATTCAAGTTTCCAATAGTCATCATCGACGAAGACTTTCGCTCCGGCAACGCTTCGGGGTTGGGGATTCGAGCGTTGGCAGAAGCCATCGAACGCGAAGGAACCGAAGTCGCCGGTGTTACGAATTATGGAGATTTATCTCAGTTCGCCCAGCAGCAGAGCCGAGCATCTGGCTTTATCCTGTCGATCGACGACGATGAGTTTGCGTCCGATGAGTCGATGAAATCGGCGCTCGAAAACTTGAGAAAGTTCATCGCCGAGATCCGATTCAAGAATTCGGATATCCCCATTTTTCTGTACGGTGAAACTCGGACCTCTCGGCATATCCCCAATGCGATTTTGCGAGAACTCCACGGCTTCATCCACATGTTTGAGGACACGCCCGAGTTCGTTGCACGCCATATTTTGCGAGAGGCCAAGGCTTATACAGATGGTCTAGCACCTCCATTTTTTCGCGCGTTGGTCGACTATGCCCAGGACGGTTCCTACTCGTGGCATTGCCCAGGTCACTCAGGGGGCGTCGCTTTCTTGAAAAGTCCCGTCGGGCAAATGTTCCACCAGTTCTTTGGAGAGAACATGCTGCGAGCCGACGTCTGCAATGCAGTGGAAGAGCTCGGCCAACTGCTTGACCACACTGGTCCCGTAGCTGCTTCCGAACGGAACGCGGCCAGAATCTTCGGAGCCGATCACTGCTTCTTTGTCACCAATGGCACTTCGACATCGAACAAGATTGTTTGGCACTCGACGGTCGCAAGTGGAGACATCGTGGTTGTTGACCGCAACTGCCATAAATCTATTTTGCATTCGATCATCATGACCGGCGCGGTGCCTGTGTTCTTGACACCGACTCGAAACAATTTGGGAATCATCGGCCCGATTCCACTCGATGAGTTTCGGCTCGATAACATTCAAAAGAAAATTGAGGCGAATCCATTTGCTCGCGAAGCACAAGCCAAGCATCCCGACCGCAAGCCTCGCATCCTCACGATCACGCAAAGCACCTACGACGGAATTATTTACAACGTAGAGACGTTGCGCAAATTGCTCGATGGACAGATCGGAACGCTTCACTTTGACGAGGCTTGGCTGCCTCACGCGGCTTTCCACGAGTTTTACAAGGACATGCATGCGATCGGTCCAAACCGACCTGCACCTTCGGAATCGATGATCTTCGCGACGCACTCCACGCATAAACTGCTTGCTGGAATCTCGCAAGCATCACAGATTTTGGTGCGAGAGCCGACGAAAAAGAAACTGGACCGAAACACATTTAACGAAGCCTACCTGATGCACGTTTCGACTTCGCCACAGTATGCGATCATCGCGTCGTGCGACGTGGCCGCAGCGATGATGGAACCGCCAGGAGGAACTGCCCTGGTCGAGGAGTCGATCATGGAAGCGATCGACTTCCGCCGAGCCATGCGGAAAGTAGACGATGAGTGGGGCAGCGATTGGTGGTTTAAAGTTTGGGGACCGGACCATTTGGCAGATGAAGGGATCGGCGAGCGCGATGACTGGATGCTCAAGGCCGATGAGAACTGGCACGGATTCGGCAACCTCGCGTCCGGCTTCAACATGCTCGATCCGATCAAGGCTACGGTCATTACCCCCGGACTGGACGTGTCAGGTCACTTTGCAGAGACCGGTATTCCTGCGTCGATCGTGACTCGCTATCTGGTGGAGCACGGCGTTATCGTGGAGAAGACCGGGCTCTACTCGTTTTTTATCATGTTCACGATCGGTATTACGAAGGGGCGTTGGAACACATTGCTCAGCTCCTTGCAGCAGTTCAAAGATGACTACGACAAGAACCAACCGATGTGGAAGATCTTGCCCGAGTTCTGTCAACAGTATCCGCGTTATGAAAAAATCGGCCTCAAAGAACTGTGCAGGCAGATTCACGAAACTTATAAGAATCATGACGTCGCTCGCGTTACAACGGAAATGTATTTGTCTCCAATGCAGCCGGCGATGAAGCCCTCGGATGCCTTTGCAATGATGGCGCATGACGAAATCGATCGCGTTGAGATCGATGACTTGGAGGGACGTGCGACCGCGGTTTTACTTACTCCTTATCCACCAGGAATCCCATTGCTCATTCCAGGCGAACGGTTCAACAAGACGATTGTGGAGTATTTGCAGTTCGCGAGAATGTTCAACGAAAAATTCCCCGGCTTTGACACCGACATCCACGGGTTGGTCGAAGAGGAGCCTGAGGGTGGCAAACGGCAATACTACGTAGATTGTGTACGGATCGACGAACCACTACCAGTCTCAAGGAAAAACGACAAGACTCGCGAAAAGTCAACAATCAACGTGTAAGGGGCGATCTTACTTTGTGCTCCGCTGTCAAAAGCAACGCCGGGTGGAACGCTCAGACGCTGTGATTATATAGTACCCGTCACACTCCGTGTGACGTCCGCATTTCAAAAACCTTTGGTTTTTGACGTGACGTCACACGGAGTGTGATGGGTACTTTCGCAGGGTTCAAAAAAACCACAGCCTCTCAAAGCGATAGCGATGGGCGTGGGAAGCATGGCAAATGACCCTAGCGACTTCCACGCCCACGCTGCGCTTTTTGAAGTTGCGATTTTTTGGTAACCCGACGCGTAAGCGAGAAAAAAGCGCTTTTCACGAACAACGAATCGGAGATTCTCGAAATCCCATCAGGGATGTAAACTCAAGATACGAGCGAGGAAAAAGCGATTGTGAATAGGTCCTCGCTTACGCGTCGGGTTTCCAAAAACCTTACGCATCGGGTTTCCAAAAACCGAGGCAGAACATCAAAAGCGCAACTTCAAAAGCTGCGCTTTGGGCGTGCCACAACGGCTTGTTTCGTCGAATCATTTGAAGGATAATGGAAGTGGTCTTGCATGTTTGCAACGGCGACTTCCCCCTCCATGCTGCTTTCTGTGACAGCCTTATGATTAACACGATTCAAATGTTGTCGTTGCTCTTCCTCGCAGCGGCAGATCCGTTCTCGATTCCTGACCGAGTCGAATTCAATCGCGACATTCGACCTATCCTCTCAGACCGTTGCTTCTCATGCCATGGCCCGGACAAGAACAAGCGTGAAGCCGAAACGCGTCTCGATACCCTGGACGGATTGCACGGCAGTGGAGAAAAACCCGGCCCGATTGTTCCAGGTGATCCCAACGCCAGCGAAATGATCCGGCGCATCGAATCGGCCGACAACGATACCCGAATGCCCCCACCTGAGTTTGGAAAAGAGGTCTCGGCATACGAACGAGCGTTGCTTAGACGCTGGATTGAACAGGGTGCAAATTGGCAAGGGCATTGGGCATTCCAACCCATTCGTAATACACCACCTCCCAAGGTTTTAGACGAACGGTTTTCCCGAAACTTAATCGATAGCCATGTCCTATCAGCACTGAACAATGCTGGTATGCCGCCGTCAGCCAAAGCTGATGCCCGTACCTTGGTACGAAGACTTTGCTTTGATTTGACCGGCTTGCCACCAAAACCGGAATGGGTCGAAAGTTTTGCCGACGATACGAGCGATCATGCGTACGAGAAACTGGTTGACACTTTGATCCAGTCGCCGCAGTTCGGCGAGCGGATGGCGGTCTGGTGGTTGGATCTCGTCCGTTACGCGGACAGCGTTGGATACCATGGTGATCAACCCATGCCCGTAACGCCGTATCGCGATTATGTAATCGACTCCTTCAATAGCAACAAACCATTCGACCGCTTTACCATCGAACAGCTCGCTGGCGACTTGTTCGCGGAGCCCACCACCGAACAACTCATTGCATCAGGTTACAACCGACTGGGAATGATGAGCGCCGAGGGGGGCGCTCAACCGAAAGAGTATTTGTCGAAGTACATCTCGGAACGGGTGCGCAATGTGAGCGGAGCATGGCTCGGCGTGACGTTTGGATGTTGCGAATGCCACGATCACAAATTCGATCCATTCCCGACTAAGGAGTTCTACCAACTCGAAGCATTCTTTGCCGACATCCAGGAAAAGGGGCTTTACGAAGCAGGCAGCAAGACAGATCCCTGGGGGCCTGAAATGCCTGTGCCAAGTCCTGAGCAAAAAAGAAACATGGAGGCCTTGTCGACCAAGATCTCCGACCTAAGAAAATTCTTGGAGACGCCTTCCAGTGCGTTGGCAACATCGCAAGCCCTATGGGAGTCCAAGTTCATCGAATGGACATCTCTCAAGCCGCTTGAGGTAAAGTCGGTCAACGGTACTACGCTTACGATTCAAGAGGACCAATCGATTCTGGCTAGCGGAACGAATCCAAAAACGGAGACTTACGAACTCACCTTCGGCGACCTGCCCGAGTTCACTGCAATTCGAATCGAAGTCCTGCCTCATGATTCGTTGCCAAAGAAGGGGCCTGGCCGCGCAAATAACGGTAATTTCGTCCTCAGCGAGTTGGAAGCGTACTGGCAATCGACACCTTCCGGGCAAGAACCCAATTCTTTTGAAACAATTCAAGAGTCTATCCCACTTCAAAATGCGACCGCGACTTACGAACAAGTCGGCGCGGCCGACGGGAACCCTTACGGCAAGTGGGCGATCGCAGCAGCCATCGATCGCGACGTCAAAGGGCCGACATGGGGCTGGGGCATTATGGAGCAAGCGGGGAAGACGAACTACGCAGTTTTCGAACTAGCTTCTGGCGTACCGGCAAGCAACAAGAGGCAGTTGAAATTGGTAATCAAACAGAATCTGGACAACCCAAAGCACAACATTGGTCGATTTCGAATCGCGACAACCCATGCCGCGCGTCCAGTTACCGCAACACACGGGGTCCCAATGGAAATCGAAAGCATTTTGAAAATCACGCAATCGGATCGCACCGACACGCAGCGCGAACAGATTGCAACGCACTACCAGACCATTGCACCCGAGTTGAAAACCGATCGCGAGCAACTCGACCTTTTGATCAAAGAACTCGACGCGATCGACAAGAAGGTCCCTCGCACCTTGGTCACAAAGCGGGTGGAACCTAGACCCATTCGAGTTCTCGCGCGAGGCAACTGGATGGACGAATCTGGCGAAGTGGTTGAGCCAGGCATTCCATCGGTTCTCGGCAAACGCCCCAACGTTTCCGGCAGACTGACACGCATGGATCTCGGTGTGTGGATTGTGTCCTCAGACAATCCATTGACGTCGCGTGTTGCTGTGAATCGACTTTGGAAACTCTTCTTTGGATTTGGACTGTCGCGCAAACTAGATGACTTGGGCGCGCAAGGTGATTGGCCAACACATCCTGAACTATTGGATTCACTCGCACTGGAGTTTATCCATTCCGGCTGGGACATAAAACGAATCGTCAAAATGATGGTAATGTCGGAAACTTACAAACAATCGTCTCAGCCAAACGATGGCATGTTAGAGAAAGACCCCTACAACAAATGGCTCTCGCATCAAGGCAGGTGGCGGCTGGATGCGGAGTTTGTACGCGACAATGCGATGTCAATCAGTGGGCTTTTGGTTTCTTCGGTAGGCAATAACAATGGGCGGCCATTTCAGCCCAAAGGCTACTGGGATTACTTGAATTTTCCGAAACGTGAATGGCAGTTGGGAGTCGGCGAACAGCTCTATCGACGCGGATTGTACACGCATTGGCAACGCCAATATTTGCATCCTTCGCTACTGGCCTTTGACGCGCCAGGTCGAGAAGAATGCACCGCCGAACGAACCCGTTCGAACACTCCGCTACAAGCGCTCGTGTTACTCAATGACCCTATTTTTGTTGAGGCCGCCCGAGTGTTTGCGCAGCGCATATTGACCTGCGATCAATCGACCGATGAGGGACGGATCGAATG
>Ga0105046_10013710_pt1 | contig 12541 bp, 8 predicted proteins | sample MAT03_FD_78385 | JGI IMG/M metagenome (GOLD analysis project Ga0105046, IMG submission 78385) | Freshwater microbial communities from Lake Fryxell liftoff mats and glacier meltwater in Antarctica - MAT-03 (megahit assembly) | ecosystem: Environmental > Aquatic > Freshwater > Ice > Liftoff... | reverse complement strand
AACAAATGGAGTTGTATATCTGCCTTTAACCGTCGTACCGGAAAAGGATACCATACTTGAAGTTGAAAAAATAGTAAGTGACACGTTGAAGTATTCCGTTTCTGAAGCAAAAAGTATTTATGAAATTGCAGAAATCAAGGAAGAAGAGGTGGACAATTTTAATAAATTTCTGGAAAACTCCTACCCTGATAATCAGGAATTTTATATTATAAACTTTCGAGAATTGGATTATAATGATATTGATTCGCTTAAAGAAGCCTGGCACAAATATCTTTATGCCCAAAATAAATTAAGGGATACAAACCTTGTTGCTTTGAGTAAAAACCCAAATCAGCCGGAAAACAAGAATGTAAATTCTATAAATTCCAAAGTAATTGAGAAAGAAGGAGCTAGTATTACTTTAGCAAATTCTAATTCACAAAAAACCGGGAAAAAATCATCTGCCGAAAAAAATATTTCTCTAAAAACTGATCAGAGAAATAGTAAAAAAGAACCTTCCGATTCAATACAAACTATTGCTAATATTTCATTTAACAATGGGAATAATAAAACTTCAGGCACCCAAAACATCGAAGGTGATTCTACTGAAGTTGCAAAAGGATTTGTATATAAAGTTCAAATTTTAGCTTGTCGTGTTCCTATTGATAAAAAGACACTTGAAAATATTTATGCCGGAAGCCTTCTTATTCAGGAACTTAATGAAGATAAATGGTATAAATATGCTGTGGGCGAATTCAATACATACGCTAACGCAAGGTTAATTAAGAATCAGTTAAATATTCCCGGATCGTTTATCATAGCTTATTTAAATGGTAAACGCATACAAATATCTACAAATGCATCCCAGCAACAAGATTATAATTCACCTTCAGATGCATCCTTAATATTTAAAGTTCAGATAGCTGCTTCAAAAGAACCAATAGCAAAGGAGTATATTAATCAGATTTATTCCGGTTCGGAAAATACTGAAGAATTGTTCGAAGATGGCTGGTACAAATATTCATTGATTACAGGCAGTGATTTAAATGAAGCCAAAGCTTTTATCGAAAAGGAAAACATTCCGGGAGCTTTTATCACCGCTTATCTTGGAAATAAAAAAATAGAGCTTTACAAAGCAATTAAGTTGAATAAAAAATATTAATAATCAAACAAGAGTTATGGAAACTAATAAGTTAATTGTTGGAATAGCCAAATTGATGTTTTTAATTTTGTTATTTTCATCGTGTTTGTCTCAAAAAAAGGTTCTGTTAATACAGGATAAAGGACCGATTCAGCAAAATTTCGAAAACACTAAAAAAACTGCTTATCAAATTCAAACGGGCGATCATCTTTATATTAAAATATATAGTCTTGATCCTAAAACCAGCAAGTTTTTTCAGACTGACTTACCTACCATTATGAATCCTACCTACTTATACCTGAACAGTTATTTGGTAGACGAACAAGGATTTATTGATTTTTCGTTTGTTGACAGGATGCAGGTAAAGGGAATGACAATCGATGAAATAAAAAAGAAAATCCAAACATCCTTAAATGAGTATTTCAAAGAAACAACGGTTGTTGTCAAACTTGTCAATTTTCAGATTTCCATTATTGGGGAAGTTCATAGTCCCGGAAGTTTTACAATTGATAAAGATCAGATCAATATTCTGCAGGCCCTGGCATTGGCTGGAGGCACAAAAGATTTTGGGAATATTAAAAAAGTAACTTTGATTCGGCAAAATATTAAAGGTTCGGAAGTTCACTACATTAACCTGAATGATAAAGCTTTATTAGCTTCCGATTTTTATTATCTCATGCCAAACGATGTCTTATATGTTGAACCAATGATGGGTAAAAGCTATATGGTTACGAACTTCCCTTATACTGCCATTCTTTCAATATTATCATTTGGGGCATCTATCTTTGTTCTTCTAAACTTAACAAAATAGTTTCTGACTTAAAATGGATAGTTACAAAGAATCGTTCAACGAAGAAACAATAGATATTAAAAACCTGATATTTAAATTTTTAGGTAAATGGTATTTATTTGTCGCTGCTCTAATTGTTTCTGTTGTTGCAGCTTATCTTTACAATTTATGGTCGCAGCCAATCTTCGAAGTTAAAACATCAATATTAATTAAAGATGAACAAACAGTTTTAGATTCAAGATTCTCATCAGGTCTTGGCATTTATAATACACAATACAGGATTTCGAATGAGATAGGAATTTTAAAGTCGTACCAATTGACACAAAGGGCTATTGAAAATCTGGAATTTGATATTGATTATTTCGTTGAAAACAGGTTTTTTGAAACTGAGCTTTATAAGACATCCCCGTTCCAGGTAATCATTGATTCTGCAGTTTCCCAACCGGTAAATGTGAAATTTAATATACGATTCATTTCTGAAAATAATTTTATCTTAACTATCATCGAAGAAAATGTAAATCAATATAATTTTAAATTAGATAAACAAGTTGGGAATATTCCGGCAATTGTTTATGAAAATAAACATAAATTTTTCGAAAAAATTAAAACCAGGGACTTTGCTTTTACCATAATACCATATCACCTTCCTGAAAAATTAATAACAAAACAGAATTTCTCTTTTCGTTTAAATACCCGAAATGTGCTTATTAAGCGCTATCGTAACTTTATGGTATCTTCCGACAAGAACTCTTCTATTTTAATCATTTCAATGAAAGGTGGAAATATTTCAAAACTTGTAGATTTTGAAAATGCATTAACATCGGAATACTTAAAAAAGGGAATAGAACGCAAAAACTTTATTGCAGAAAATACAATTAAATTTATCGATACCCAGGTGGGTGAAATCTCCGACTCGTTAAGCTATTCAGAAACCAAGCTACAGAACTACCGTTCCCAAAATCGGGTATTGAATATGGATTTTCAGGCCCAACAAGCAATGACTGCCCTTGAAGGTTTTAAAAACCAACAGGCCGAAATTACTGTTAAAGCCCGATATTATGCATACCTTAAAAATTATTTAAAAGAAAATAAGGATGGTCAGGACTTAGTTGCCCCATCGTCGCTGGGAATTGACGATCCAAGTTTAAATAACCTGATAAATGAGCTCACCAAAATGTTCAGCGACAGGTTGGAGATGATGTTTAATTCAAAAAAGGACAATCCCTACTTATCATCAATGGATTTGAGAATCAACTCCATGAAAAAGACCATTCTGGAAAATATTCAAAATCTTATCAATGCTTCTGAAATTTCCTTAAACGACATCGAACAACGAATAGCCCTCGTCTCGGAACGTGTTAATAAACTACCCGAAACCCAAAGGCAATTATTTGGATTTGAACGGAAATTTAAGTTGAACGATGCTATTTACACTTTTCTTTTAACCAAACGATCGGAGATGCAAATTGCAAAAGCCTCCTATTTGCCCGATAATGAAATAATTGATGCAGCACGCGATACTGAATTCTTGCCAGTTGCCCCTAATTCAAAACGAAATTTTATCATTTCCCTTTTATTAGGATTTGGTATACCAATGGCTCTATTACTATTAAAAGACTATCTCAATGATAAGGTTTTAGTTACTGAAGATATTGAAAAAGTTACTGACTTTCCAATTCTTGGGTATATACTCCGGAACAAAGACAAAATAAAGACAGTGGCGTTTGATAACCAAATGTGTCTTACATCTGAGTCGATTCGGTCAATCCGAACTAATTTTCAGTTTGTCACGAACGAAAAAAACAACAATGTTGTATTAATAACTTCATCCATGATGAGTGAAGGGAAAAGTTTTATATCAATAAATCTCGCATTAAGCTTTGCTCTAAATAACAAAAAATGTATTGTTCTTTCCTTCGATCTTAGAAAACCCAAATTAGGTGAATATTTAAATGTCAAATCGGATAAAGGAATAAGTACTTATCTAAGTTCTGGTGTATCTTTAGACGAAGTAATTGTACAAACAAAATTTCCAAACCTTGATGTTGTGCTTGCAGGCCCAATACCTCCTAATCCAATGGAACTTATTGCTGGTGAAAAAACCAGAGAATTTTTTATTCAGCTTAAAAAGAGATATGATTATATATTTGTAGATACTCCTCCTATTGGAATGGTGGCCGATGCCTTATTGTTGCTTAAATACTCTGACATAAATATTTATGTAATCCGCCATAATTTGACAATTAAAAAAGTATTTTCAAATGTCATTCAAAATTTAAAGAAAAGGGAAATCAATAATTTAAATATTATTATCAATGATGTCCCTTCCGGAAATAAATTCCTCTCGTATTCGCACGGATATGGATATGGATATGGATATGGATATGGTTCAGGTTATTATTCTGCAGATAAAAAAGATGGATTTCTACCTGATTTTTTAAAGAAGATTATATTTAATAAATTAATATCCAAACGTATAAATACTAACTAAACAACCATAACACCATAACTAAGCTGAATTAAGGATTGAAGTCCATTGGTGTAGTTAAATTGGGAAAATTTAAAAACAATAGATTAATTTCGAATATTTTTAATAAGGTTGTTTATCTTTATTTTTTCTTAGACTCTTAACCCGAACTCTAAATAAAAAATTTGATTTTGAAAAATTACTTCCATATCAACTGTATTTTTAAAATAATTGTTACACTCTATTGTATTTCTTTATCTCTGGTATCCAATGCCCAGGTTGGAAAAAACGACTTACTACCGTTTCTTTCACCAACCGAACGAAACAAAATTTCAAAATTTGAAGCAATTTATAATAAAGGGACAGCACTTGAACAAGAATCCGATAAAATAAAAAATTCGGGAACAACGGATAAAGAATCGGCCAGAAATGAAAAAAAGGCAAATATCAAACGTCTAGAAGCTTCTCAATTTTATTATAAAGCAAATAATGATTTTATATTTTTTTTAAAAGATAACATTAAAAGCTTTTGGAAGCAAAATAAAGGCGCTTACAAAAATGCAACCGTTCAAAACCATGAAGATAAAGCGAATGAATTATATAAAAAGTCCCGATCTTTGAGAAAAATGGCCGATGATTTGGTATATCCTGAAGAAAAATTAATTACAACTATTGAAGCAGAACAAGTTGAAAAAGAATCAATTACCATTTATATAAAAGTTCTTTATGCCTATTTAAATCCTCCTTTTGCATACAACGAATTAAAAACAAGCCCCAATACCGTTGCAAGTTTTGAAAACATTGCCACTCCGGTAAAAAAAGATACTGTTCTAGTGAAATCTAACCCAGTAAAACCGGTGATAAAAGACTCCATTCAAAATACTGCCAAATTGATTAAAAAAGATACCATTGTAACTCAAAAAACTGTTTCGCAGGATCCAAAACCATTAATCGATGTAAAACAAGTTCCACCAACCGTAATTAAAGAAGAAATTCCTCCAATTATAGCAAATTCGGACACTAAACCGAATACCACTGAAGCTGTAAAGGAAAAGCCTAAATCAAATCCAAATAATGTTGGTTTATCTGATAAAAGAATTTTTATGATACAAGTGGCAGCTTCAAAAATTCAAATAAATCTCCAAACTTTTCAAAAGTATAAAGAAGGAAATATAAAAGCCAAAGAGATAAAGGAGGATGGTTGGAATAAGTATTTAATAGGAGATTTTTCAACCCTTAATGAGGCAAAACAATACAAAGAGAAGAAAAATACAGGAGGTTATATTACAGCTTATCTTAATGGCAAAAGGGTAAGTCCGAATTAATTAACAAGGTACCAATTATTGGTAATGTTTGGTTAATGAATTTTGGTTTATATAAGTTCAGGTGAGAATTATTCTCCGGAAACAGGGAAAACAGAGTAATAAAATGCATCCCTAAAAGATGCATTTTATAGAATTTTATTCTTCAAAACTTTCTGAACTTTCACTATTGTCGATAGCATCATCTTCACGACCGATTGTTCCTTCTTCACTGTTTGCTGTTCCGTCTTCTCCAAATTCTTTTTCAAATTCTTCCTCGGTGAGATTATCGATTTTCACATCAACTTTAACAAGATAACTAGCGTTTTCTGTATCAACAGTTATAGCATAAAAAAAATCATTGTTGGGTTTACTAACTTTAATGACAAAATCGTTGTAACCCAACGGATATTTCTTTTTGATCGCTTCAAGGACCTCTTCGGATGCATTCTTATAACTAACTACTAATTTTCTTTTTTCCATTGTAATAAACTGTTTTTACGCTTGTACAATTATAATTAATAAATCCAATTCTTACTCCATGTTGGATAAAAATTTTATTTCTTTTTTTTAATCTCAAATAACAATTATCCTCACTTAATTCCTAAAGTTAAACAAAAGAAGTTACAAATTCTATCAAATAATTTAGGGTATCTAATACCAAATGAGCAAATAATCTTTGTTAATTTGAAAGCCACAATTATAATCAATTTGATGTATTTGGTTCTAAAAAATCAGGAAAAAAAATGGAAATTCTTTATATGTTTAAAAACTAAAAGCTTATAGAAACTTTTTAATAAACTTTTTTATGATTGTCCGGTAAACATTTATAAAAATTTCGGAATTTAGATTTCTCACTTCGTCGAAATGATAATCAGTTGTTTAGATCTGTGAGTGGCTTGGTTGGCGGCTTTTCCGCCAACCAAGCCACTCTACCCGGAAAATGAAAAACTCCTGTCATTCAGAGCCTGCCTGGCAGCAGACAGGCGAAGCGAAGAACTTAGCAAAGCGTTCTCACCGAAGGTAATCTAATTATTTTTTACCGGATAACAGTGAAATTTTTTAAGATTTTCCTTTCCAGGCATTAAAATGTGTTAACTACTTTCTTAAGCTTTACCATTTTAAGCAACAAGCTTTCCAGCAAATCAAGTTTTAACATATTGGCACCGTCGGATAATGCCTTCGAAGGATTAGGATGTGTTTCAATAAAAATACCGTCTACCCCTACTGCAATACTCGCTTTGGCAATAGTTTCGATTAAATCAGGTCTTCCTCCGCTAACTCCCGACGATTGATTAGGTTGTTGCAACGAATGCGTAACATCCATTATAACAGGATATCCAAATTTTTTCATCTCTGAAATTCCACGAAAATCAACAATAAGATCCTGATAACCAAACATAGTTCCTCTCTCCGTAAGCATAACATTGGGATTTCCCGATTGCAGAACCTTATCGGCTGCAAACTTCATTGAATCAGCCGCTAAAAACTGACCTTTTTTAATATTAACGAATTTACCAGTTCGGGCAGCAGCAACTAACAAATCGGTTTGACGACTTAAAAAAGCCGGAATCTGCAAAATATCAGCATATGCAGCTGCCGTTTCAGCTTCGGCTTCCGAATGAATATCAGTAACCACAGGAACCTGAAAAGTTTCGCGAACCTGTTGTAATACTTCTAGCCCAGCCTGATCACCAATTCCTGTAAAGGAATCGACTCTTGATCGGTTAGCTTTGCGATAAGAAGCTTTAAACACAAAAGGTATTTCAAGTTTATCAGTTATTTCCTTTATCCGGCCAGCTATTTCAAAGCATAAATCCTTACTTTCGACAACACAGGGCCCGGCCAGTAAAAAAAAATTTCCTGAATTGGTATTCTTAATAAATGGTAACTTCTCAATCATAATTTAAAAATTAATATCCGTACTTACCTTTCCAAAGGCGTTGAAGATAAGAAGAAATTTCTCTCTCCCGCTGATTTTCCTGGGGTTTATAAAATGTAGTTGACGAAATTTTGTTTGGCAGGTACTCATCGGCTATAAAATGATCCTGATAATTGTGCGCATAATGATATTCTTTGCCATAGCCGAGCTCCTTCATTAAACCGGTGGGTGCATTTCGAATATTTAAAGGAACTGATAAATCGCCTGTTTCAGCAACTTTTTCAATTGCCGATTCAATAGCCATATACGCGGAATTACTTTTAGGAGATGTAGCAAGGTAAATAGCAGCTTGCGAAAGGATAATCCGCGATTCGGGCATTCCAATTACATTCACTGCCTGAAAGCAATTATTTGCCATCAGTAATGCATTTGGATTGGCAAGGCCAATATCCTCAGCAGCCAATATAACTAGCCGTCGTGCAATAAATTTCGGATCCTCTCCTCCTGCTATCATTCTTGCCAAATAATACACTGCAGCATTAGGATCGCTTCCTCTGATTGATTTAATAAATGCTGAAATTATATCATAATGCATTTCCCCTTTTTTGTCGTAAAGGGCAATGTTTTCCTGAATGCGGTCCAGTACTATTTTGTCCGTGATTACTATCTTTTCATTATTGTGATCCACTTCCGATTGAACCACCAATTCCAGGGCATTCAACAACTTACGAGCATCTCCTCCCGAAAGCCTCAGTAATGCTTCAGTTTCCTGAAGTTCTATTTCAAGTGTTTTTAAAAATTCGTCTTCTTTGATAACACGGTCAAGAATATTTAACAAATCTTTTTTCTCGAGCGATTTTAAAACATAAACCTGACAACGCGATAAAAGCGGCGCAATCACTTCAAATGATGGGTTTTCGGTAGTTGCTCCTATTAAAGTTACAGTTCCATGCTCAACTGCAGAGAGCAAACTGTCCTGCTGTGATTTATTAAACCGGTGAATTTCATCAATAAATAAAATCGGATTTGGAGTATTAAAAAACTGATTCTTCTTAGCCTGATCTATCGTTTCCCTTACATCTTTAACACCCGAATGTACAGCGCTCAACGTAAAAAAAGGCCTGTTTAACTGGTTTGAAATTATTTGGGCCAGAGTTGTTTTTCCTACTCCCGGAGGCCCCCATAAAATAAATGAAGATATGCCTCCTGAACTTATCATACGGCGAAGTACTTTTCCCGGACCAATCAGATGTTGCTGACCTGCATAATCATCCAGTGTTTTTGGACGCATCCTGTCGGCCAAAGGCTGATTTAACATCATTTTCTCTAATTTTCTTTGTATATCAGATTACAAAATAAGGCAATTTTGAAACAATAACCACCGTTTAAAGTATAAACCAAAAACAAAACCTACTGTTATGAAACGTATTGTAATTCTTTTAGCCACAATCATATTTTTACTGACAAGTTTTTTAAAGTTAAATGCCCAAATAAAGAGTATTCCGGATATGCTTTCAGGTTCTACAGCTGATGCAGAAAAACTTTTTCAGGCTTATCTAAAACCTTATGCCAATGCTTTTGGTGCCAATTTAAACGGTGGATGGTATAACACCGCTAAAGTTCATAAACTAGGTGGTTTTGACTTAACTTTAAGTGTAAGCGCTGCCATTGTTCCCTCGTCCGATAAAACTTTTGATCCTTCTAAACTCGGTTTGTCAGATAAGGCTACAATATTGCCAGTCGGGGCTTTGGCTCCAACTGTTGCAGGAGAGAACAAGGTTGGTCCTGAAATTTCATACAAAGATCCAATAACCGGAAATATAACCGTAGCAAAATTTAAAACGCCTAAAGGTACGGGATTAGGAATAGTGCCATCGCCAATGCTTCAACTTGGAATAGGGCTTATTAAAGGAACAGATGCTACATTCCGATATATGCCTTCGACCAATTTTGGCGATTATGGATCCATGACTATGTGGGGAGTTGGTGTAAAACACAGCCTGAAACAATGGATACCAGGCATTAAAATGACTCCTTTCTTTAATTTATCGGTTTTTGGAGGATATACACAGTTAAAAACCAATATGAACCTTAACCTTCAGCCCGAAGTATATGAACAATCATTAAATGCTGACATTTCTGCATCTACATTGGCTTACGATAATCAAAAGATGGAATTAATGGTCAAAGGTTTTACAGGAAATATTCTTGCATCCTTTGATTTTCCAGTAATCGCGCTCTATGCTGGTGTGGGTTTTAGCTCTACAAATACAAACCTTACCCTTTCGGGTGATTATCCAATGCCTTCAGTTGAAGGCACTAAAGTAATAGTTAAAGACGGAAATAAAAAAACTGATCCTATCGACATTGAAATGAAAAGCATGGATGGCAGCAAAACCAAACCTCGCTTAAATGCTGGTGTAAGGTTTAAATTTGCAATAATCACACTGCACTTCGATTATACGTACGCTAGTTACTCGGTCGCCACAGCGGGACTTGGCATTAGCTTCAGATAGCATTTAAAACCCCGGCAAAAACCGGGGTTTTTTATTTCAATAAAAATGGTTTAAATGTTATTTGAGCTTTTACTCTTATTTGCTTTTGGTTAAATTTGCAAATGAATGATATGGCTATGAAACCAGAGCACGAAAAACTTTATCTCGAAAATATAATTACCAGCAAATACCGTGGATTGCTGCGTGTAGCAAGAAACAACCTTGGTACAACCGGCACATTGGAAATAAGAAAAGCTTTTAACCTCGCTTATAATGCCTTAAAGGATAAACCTGACATTAATAATGAACCTTATATAAATCGCTGTATTTCCATAGCCCGAATTGCTGTTGAAGAAATAGGCCTTGGAAAAACTTCGATTATTTGTAGTTTGCTTTACGATGCTGTTCATGAAGGAATTATACCACTGGAAAAAGTAAAAGAACTATTTGGTACTGAAGTTACCCAGTTAGTTGGCGATTTAACCAAAATATCTTCAATCGACACCACCAATACTACAGAACAAGCCGAAAACTTCAGAAAATTATTGTTATCACTGGTTTCGGATGTGAGGGTTATTTTGATAAAACTATCGGAGCGACTTCAGGTAATGCGCAATCTTCAAAATTACCCTGAAGAAATGCATATCCCTGTAGCTATTGAAACTTATCATTTATATGCTCCGCTGGCGCACCGATTGGGTTTGTACAATATTAAATCGGAACTGGAAGATATTTCCCTTTATTTCAGGGGAAAGGATATTTATCAGCATATTGCCCGTAAACTTGAAGAAACCACTGTTGCCCGTAATAAATTAATTAAAGATTTCATTCAGCCTATAAAAGATGAATTGGAAAAACAAGGCTTTAAATTTGAAATCAAAGGCCGGCTGAAATCCATTCATTCTATTTATAATAAAATGAAAAAACAGGAAGTTATTTTTGAGGAAATCTACGATATTTTTGCCATTCGGATTATTTTGGATACAGACCTCAAAAATGAAAAGGCCGATTGCTGGAGGGTGTATTCTGTTGTTTCCGATTTTTATCAGCCAAACCCTTTGCGTATGCGCGACTGGATTTCAATTCCCAAAACAAATGGATATGAGTCATTACATACCACTGTAATCGGACCCGGAGGCAAATGGGTGGAAGTTCAGATACGAACGGTTAGGATGAACGAAATAGCCGAAAAAGGGTTGGCAGCTCACTGAAAATATAAAGGTGGCGAAGCAGAACGTGGGTTGGATACTTGGTTGGGCAAAGTACGCGAAATACTGGAAGCACCCGAATCGGAAGCTATGGATTTCCTGGATACTTTGAAACCAAGCCTGTATACAAAAGAAATTTTCGTCTTTACTCCTACCGGCGATCTCAAAAAGCTTCCAATAAATGCCACAGTGCTCGACTTTGCATTTGATATTCATTCCAATTTAGGATGTTCCTGCGTTGGTGCCAAAGTAAATGGTAAAAGTGTTCCTATCCGACATATTTTACAAAATGGCGACAGGGTTGAAATTCTTACTGCCAAAACACAAAAACCCAAATCGGACTGGCTTTCGTTTGTGGTTACTTCCAAGGCAAAAAACAAAATAAAGACGATTATTAAGGAAGAGGCAACAAAAAGCTCGGAAGCCGGAAAGGAAATCCTGCAACGTCGCTTAAAAAACTGGAAAGTTCTCTTAAACGATATAAACCTTAAAAAGCTTATAAAACATTACAAACTTAAAAATGTAACCGATTTATATGCTTTGATTGCAGAAGACAAAGCTGATTTTGCTGTTATTAAAGATCTTCTGCAGGAAAAACCTGACGCGCAGCGTTTACCAGAAAAAATTGAAGAAACTGTTGTCGAAAAAATTGTAAAGAGCCATACATCCAAAAACGATGACTTTTTAATTATTGACAATAAAGTTGATAGTTTGGAGTATAAACTTGCCAAATGCTGCAGCCCTATATTTGGTGATCCTATTTTTGGATTTGTTACCATTAACGAAGGAGTGAAAATTCATCGTGTAAACTGTCCTAATGCGGAACAGATGATTTCAAAGTATGGTTACAGGGTTGTAAATGCCCATTGGACCAGTCACGATGGAAGTGCACAATACCAGGCTGATGTCCGGGTTGTTGGCATTGATGATATTGGTTTGGTAAGTCGTATTTCCGATTTATTGTCGCGCGACCTCAAAGTAAATATGCGTTCAATATCATTTGATACTAACGATGGAATGTTCGAAGGAAGAATATCGTTATTTGTGAAAGATAACGCTCACCTTGAGAACCTGCTTGCCAGATTAAAAAAAGTAAAAGGTGTTTTAAGTGCTTCCCGATCGTAATCATAAGTTCAGATTTCGAACATCAAGACAACGTTTGCCATTCTTTAGATAATAAAGAAGCAGAAGATTTTTGTCGTATAAATAATTCACCTCCTGTAACAAAGCATATTCAGTTATTTCGAAGAGATTACCATTGCTATAACGAAATAATTT
>Ga0105046_10013708_pt1 | contig 12542 bp, 12 predicted proteins | sample MAT03_FD_78385 | JGI IMG/M metagenome (GOLD analysis project Ga0105046, IMG submission 78385) | Freshwater microbial communities from Lake Fryxell liftoff mats and glacier meltwater in Antarctica - MAT-03 (megahit assembly) | ecosystem: Environmental > Aquatic > Freshwater > Ice > Liftoff... | reverse complement strand
TCGAAGTAAAAAGTGATTCAAGAGCGCGAACATCCAATCCTAGAACTTCGTCTGCCAAGCCTGCGAAAGCGCGCGCGGCTAAGGCTGCGTCGGGAGCCAACCAAACATCTGCGGCAGGCCCCGAAAGGCCCATAACGCGAGCGATCTTCTCTTCGCCTTTGACTGGCGACGGAGCTTCGAGGGAATGCGTATGGGCACAAAGCGATTGAATCTCAGCGGGCAAGCGCCAGCGTTTCAACAACCAACGAGAGATTCCGGCGTGACTGTCACCAAACTGTGCTTTTTCTTTTTCAAGCAACGCATCGTGGGGACCAGCGTTCGCCATTAGAAAGTCACCGTAGCCTGGCTCGATCTGTGCCAAAGCCAGCATACCAATGTCTTGTGTTAAGGCGGCAAGAAACGGCTCTTCAGCACGGGGAAGCCCTGCCAGTTTTGCCAACTCGCGGGCGGCAACCGCACACACCAAAGATCGCCGCCAGAAGCCTTCGTAGTTAAAACCATGCCGCTCGGAGTCGCGGACGTCCTTAACCAAAGCGAAGGAAAGCGCGACGTTGCGCACCGTCTTGGCGCCAAGAAACATCAACGCCTGAGGAATCGCGGTTACTTCGCGTTTGATGCCGAAAGCTGCTGAATTGACCAGTCTTAGGACTTTGGCCGCCAGAACCGGATCGCTGCTTACAGCGCGCGCCATCTCCTGCATATCGAAGTTAGGTTTGTCGCACAGCCGCACAACCTGCAGTGCGACAGCAGGGAGCGTTGGCAGCGTTCGACATCGCTCAAGGCGATCTTGTAGTACTGGACTGACCACGCATTGCTCCTTCCCTAGTCATTGTCATCGTCAGGTTCCATCGTGGACCGTAGCCTCTTCATCGCGTCGGCATGGAGCTGACATACGCGAGGCTCACTTACGCCCATGATTTGAGCAATCTCGCGGTATGACAAACCCTCCACGTAATGCAGTGACACAAGCACCTGCAACCGTTCGGGTAAGCTTTCGACTGACTTTGTGAGTTGAGCCAAGATTTTGCCTTTGTCTAAGTCGTCCTCGACGCCGCTTTCAAACGACAGCGTCGGCAATATGCTCTCAAGGGGTACTTGTGGTTCACGCAGCGCTTCAAGGCCGCCGAGATCCTCAAGTTCCATATCAAGTTCATCAGCTACTTCTTCCTGCGTCGCCTGCCTCCCCAACGCCCCTGCAAGCTTCTTCTTTGCTTTGTCGACTTCATCAGCTTGCGCCCGAAGTCGCCGGGGCAAGTGATCCAATCGTCGAAGCTCATCAACCATCGCGCCTCGAATTCGATGCGCAGCAAACGTTTCAAATGAAGCCCCTTTGGTTGCGTCAAAGCGCGCGTTCGCTTCAATCAACCCCACCGCCCCCGTAGACCACAAATCATCGTAGGCACTATGCAATCCCGTGCGAAAACAAACCCTTCGGGCGATGCGGTCTATGAGTGTGCCGTATCGCTTTAGTAGTTCGTCCGCGCCGCTGTTGGTCGACGCCGCGTATTTTGCCAGAGCCCTGTGCATTGCGGCGGTGCAGTTCTTCTACCCAGCAACGGATTGAGATTCACGCAACAGACGTTGCCACATGAACTTCAAGCCACTTTCAAGATTCGCGTCGCCTTCAACTTCAAACAATCTTTCTGCAGCGGCCACATAAGCTCGAGCCGAAGGCGCTGCAGGATACATATCCACCACCACCCGCTGGTTCATGACGGCCTTGTGAACGTTCTCGTCTCGCGGCACGTATCCCAAAAGGCGAATCTTCGCCTTTAAGAACCGACTGGCGACGCCTGTAAGTTTTGGAAAGATGTCGCGCGCCGAGAGCTCATCCACCACAGGGTTCACCAACACAGCGAAGCGGCTGACACCTGCTTCTTGAGACAACACTTTGACGGCAGCATAAGCGTCCACCAAGGATGTTGGCTCAGGGCTAACCACCAGAATCGACTCCTGCGCAGCGCCCGCGAAAAAGCAGACGTTGTCACCAATACCAGCGCCTGTGTCGATGAATACAACGTCGAACTTATCCTCCAGCGCATCAAGGCTATTGACCAGCTGCATCTTCTGCTCATTTTTGAGCTCGGTCAGATTCTGAATCCCCGATCCGGCTGCCAATAGATACATGCCATACGGACCAGGGGTGATGACATCTTCAAGGGCCACGCCTTTGACCAGCAGGTCTCCGATATGGCGTTTCGGCTTCAGTCCGAGGAGTATCTCAACGTTCGCCAAACCAAGATCTGCGTCGATGACAAGCACTCTTTTACCCGATTTTGCCGCGATTACGGCCAAGTTGGCTGTCGCGTTCGTCTTGCCTACGCCGCCTTTTCCGCTGGTTACCGCGAACACGCGAAGCGGCGCACGCCCCAATCGTCCCTTTGCTGCCAACTGTCTCAGACCTTCTGCTTGATCCACATTTCCCTCGCAAAACTAAATGCCAAGAACGATCCCCGCGATGCCCTTCGACGATGCGGCAACAATATCTTCTGGAACCCGTTGTCCGTTGGTCATGCAGCTCACCGGACGTGGAAGCTGGGTGATGGCAGACATGAGACTGCCAGGACCTTCGGTTTCGTCTAACTTAGAAAAGATGATGGCGTCTGGAGAGCACTCGGTATAACGCTCAGCCATGGCGCCCATCTCGCGACCGCCAGTCGCGGCCGACAGCACGAGATGCGTTTCAATCTTTGGTACCGCTCGAAGCAAACGCATCTGCGCACGGCGCGCTTCAACGTCTGAACGCCCCGCCGTATCGATCAAAACCAGATCAAAGGCGCGACATTTCTCGGCCGCTTCTTCGAGCGACTTTTCAGAATTTGCGAGATAAGTGGGGACGCCCATGATTTTTCCGTACCGCGCCAGCTGTTCACTGGCACCCAAGCGGTAGGTATCGACTGTAATTAGCGCCACCTTGAGCTGAGAATCCAAGAGAGCTTTTGCCGCTATCTTCGCGATAGTTGTGGTCTTTCCGACCCCCGTCGGTCCCACCAATGCGATGAACCTTGGTCGCGGCACGGTACCCACCTCTGGCATACGCCAAGGGGCCACCACGCAGGCCACCCGTTTACGGATGATCTTGCCTATTTCATCGTTGTAGTCGCCCTTTCGCGAACCTGCGCCCAAACGCTCGGCTTGGCGAACAAACTCAAAAGCAAGATCCTCCTCCAACCCGCGCCGAACGAGTCGAGCGTAGATCGCAGCTCGTTCCGAGGGGTTTCCACCTTCGGAGGGCGTCGTCGTGGCTGAAGGTTCCCGCATCTTGTCCAGCTGGGTTTCCAGCCGCCGAGCAACCCGTAGCAACTCGTCCCAACCCGCAGCCGCACCAACACGTTCGGTCGATTTCTGCGCATCCGATTGTGTAAGCTGAGGTGAGTTCGGCTGGCTCGACTTCGCCACAGTGACCTCAATCTCCTTTCTTCCGAAGAGACCGCCCACTTCTCGCGTGTCCAGGATGACCGCCTCGCCTCCCAAGGCTGCCTTTATGGCAGCCAAAGCTGCGCGGGTCGTCGCGGCACGAAACGTTCGAATGTCAGAGTGGTTGGTTTCTTTTTGTGCTTGAGCGGTCACGCTGCCCTCCCTATGGCGCGGTTTGCTAATTCAATCGTTCCCACCGGTTGAACGGACGTTCCCGGTGTTAGTTCGCGTGCAGTAATAACGAATAGATCGTTCACAAAACGCGATCCAAAATCAAACAACGGCCGACGCAGATCAGGCGAAGTGATCACCACGATCGAGCGTCCTTCAGCAGCCTGGCGGGCCGCCATTTTCTCGAGTTCAGCAACAAGTTTGCGGGCTGTATCAATGTCGGGCGCCAACACAGCTTCACCTTCACTGGCGCCCAAGCTGCGGCGAAGCACGTCCTCGCTTTCGCGATCCAACGTCACGGCATGCACAGTTCCCGAAGCGTCAGCAATGCGTGAGGTAATTTGTCTAAACAACCGCCTGCGAACCTGCTCGACCAAAAATCCCGGATCCTTGCTGCGAGGAGCAGCGTCCGCAACAGCTTCAAGCACAGTGGCCAGATCGCGCACTGACAAGCTTTCGCGCAAAAGCCCTCGAACCACGCGAACGAATTCACCTAAGGTCACCGCATTGGGAATCACGTCTTCCACCAACTTCGGCGACTCTTTGCCAATCACTGCCAACAGATCCTGCACTTCTTGGCGGCCAATCAACTCATGCGCATTCTTTTTAATAGCTTCAGAAAGGTGGGTTGTAAGCACTGAGGCTGGATCAACGATCGTAAGGCCCATCATCTCTGCTTGAGAGCGATTCTCATTCGGGATCCAAACCGCCGGCAAACCGAAGGCGGGCTCACGTGCTGGAATCGTATCAACGCCGTCAATTTGCGGCTCGGCTCCCGAGGGATCGAGCGCCATCAAACGATCTGCGTAGGCGACGCCCTTACCGATGTCCATGCCACGCAAGCGAATGCGGTATTCGTTCGCTTCCAAGCGCAGATTGTCGCGCAAATGAACAGGTGGCAACATCACACCGAATTCAGTAGCGATCTGGCGGCGTAGAGTTGTCACGCGGCCGGGCAGTTCACCGCCGCGTTCGATGTCGATAAGAGACAACAGTCCGTGTCCGACCTCAACTTCAAGGACGTCCATCGAGATGAGGTCTTGTAGACGATCGCCTTGTGGCTTTTCGTTGATGGCGGCTTTTGCTTGCTTGGCCCGCTCTTCTTCTTTCGAGGGAACCTTGCGGCGCGAAAGAGCATAAGCGCCCACCGAAATACCCAAGAACGGAATCACCGGCATTCCCGGCATCAAGGCGAAGATCGCCATGATTATGGAGGCGAAGCGTAACGTGCGCGGTTCACCAAAAATCTGCGTGGCAACTTCTAAGCCTAAGTGCTGCCCACTACCGGCGCGGGTTACAACCACACCAGCGGCGGTCGAAACCAACAACGCTGGAATCTGCGAAACCAAACCGTCACCGATGGTGAGGATGGTGTAAGTCTCAAAGGCGTTTGCCAGGCTCAAACCATCGCGCACCATGCCGGCAACCAAGCCACCAATGATGTTGATAACGGTAATGACAAGGCCTGCAACCACGTCTCCACGAACGAACTTGCTCGCACCGTCCATGGCGCCGAAGAACTCAGCTTCGCGTTGCAGCGATTCGCGCCGCGTTCGTGCGGCCAACTCAGTGATGTTTCCAGCAGCTAAGTCGGCGTCGATCGCCATCTGCTTGCCGGGCAAGGCATCCAATGTGAAGCGGGCCGCCACTTCAGCGATGCGACCAGAACCTTTGGTGATGACCGCGAAGTTCACAATCATAAGGATGGTGAACACAACGGTTCCAACCACGATGCTGCCGCCAACAGCGAAGCGACCGAACGCCTCTATGATGCCACCAGCTGCAGCCGCTCCCTCGCCTCCTGTGCCTAAGATCAATCGGGTGGTCGCAACGTTCAAACCAAGACGGAACAGGGTGGTCACCAGCAACATTGCTGGGAAAACTGAAAAATCGAGCGGCTGCCGAAGTGCCAAGGCGATAAGCAGGATCAACATCGATATGGCAACGTTGAACGCAATCAGAACGTCCATCACCGCAGCGGGCAATGGCAAGATCAAGATCGAGATGACGCCGACAACAGCGACCGCCATGGCGGCCTGCGCTTTGGCGATTGTCTTTTCTGAAGACGTATCGCTCATGGACGAGCCTCACGAGACACGGTGGAAACGGGCGAGCGACGACGGGTCACTCGGTAAACGAAAGCCAAAACTGCAGCGACGGCTTTGTAAGCTTCTGAAGGTACGGCTCGTCCCACTTTGACTTTCTTGAACAACAAGCGCGCCAAGGGAATGTCTTGGTAAATCGGAATTCCGTTGGAACGGGCCAATTCTCTCATGTACTCGGCCAACTCACCCTTACCTTTGGCGGTCACAACGGGAGCACGGTGCTTGCCGGGCTCGTACCTTATCGCAATAGCAATGTGGGTTGGGTTTACTATCAATGCGTCTGCCTTTGGAACTTCAATGGCGGCACGACCTCGGGACAACTCGCGATGTTTGGCCTTTCGCTTTCCCTTCAATTTGGGATCGCCTTCATCGTCCTTGGCTTCGCGTTTGAGGTCTTCCTTGCTCATCTTCAGTCCCTTGAGGTATCGATACTTTGTCAGTGCAAGATCGAGGCCCACCAAAAGCAGCATTGATGCCAGGACTTTGACGGCCGCATGTGCCAACGGCCTGAACATCAGGCTGAACTGTTCGCCCGCAGGCGCCAGAGAGATGGCGGGCAGTGACAGGAAGTCGGCACGGACAGAGCGCCAAAACACCCACACCACAAAAGCCGTCTTCAACAACGAGACGCACAAGTCTAGAGCCATCTTCTTGCTGAACATGTTTGTGAGACTGCGGGCCGACAACAGATCGTCGAACCCCTTCCAAAGCATGTTGGGCCAAAACCTGCCGCCTGTTTGAACAACGAACCCAAGGACCACAGCCAGGGTCGAAAGCCCGCAAAACCCTACAACCAATTTAATTGGCGGGGATATTAGCGGCCAAAGCCGGTTCGGATCGGGATCCGACAGCATAATCGCGGAGCCTCGCAACATGTTGACGAAGGACTCTTGCAGCGCACCGCCGAGCGCAAAAAGCGCAACGGTACCCATGCACATGCCCAGCCACTGCGGAACATCCCGCGAAATCGGAACTTGGCCTTCTCCCGACGCTTCGTTGAGGCGGCGGGATGACGGCTTCTCTGATTTCTCGCCTTCTTCGTCGGACATCCCGGGCCCCTAGTGGCGAAGGTTGATGGCGGTTAGCGCTTCTCGCGCGGCAATCTCCATGATCTGCGGCGTCACGGCCGCGGCTACCGCCGCACCAGCCACGATCGTTACTGAAAAACCCACGCTCGAGATGTTGAGCTGCGGAGCCGTACGTCCAACGATCGCCAAGCCCACTTGCCCCACCAACACGGCCGCCAACACTGGGTAAGCCAGCTTCACAGCCAGGCCTATGGAATGCAAAGAACTAAGAACAACCGCCCAGCACACGCGTTGCACATCGAACTCGCTACCCGGCGGAATGTCGACCAAGGAGCGACTTAGCCAAATGATCAGAGTCTGAATGCCACCCATCGCAACGAACATAGCCGTAGCCAAAGTGCCAGTGATTTGAGCAGTTGATGAGTTCTCTCCACCTTCACTGGGGTCTAGAACTTGTGAGAAACCAATGCCCATGGCCAAACCCGCAACGGCGCCCGCACCTTGCGCCGCTAGCAAAACCATTCGCGCGCAGGTTCCAGTGGCCAATCCCAACAAAGTCTCAAGCGCGCACCGGACAGCAAAGGCAGACAATGATGGAGAAGAGTCTTGCGGAAAGTTCGCTCCCGCAAACGCAGCAAAAGCCACCGGCATGGCAATCGTAAGTCGCAGCGGCATCGGTATCGATTGCGCGCCAATCACGGGAGCACCAATGAACAAGCCCCCGCAACGAAGGAAGACCAGCCAATACCCCAACATATAGGGCTGCCAGGCTTCAATCATGACGAAACCTCACGCTCCCCCGGCGATGCGTTCAATGGCCGAAGCCAAGTACTTCGCACACCGTTCCACCACCCAACCGCCCATGAAATAGGATCCGAGTATCGCCACCAGCAAGCGCGGCAAGAACGAAACTGCGGGGTCGTTGATCTGTGTGGTTGCCTGAAAGATTCCCATCACCACGCCAACCACCAACAAGCCCAACACCAGTGGGCCACCCGTGGCTCCCAACAAGGTAAAACCTTCATGCGCCACGGCTGAAACATCGTTCATGCGAAACTCCGCACCAGGGCCGAGACCACCAAATGCCAACCACCCGCAATCAAGAACACGCCAACTTTCAGCGGCAGTGAAACCATTTGCGGCGGAACCATCATCATGCCCAACGACATGAGAATCGCTGCGATCAACACGTCGATAACCAACATCGGAATGAAGATGAACAAGCCCATCTTGAACGATGTGGTCAATTCAGAAACCATGAAGGCTGGGATCAGAACCGCCATCGGCACAACTTCTCCGCGGGCGGGTCGAGCGCGCCCCGAAACCTCAAAAAACAGACGAATTTCTTCATCGTGCGTGTGTTTTGCTAAGAACTTGCGAACGGGAGCCTCGGCCAGATCAAGCGACTCGGCCAAAGTGATCTTGTCGTCAAACAAAGGCTGCAGCGCTTTTTCGTGAACCTCGCGCGCTGTGGGCGTCATGATGAACACGGTGAGAAAGAGGGAAAGCCCCATCATTACTTGGGTGGGAGGCAGTTGCGGCGTTCCCAACGCTTGGCGCAGAAACGACATCACCACCGCTATGCGAATAAAACAGGTGATGGAAGTGATGATCGCGCCCGCGAAACTCAGCAGTGTGATCAGCAGGAAAAGCTTGACGGCCGCAGATCCTCCTGCCGGCGTCATTGCGCTGGCTGTGTCAATGAAGCCAGCCAGACTCGGCGTGATTGGGGCAGCTGCTGGGTTCAAGGAACGCGCGCCTCCATACCCATCGCCAGTTTATCGCGGAGCTCTCGATCTTCTAGCGATTCTTCAAGCATGCTTGCATCTAAGACGTTGGCAAATGGCCAAGCGGTTGGAATGTCCTGGCGACGCTTGCGGAACAAACGAGAAAGCATTTTGGCCTGGCCGCCATCGTCGTCATTCGCGGCCTTGGGCGAGAATTCCGCAGGAAGCACGTCCTTCCACTTTGGAGAAATATCGATGTCGTCAAACGACTCTCGGCTCTCTTCGTCGTCTTCGCTCACAGCGTTTGGTCGCACTTGAATTAAGGTGATGCCCGCTTCGCTTGACCCTAAAAGCAAGGTCTCACCACCGATCTTGGCAACAATCAACGCACGCTTTGGACCAAGCGACGTGGTTTCAAGAATCTTCACGTGGCGCCCCATACCTCGCCTCTTCTTCGCAAACCGCAAGGCGAAGATTCCGAGTGCACCTAAGGCCAAAACGGGCATCAATGCCTTTAGCCCCGCGCCCCACAAACTCACCTGAGTCGCGGGGGCAGCCTCGCCAATCGTGTTTTGAACTTTGGTCACTGTTTCGGGTTTATTTCCAGCGCCTGCGACAACCGGCGTTACTGGAACAGCGGGGACAGCCACTTTCGCCACGGCAGGAGCCACCGCCGGTGCAGGCACGGGACGAACCAACGCCACTGCAGCCAGCAACGCATCACCTTCTTGCACAGAGGGAGCTACAAGCGGCACGGTCGCCGTCGTTGGCGCTGCAACGGATTGAGTTTTGGGCAATGGTAGACGCGACTGCGCCTGTTGCGCGGTTTTGGCCTTCGTGGCTTGCTCAGGAGCAGCGGTCGCCGTCAGTGTCGGACAGTTGACAGTCGCGAGCACAACACCCTCGCCTCCCGCCGCAATGTTGACACTGCCTGAACATGCACGGCCAGGCAACGGCACTTCAAGTTCGATCTTGCCCACGTGTCGGTGAGCGCTGATGCGCTGACTGCCCTGCCCCCAACCGCGGTTGTCAGAGCGAACCTTGCCGCCTGCCACGTACATTGTCAGCAACCCGCCATTGATACGCCCGGACACCTGATCGGTTCCGATGGCGCTTTCCCCGCGAAGTTCTATCACGTACTTGCCGCTCTGCTCACTACCGTGCGCAGAGGCCAGAATCACTGGACTACCTGCAGACAAGGCCAATAGGGAAAGCAATGGCGTCATGAATACTCCTTAGCGCAAGCGCGCAACGCGCTCGCTGGGACTAATGATGTCGGTGATGCGTACGCCGAACTTGTCGTTCACAACAACCGCTTCGCCACGTGCAACCAACCGTTGGTTAACCAAGATGTCCAAGGGCTCTCCTGCCACTTTGTCCAACTCGACAACCGATCCGGGCCCGAGCGCAAGCAACTCTTGAATCGACATCCGGGAACGACCTAGCTCGACAGAGATGTCGAGTGGAACGTCCAACAGGATCTCCAGGCGGCGCGAATCAGCTTCTTCTTTTGATCGATCTTCCATGTTTCACCTTTGGAGCGCTGTCAGACTTCCGTCTCAGCTATGACTATGCAGGAGTGATGCCATCGCGCTTTGGTGGTGCACCTGATCTTCCCCGCTTCGGCAACGATGGTATCTGCTCAATCACCACCGCCATGCTGCCGCTTGAAACCCGGGGCCACCCGGTCAATTTCTTCTTGCCTTCGACATAGATGGGAATCGGAGAGCTTTCGTTCTGGTCCAAGGTGATGAGGTCACCTACCGCAAGCTCAAGCAGCTGCGAAAATGGCAAACGCGCACGACCAATCTCGGCCTTCAACTCAACTTCAACTTGTTGAACCTCTCGCGCCAGCAAGGCCGACATACGTTCGTCAACAGAGCCGCTTTGACGAGGCGGCGACGACAACGCCTTCTTGACTGGTTCAACCGTCGCGTAAGGGATGATGACCTGCAAGCGGCCACTGGCCGCGCCCGACAATTCGTAGCCACAGAGCAACGCAAGATCACTCGGGGCAGCAATCATCGCCATGCGCGGATCGCTCTCAAACCGGAGCAATTCAGGCTGAATTGGCAGAATTTCTGCCCAAGACTGCCCCATCGCGTCGCAGAACAAAGAAAGCACGTGTCGCAAAACCAAGCGCTCAACGTTCGTCAGATCGCTCTTGCCATCCACCGGATCAACATTGTCGGCGCGCGCCTTGCGATCGCCGAGTGCGCCGGCAACAAGAGCACGCGCCAAGCTGTGTTCCAAAGTTGCCACCGCAAGACCATGTCCCGGCCCAAGGGTCATCATGCCCACGGTCGCTGGTGGCGTTAGCAACGCTGAGACATCGACGAACTTCAGGAGCGTCGCCGGGGTGGCCATCACTCGAATGTCCAAGCGAATGCGCGCTGCCAATGCCCCGCCAAACAAAGACGCTGTCCGATCATCGATCGAATCGAGCGTGGGCATCTGCCCGCGGATGATGCGATCCTGATTCGTCAGGTCGTAACTCATCACCGGGCCGGCGCCACCTGCGCCACCCTCGGAGGACACACGGCCCTCCTGGATGGCGGCCATTAAGGCATCGACTTCGCTCTGATCTAGACGTGACGATGACATTGTTTTTGCTTTACCTATTGGACGATGAAACTGGTGACATAAACGTTGCGCACGCGGCGCCCCGGGACGACTTCTTGCAACCGCCCAAGCACTTCAAGCTTCACAGCCGACATGCCTTCGCTACCTCTCATCTCGTCGGCGGTGCGATCCGCCAAGTAGCCGATGATGTTGTCGCGAATGCGCGGCATAAAGTTGCCGATCACTTCCTTGTCTTTTTCATCATTGAGTTCGATTTCAATGGTGATGTGCGCGTATTTTTCTGATTCAACCGCGCGCAGCTGAACAACAAAGTTTTCCAGTGCCACGATGGGGCCGACGCCTCCACCTTTGACGCCTGGACCTTCGCCCTTGCCGCCGTGTTCCGATTCCTCCTTTTTTTCATCGCCGTGGCTTTCCGACGCGTGCTCTGACTCCGCTGCGCCAGCGGCTGCCGGCGCAGCTGGTTTGCGCAGTAACGTAAAAGCCACCGCGCCCGCAACCAAAAGCGTATTGACCCCCAAAAGCATCGGAATCAGTTTGCTCTTCGCCGCCGGGGCGGCCGCTTCATCTGGTGTCTCTGTTTTCTTCTCTGCCGCTGCCATGGGTGAAGTCTCCAGGGCAAGGGACAAAGCAAGTGCCGTACCGTCTCTAAGGTTCAGCTAAGCAGCCGGAATCACTACGTTCGCGCCCCGTCAGGCTAATGACGCGTTCACTTTGACGTCAAGGAAATGACGACATTGATCCCATTTGACGATTTGCCTCAACCTCACGAGATCTACCGTCGATGGCGTGAACGTATGGCGTTTCCTGGTGTTGCCTCCAAGCAAGGTTCCGATACAGGAACCGTTGAACATTTGCTCAAGCCACCTGATCCCGAGGTGGCCACGCTTCGCTTCGCTCTTGATCAGGTAGGCATGACTCTCAGCACCACGAGAGATCCGCCACATCGAAGTTTGCCCGAAGTTGCCACAGAGTTGATGCGTGTCGTGCAAAGTCCCAAGGCCGACGCAGCCGCAATAGAACGAATCATTGCTCGCGACCCTTTTGTGAGTGCGCAAGTGCTTTCGGTTGCCAACTCCGCTCTCTACGCGCCTCGCACACCGATTTCAGGCATTAGGGACGCCGCTGTTCGAATCGGCATGGAAGCGGTTCGCGACATCGCTCTGATGGTCATCACCACCTCACGCATGTTCCGCGTTGCGGGTCTAGAAAAACAGACCATGGTCATGTGCAACCGCTCGGTCGTCACAGCGGTGGCAGCCCGAAAACTTGCGCAGATTCTCGGTGCCAACAACGACTACGCGTTTCTCGCAGGCCTGTTGCACGATGTAGGTCACTTGCTTTTCTTGGAAGAAGCCTCAAAGGGTGGACTTGTCACTCGTCGTGTTCTTGGCAACTCCGACCTGCTTCAGGTTTTGTTCGAAAAATCAGGCCAATATCACCAACCGATAGGCGCAACAGCCTGCCTCGGATGGGGGCTACCTCAGGCCGCAGCAGACGCCTCCATGTTT
>Ga0105046_10013706_pt1 | contig 12544 bp, 2 predicted proteins | sample MAT03_FD_78385 | JGI IMG/M metagenome (GOLD analysis project Ga0105046, IMG submission 78385) | Freshwater microbial communities from Lake Fryxell liftoff mats and glacier meltwater in Antarctica - MAT-03 (megahit assembly) | ecosystem: Environmental > Aquatic > Freshwater > Ice > Liftoff... | reverse complement strand
ACGTGCGAACGATCGTTCCCCGGTTACAAACCGTATCGAACAAATTGTAGTTCGCCGAATGCGTCATCCCGCACTGGCCCTGGTACACTTTGCTCGTGTCTAAGCAGCAGTTGTCGGCGATCGTCGCTTTGCCGTACACCCAGAGGCTCGGGTCGAAGTTTTCGCAGGACACCGTTACGTTCGCAGGAGGCAGGCAGACCGGTTTGATCTTGTCCTGTACTTCCACCTGCACCATACATTCGTTGTACACCGGTTCGCCGTCCGGACCAGGAATATAGTTGCCGTTGACATCCACCTGGTACACCCGCAGGATCACCGTTTGGGTGGTTCCCACTTCGCAGCAGTAGAACTTGATCGAATCCAGTTCAGCAGTCGCCGTCGGCAACTCACAGGTTGGATCCAGGCTGCTGATGCAGTCGCTGTAAGGCGCCATACGACGTACGGTGAAATGCAGGTTGTTACAGTTATCGTACGAACCGTCGTCAAAAGTTGTGGCTTTCACCCAGGTCACACCCGCGCCATCGCAGCCATCGGCAGGCGTATAGCAGTCCGCCGGATCGTCGATACCGATGCCGACCACGGTGAACTCATCACAAGCCGCCACGGGAGGAATGTAATCGGCCACCGTCAGTTGGAACGAGCAGGTGCTTGTGTTGCCACAATCGTCTTGCGCGGTGTAGATCACGGTGTGGGTACCCTGCGGCAGACAGGCGGAATAGCCCATATTGCCGAGGGTGTCCAGGTCCCAGAAATTGTTGCCGGGGAAGGACGTCAGTGATCCGCTCTGATCGTAAAGGCCGTTTTGCTCGCCGGTATAAAAGTCGTAGGTGCGAATTTTAGCCGTAAAGTTGTTGATCCGCGAACAGTTGTCTTTGATGATCACATCCGGAAGGTTCACCGTTGCACAGCAGTTGAACGGATCTGTGGTCACCGTCAGGTCTGCGGGGCAGGAAATATCCGGTCCGGTTTCATCAAGCACTTTGATCAACTGAATGTAATACAGCGGATTGTACAGCGGCGGGTACGGGGTTGTCGGCAGACACCAGTCGTACAATTTCCAGGTACGCAGGAGTTTGTAGGTGCCGTCGCAAACCGGTACAATTTCGTCGCTGTAAGTAGCCGCCAGTTCGCAGAAGCCGGGATCCGGCAGGATCGTCCAGTTTTGTCCGAAGGCTGTGACATAAGGCGCGCCGGTTGTAGCCGGGCTGGTATTTACGTTGGCGCTGCAAGCTACCGTGACATCCGGCGGGAACTGGATATCGCCCACGTGCAAGCGGTGGAAGTAAATATAACTGGTGCAAGTCGTGGTGTTGTTCCACTGGTCTTTCACCGTCCAGATCCGTTCTACATAAGCGCTTAAATCATCCACGCCGTTAAAACCTTGTCCGCAGGCCAGGTCATGCCAGGTATCGGAGTAGGTCACCGTGTATGGCGAACAATCCGTCACGTCCGGGAACGCATCGGCAATTCCAAGGTTGTTAAGCAGGTATGAAGGCGCGTAATTGGTGATGGCGCAGTTCAGGTCTACATCGTGGCATTCCACTTCCGGAGCGATTTTATCTTCCAGTTTGAAATTGCCCCAGCAGGAGTTGCACGTCACGATGTGTTTCACGCTATACTTCAGGGTCTGGCCGAAATACGATGGAGGAATCGGGTTCGGAACCGGCTGGCCTGTGAGTGTCGTGATGGTTATTTCAAAGAAGCCGCCCAATGGGTAGTTGTCCTCGTCGCAGTCCGGGTCTTCCCCTTCCAGGAACATGGACGGCGTGGCCAATGCGCTGCAAGTCGCATCCATTGAGATGTACACAAGGTCGTTACAAACCATGTTCTGCGTCGTCTGCCAGCAATTGCCAAGCGGGGTCGGGTCGTCTGTGCCGCCAGTGTCGCCAGGGGCATCCGGGTTGTTCGTTTGCGGGTTAGTACCTACATCGGAAAGATCCATCGCCATATACTGTTGGCCACCGTTCCAGTAATCCGGGATCGGAACGCCCTGGAAATTGACGGCCTTACCAGATACCATGGCCTGCGCTTTCGGGTTTGCCGGCGCGCCGGCGATATCAGGATCCACGCCAAACTTGATGCGGAAACAGAATTTTTCGCCCGGCCAAAGTAAGCCGCTAACACCGTTCAACAGGTTTTTGCCAGGCGCTGTACTGGCGCCGGTATACCCCGGGTTGAAGACGGGATTTTGTTGCGCCGTGCTGGAAACAACGATCGGCGTACCGATCATCCCTTTGAAAGAAGCGCCGAAAGCGTTCGGGCCGGCAAGGTCGAGCATGACCTGAAGCGTTGCCAATGGCGTGGTCGAGGTATTTTCGATACAAATATCCATCCAGGCGGCAAACTCGCCGCATACGATGGGGTCAAATCCAGTAATCGCCATCGCTGCGTTGATCTTTGGCTCGTCGATAAAGCCGAAGTCAAGCGAAACATTTGCCTGATTGTCAGGGAAGCCCGTTACCGTGCCGTCCTGCAAACCGTTTTCGCCCGTTGGTAAAAACACTGTGGTCAGGTTCGGGATGCTCACGTTGATCAGTGGCGTACCGTCGCTGTCGAGGTTGTCGTTTGCAGGCAGGTTCGGAATAGTCAGGATTTTATTGACCGGATTGATCAAAGCGCCTGCCGTTCCGTTTGCCGCCGTGTATTTGTCGGGTAAAATACGGTACGTCGTGCTTGGGATCAAGCCGCGGAACTCGTAGTAGCCGTTGGCATTGGTCGTCGCCATGTACACGCGGTCGTCGCCTGCAGGAATCGAACTGGTCGCGGCTGTTTGATACACGCCGTCGGGTCCGCTCCAGGTCAGGTTGATTTTCACGTTTGCCAAAGGCATTTCCGTCGCGTCCTGGTCGCCTTCGAGGTCGGGATTGTCCATCCAAACGTAGTTGCCGATGAGTGCCAGGGGCAATTTGTAGTCTTCCACCTCCCCTGTCGGGAACGTACCATTGCCCGGAATAGCCGGGCCGGTAGCGGCTACACCGCCGTTTTTGGAGTACCGGAAACGCGCGAACAGGTTGCCGCCATTGAACGAAGCATTGGCCGGCACATCGAAGCAGAACGCCTGGTTGCTCACACCCCCGTTCGGGATGCTTGCGCCTGCCGGGGCAAAATTGCCTGTTGTGAGCTGTTCGTTGGCCTGGAACTGACCGTCGCCGTTGAAGTCAATCCATGCTTGCAGGATGGCCGGACCGCCTGTATTGTTGCGGGCCGTCACATTTACACAAGCGGGATTGCCTGGAATGAGCGGGGTCGGGAATGTGATGCCGTTCTCGTCGTCGGCCAAAGGCGAGCATACACCCAGCGAGCCGGGGCCTGCATTGCCGTCGTCACCGCCGGTCATAAAGCCGGCCATGGCTTCGGGCTGACCGTCGATGTCAACGTCCACGCAAGAGCCGAGGTACAGGTCGGGGTTCACGGTATGCACCGCGCCATTGTTCGATTGCGTCGTGCCGTAAGTATTGGGCAAGTCGCCGAAGTCGAAACCGAGGTAGCCGAAGTCGAACGTTTGGTTGATCTGATTGTCTGGGTAAGCAGCAATCACGTTCGGCGCATCGCCTGTGCCATTTTCTCCAATCGGCATATTGCCAGGCGAGAGGTTGTTGGTCGAGAAGGCCACGCCCAGCGGCTGGTCGGCATCAATCACGTCTTGCGAGTTACCTGCTACGTCAATATTGATAGTAGGAACGTAGCCGAATGGCGGAACGCGCATCTGGTAGTTCTGGTTGGGCGTAAGGCCGCAGAACAAGTATTTGCCTTTTACACCTGTTACTGTTTCCGTCAGGTCTGTGTAAATGCGGTCGTCACCGGAAGGAACGAGTGCGTTCTGAGGGGTCTGAATGATACCGTCAGGACCGGCCCACAGGAGTTGCACCGTCACCCCGTCGATACCGAGGTTGACGTTTTCGTTTTGCAGACCGTCCGCATTCGCGTCAATCCACACCAGATTGCCGGCTTTGGCGACGGGGATTTTGTAATCCTCTACTTCGCCAATTGGGTATGGCATGGTAGCCGGGCCGCCCGAGGGCAGGTTGCCGGCGGGGCTGAGCCGTGCCCGCAGGAAGGCTGCTCCACCGGCGAATGTAGCATCTGCCGGAACGGTAAAGCAGTAATCCAATGCCTGCATGCCCCCTGTGATGAGCGCTCCTGCCGCCGGTGCAAATGCGCCGGTGCTGAGCCGTTCGCCGGCGTCGGCCACATCGCCGTCGCCGTTGAAGTCAATCCAGATTTGAAGCCGCGCGTCGGAACCGGTGTTGTTCATCGTCGTCACCGTAAGGCAAGCTTCAAAACCCGGGATCATGGGGGTTTTGAATACGATGCCGTTCTCGTCGTCGCCGGCCCCGCCTTCGTTGTAGCCGCCGGTATTGTTGTCGTCGCCGCCGGTCATGAAACCAGCCATGGCTTCGGGTTGGCCGTCGAGTTCACCGTCTACCGAGACCCCGAGTTTGAGGTTCGGGTTCACGATATGGCGTGGGCCGGTCGAGGCAATGTTGGTACCGTATGTATTGGGTAAATCGCCGTAATCAACGCTGACGAAACCGAAGTCATAGGTCAGGTCATTTTGCGGGTCGGGGAAATTCGGGTCGTTCGGCACGTCGCCCGTACCGTTTTCGCCGGTCGGCAAAGAGGTAGGCGGATTGGGGATCACGACCATTTGACCGCTCGGATCGTCCGAATCAATCACGTCGTTGGCGCCCTGGTTCAATTGCGTCGGGATGAAGCCGGCAGGCGCCGTCGGGATGCTCAATTTGTACATGCCGGGCGTAAGGCCGAGGAACATATATTGACCATTGATTCCCATGTTGGCGGTTGGGACGGTGTAGGTAACATCGTCGCCGCCACCTGCTACGCCGTTCGGTCCAAACCACACGAGTTGCACCGTTACGCCGTTGAGGCCGTTGGTGTTCAGCTCGTTCTGGAGGCCGTCGTTGTTGTTGTCGTTCCAGACGTAGTTGCCGATTTTGGCTAACGGCAATTTGTAATCTTCCACCTCACCGATCGGGAAGGGCATGTTTTCCGGACCGTTGGCCAAAAGGTTGCCCGTCGTGGAAATCCGGAAACGCGCGAAAGCTTGTCCGCCGGTAAAAGTAGCCGTGGCCGGGACCGTGAAGCACAGTTGTGCGTTGTTCAGGCCGCCGTTTGGCACGACCGCCCCGCCGCCGGCGCCGTTGAAGGAGCCGGTAGTCACCGCTTCGCCTGCATCGGCTACGTCGCCGTCGCCGTTGAAGTCGATCCACATTTGCAGCACAGCATTGCTTCCAGTCGTGTTCATGGCTGAAACGCGGATGCAAGCCTGGTTGCCGGGCACCATCGGGGATTCGAATACGATACCGTCTTCGTCATCGCCGGCGCCGCCTTCGTTGTAGCCGCCATTATTATTGTCATCGCCGCCACTCATCAGGCCGGCCATCGGATCGGGTTGTCCGTCGGAATCGCTGTCTACCCTGGCGCCGAGTTTCAAGTTCGGGTTGATGGTATGCACCGGACCGTCGAGCGCACTGCCGTCGGTTGTACCGTAGGTATCGGGCAAGTCGCCGAAGTCGAGCGCAACGAAACCGAAGTCAATTTGCAGGTTGTCCTGCGCATCGGGATAGCCATTGAAACCACCGGGGGCATCGCCTGTGCCGTTCTCGCCCGTGGGCAGGCCCGGAAGTACAGGAATCATGACCATTTCGCCGGTATTGTTGTCAGCGTCCTGGTTTTCATTGCCGCCCTGATTGAGTTGGGTTGGTACGAAACCTGTTGGGTTCGTCGGAATGCTGACCTTGTAAGCGCCGGGGGTCAAGCCCCAGAACATGTACTGGCCGTTGTTACCGCCCATCGCACTGGTGGTCGTGGTGTACGTGCGGTTATCGCCAGTGGTCGCGACATTAGCGTCGGGGCCACCCCACACCATTTGCACGGCGATACCGTTCAGGCCGTTGGCGCCGGATTCGTTCTGGAGGCCGTCATTGTTGTTATCGTTCCAAACGTAGGTGCCGATTTTGGCTACGGCTAATTTGTAGTCTTCTACTTCGCCGATACCGCCGATACCGGAGGGTCCTGTTGCCGCCATGCCGCCGTTTTGCGAAAGACGGAAACGGAACATCGCCTGTCCGCCGGCAAAAGTGGCGTTGGCGGGCACATCGAAGCACATTTGCATATTGACTACACCGCCATTGGGAATCAGGACGCCGCTTGGCGCAAAGTTGCCCGTGTTCAGTTGTTCGCCTACTTCAAATGTGCCGTTGCCATTGAAATCAATCCAGCCCTGGAGCACGGCGTTGGCGCCGGTCGTATTTTGGGCCGATACACGGATACAAGCAGAATAGCCGGGTATAAGTGGCGTTTCAAAAAGAACAACGCCATTCTCATCGTCGCCGGTTTGGCCGCAGGTACCCAGTTGCGTGGTCGTCGAGTTGTTGTCATCGCCACCGGTCATCAAACCGGCCATGGCTTCGGGCTGTCCGTTCACTTCAGCATCCACACAAGTACCGAGGTACAGGTTCGGATTGAGCAGTTGGGATGCGCCGTTGGAGCCGCTGGTGGTCCCGTATGTATCGGGCAAGTCGCCGAAATCGCGGGCAATGTAGCCGAAATCGTAGGTCAGATTGTCCTGATTATCCGGGAATACCGCACCAGGATTATCGCCCGTGCCGTTTTCGCCGGTTGGCAGGCTTGTGGGCGGATTCGGGATGGTGACCGTTTCACCGGCGGGGTTCTCCGAGTCGGTCACATCGTTTCCGAGGTTAATTTGCGTCGGCGTAAAGTTGGCCGGAGCCGTGGGAACGCTTATGGTGTAAACGCCCGGCTGCAGACCGCAGAAGTCGTATTTTCCGTTCACGCCGTTTTCGGTTGCCGTCACGGTCGTGTAGGTCACGTTGTCGCCGGTGGTGGCGAGGTTGCCGTCGGGACCGCCCCAGACGAGTTGTACGGTGACGCCGTTGATACCGGGTTCAGCCGCATCCTGCTGGCCGTCGTTGTCGTAATCCCACCAGACGAAGTTGCCGATTTTAGCGGTTGCAACTTTGTAATCTTCTACCTCGCCCAGCGGGGTACCGCCGTTCGGCAGGCCGCCGCCGGGGTTCAGGCCACCGGCAGGCGACAGGCGAAAACGCGCCATCACGTTGCCTGCGGCAAACGTAGCGTTGGCCGGCACGTTGAAACAAAGCAGGGCATTGTTCAACCCTACGCCCGCAGGAACAACTGCGCCGGAAGGCGCGAAGTTACCGGTGGTCAACTGTTCGTTCGCTTCAAAAGCGCCGTTGCCGTTCCAGTCGATCCAGGCTTGAAGTACGGCATTGGCGGTAGTCATATTCATGGCGGTCACGCGGACGCAAGCCTGTGCGCCAGGTACGAACGGCGTTTCGAACACGATACCGTCCTCGTCGTCACCCGCGCCGCCAAAGAAAGGAGCGCCCTGGATGTTATCATCGCCACCGGTCATCATGCCGGCCATGGCGTCGGGCTGGCCGTTTCCTTCGGCATCCACCCGCGCGCCGAGTTTGAGGTTCGGCGTTACGGCATGAGATGGTCCGCCAGGAAGCGACGTGCCGTAAGAATCCGGCAAATCGCCGTAATCCAGTCCGATATAGTTAAAATCAAACGTCAGGTTATCCTGCGCATCGGGAAAACCGTTGGTGCCGCCCGGGTTGTCTCCTGTTCCGTTTTCACCGGTAGGCAAACCGAAATTCGCCGGGATGCTGACCATTACACCGGCATGGCTATCACTGTCTTGTACATCATTGCCGCCCAGGTCTTCTTTTCCGGGAATAAATCCCGTCGGCGGCGTAGGCACCAGTTTGTACATGCCTGGCGTCAAACCGAGGAACATGTAAATGCCGTCCGTGGCGTTCATGGTGGAGGTAATCGTGGTGAAATCCACGTCGTCGCCGCCGCCGACCACCGCATCCGCGCCCAGCCAGGTAAGGGTAAGGGTCACGCCGTTGATGCCTAGTTCTCCTGCATCCTGCACGCCGTCGTCGTCGTAATCCGACCACACGAAGTTGCCGACCTTGCCGAGCACCACTTTATGGTCCTCCACCTCCCCGTCGACGCTGCCGCCGCCCGTACCCAGGCCGCCCGCAGGCGAGAGCCGGAACCGGGAAAAAGCCGCACCGCCTTGGAACGTCGCGTTCGCCGGTACCGTAAAGCATAAGGACGCGTTGTTGAGGCCGCCGTTCGGCACGATTGCGCCGGCGGGGGCAAAACTGCCGGTGGTTAATTGTTCGTTCGCTTCAAAAGTGCCATTGCCGTTGAAATCGATCCAGCCTTGCAATACGGCGTTGCTGCCGGTCATGTTCATGGCGGTCACCGTAACGCAGGCGCTCGCGCCCGGAATCATAGGAGACGAAAAGGTAATACCGTTTTCGTCGTCGCCGTTGCCGGTACAGGCTCCGGTCGTTGCGATGCCGGCGTTGTTATCGTCGCCTCCGGTGATCATGCCGGCCATGGCCTGGGGTTGGCCGTCGATTTCCCCGTCGACACAAGCGCCCAGTTTGAGGTTCGGGTTGACCCAGTGCCAGGGGCCGTTGTTGCCCTCGGTGGTCCCGTAGGTGTCGGGCAAATCGCCGTAATCCGTCGGAATGACCCCAAAATCGAACGTATGATCGTTCTGACCGGAGGTTCCGCTGGTCACCATGATCTGCACGTCGCCGTTGCCCAGCAGCATCCCGTCGCTGTCGCTGAAATCCGCCGCGCCGGCGCCGACCTGATCGGGTTGCGTCACCAGAAAATTATTCAGGGGCTGTCCATTTCCGAACTCAGAGGCCGGAATACATATTTTATAGGCCGTGAGCGGTAGTATGCCGCCCGGGACATTGGTTTCGTTAAAATAGAAATTGCCTGTGGGGCTGGTTGTCACAGTCGCCAGCACCACGCCCGCAGGTGTTTTCAACTGCACCTCGACGCCGGGCAATCCCGGTTCGCCGCTGTCCTGGATACCGTCGCGGTCCATATCGGCCCACACGCGGTTCCCCAGTTCGATGGGCGCGTCGGCTCCGCTCAATTCAACGTCGCCCAGGCCGTTCGCCTTGCTGGGCGTAGCGCCGGGCTGGTTGAGTGTAAAACGGTCGTCGAACACTTCATACGCCGAATTCGCCACCCTGGCGCCCGTCGTGTTATTTAAGCGGATGGTACCGCCCGAGCGGATGGCGATAGGGTCGAGCCAAACCGCGATGGCGTCTCCGCCGCCCGGCAAAACCGCCAGCGGCCCCTGTACGGATTCCGCGTGGAAGAGGTTATCGTCATAATAGTCGGCGGTACCGGGCCGTGTCACGATGGAATACACACAGTTATCGTCGGCATCGGCTCGCAGCAACTCGCCCGCCGTAGCGTATTCGTAGTCGATTAGCTGGCCGTTGTAATTATTGTTGTTGATGGCATACTGATGGCCTTTACGGTCTAAAACGCCAATCAACAAATTGCCCTGGTCGTCAAATTCCAGGTCGGCAATGATGGGCTCGGCAATTTCCCGTTCGTCGCCGGAAAAATACCGGCTCGGGTGCCCCTGGCTATAACCCCAGGGTATCCAGCCGCGCTCCCGGCCATAGTTGAAACTGAAATCCAGCCGGGGCGTGAACACTGCCGTGGCGGGGTTGAACTCGTATACGTATCCCCGCAGGTCGGTGCCGACCTGCTGTCCGTTGAAAATGGCAACCGGGCTCACCACGTTTCCTGCGGCATTCTGACCGGACAGGACGATGCCGACGTACAGCCGGCCGCGGTAGAATTTCAGGCCCCAGGGACGATGCTCTCCCTGACCTGTGGTTGTTCCCGGATCTATGACATTCCAGCTACGCACCCGGGTAGCGACAGTAGCGAGGGTAGGCGCCTGCGGATTGCTGGGATTTACGAGGTCTATTTCGTAAATTTTCCGGTCGTACAAATTCACGATATAGAGAAAGCGGCCGTCGTCGGAGATGTCGATATCGCCCAGCGACAGTTTGCCGATCTGATCGCCGGCGGCATAGTCTGTACTCGGGTCATGCCGGTTGGCGCCCAGGCCGCGCTGGGCGCTGGTGCCGATGAAATCGCTTACCGGGCTGGTATTATTGCCCGGGTTGGGCGGGTAAGAGCCGGCGTGGTTATACGTCCAAATACCGATCGCGTCCAGGTTCAACCAATCCGTGGTTTTGTCTGATGCTCCGGAAAAAGGATCGACCAGGTAAATACCACCCGGCCCTTGCGGACCGAGGGCCGCGTGCCGGCGCAAGACGGCGGAGGTAAATGCTTTTTGAGCCTGCCGGGAAAAAGCCACGCCATAAAGCGAGCCGACTTCTGCGATCGTGGAAAGCAAACCCGGATCGGGCACGCCCGGCTGTCCCTGGCTATGGCTGGCCGGAATACCATGCGTCGAAAAATTATATTTGATAAAAGCCGGAGCGGAGCCGGCGTTGCCGCCGAAACTCGATTCCCCGAAAGAATAGCAGGGGAGCATGACGGTAGGATCCGGATTCTGTACCCACTGGCCGGGATAATTGATCGCAAATTGGAGGTTGGCCTGCTGGCCGGTGATAAACTGCACGCTGGTGCCGTAGACGCCGCCTGACAAACCTTCGAAGTCGACCGTACTGGCTAGCCCGCACCCGAAGGAAGCGGGTATTTCAAATTCCACGCGCACCAGTTCGCCGGCATTTGCCGCGCGGCCGCTCGTTAACGAAACGGCAAAATTGAAATTACCGCTGTCGTCCGTCACGGCCTGGCCGATCTGGACGTCTTTGGCCGGCAGCGCCGCATTGGCATAGAGGCGCACGATAATGCCCGGCACGCCCGGTTCGGCGCCCGTTTTCAGGCCGTTGCCGTCGAAATCACGGAAGGCTGTACCCGATTGCGCGTTCGATCCGCTTGCGAGGAACAGCAGAAGGCCGGCTGCGGCCCAGCTCAAGGCAGTGCGGCCGGTCCGTAAAGCGGCGTCGGGCGCCGCAGCATACTGGGGCCGCAATTTCTGCAAATAACGCCGGATAAATGTTTGAACACGCCCTAGTATCTGCCCGGGCAGGAGGAACAGGAGTAGTGAAAGCGCGCCGCCCAGGCCGGCGAACCCGCCAGGAGAAAGCAGGGGCTCGGTGCCGGACAGTAGGAAACCCGCACCAATCAAGGCGAGGAGGATCAGCTGATTCAGCAATTGATGGATAAAACTTTTTTTCATAAGACTTAAAAATTGAAGTATTAAAAATGCCTGATATTCAGGTGTTTAAATCTTGGATTAAACATGTCCGGGCATGGTAGCGGTACTCCGGTCGCCTGCACAGGCAGGCGGCGGCGCTTCACGGTACCGGCTCAAAAATGAAATTGTTATAGTGAAACCCCTCGGGGTCAGAAATCCACGATTAAAAAATCCTCCATTTCCCACACGGTATAAATGCCCGGCTCGATCCATCCCTGCGTCAATCCGAGTTTTCGCCGTACCCTCGTTGGTAGTTCAAAAGACTCCAGCACCTGAAAAAGGCTCCAGCGAAAGTGCCGCTTCAAATATCTTTTTTCCATACCCGCTTTGCAAAAATGGATGCGCAGCCGGCCATTATCCTTGCCGACCAACCGCGCAGTAATTATCAGGCAGCGCAGGTGCAGGTTATTGGCAGTCATATACATCTTGCAAATCCCAGTACCGTTACAATTGTTGTTGGGCGAACCCAGTATGATTTGGGAGCGGTGGGACATCCGGTCGCTCGGGACGGCCAGACTCGCCGGTACCGGCTCCTCGTATTGTGACAAATTACCCATTTTTGAAAAAGAACTTTTTGATTATAATGGTCACGAGAAAATATTGGGACAATTATCAAGCGGTATCCGTAACCCATTCCTGTAGTGCAAAGGTGCACGCGAACTGCCGGGAGGCCCCGGACACTTGATTCCTGATTTTCACCAGCCGCAAAGATGGATTTTTATGCTAAGCATCATAGTAAAATATTGATTATCAATATCTTACAGACAGTTCTTTGACCAATAGATTGCTAGTGTATTCCGGGTAAGGCGGGGATATAGAATGGCATTGGCACACTGGCCTGTCCCGGGATCAAGCGTCAGACGCCCGTAATGTCAATGATGATGACGTCGGACAGACGGGAGGAGAGCGCCGCAAAGTTTGCAGCAGAAAAAAGATGAAGCGTGTTAAAGTGGACCATGAGACGGGATATTTAGATTAATAAAGCCCAAAGGTGGTCGGCCCTGCCCGACTGCGACGAGACAGCTATCCGGGATTCTTCACTTCGTGTTTAAAGGATATAATCAGATAAATAATAGTTTAATTACTTGATTTTCAAATATATACAACATGCTGATAAAGATAAAATATCACATTTAAGGTGGGGAAAAAGGCAAAAATCTAGCGCCTCTACGGTTTTTTACCCTGCCGGTAGGATGGATTTGCGACTCATCTTAATCGGAAACCTATGAACGAAAACATTTTTCGGGAGATTCCGACGGCTTTTTCTGTTGTCCGAAGGGTATGTAGCACAGGGCACCCCGTCCGACGGCTTTTTTTGCCGTCCGACGGGTAACGTAGCGCAGGACACCCCGTCCGACGGCTTTTTTTGCCGTCCGACGGGTAACGTAGCACAGGGCACCCCGT
>Ga0105046_10013704_pt1 | contig 12546 bp, 12 predicted proteins | sample MAT03_FD_78385 | JGI IMG/M metagenome (GOLD analysis project Ga0105046, IMG submission 78385) | Freshwater microbial communities from Lake Fryxell liftoff mats and glacier meltwater in Antarctica - MAT-03 (megahit assembly) | ecosystem: Environmental > Aquatic > Freshwater > Ice > Liftoff... | reverse complement strand
TTTGGGTTGTGAGTATTGACCGACAGGCCCCCCGGCCCGAGAGTGAGCCCAGCCCCGGGCAGGTGCGGGTGCGGGACCACGGTACCGGTCCGCTGCTGGTCGAAGGCGGGGCCGGGACCGGCAAGAGCGCCGCCCTGGTGAGCCGGGTCACCCGGCTGGCCGGCGAAGGGCTCGACCCTTCACGGATCCCAGTCATCACTTCGACCGCCAACGCTGCGGACGAGCACCGGGCCCGGCTGGAAGCGGCGCTCGACCCGCCCTACGAAGAGCTGGTTGTACTCACCTGGGAAGGTTTCGCCGAGCGGCTGCTTCGTTCGCATCCGGGAGCAGCCGGACTTGATCCCGGCTTCGAAGTGATCGGCGCCGCGGAGCGCCTGGCGATGCTGCTGGTCCGCTTCGAGGAACTGCCGCTGCGCCACCACCAGATCCGCGGCAACCCGACCGGCCTGATGAGCGGCCTGCTGGCCCGGGTCGACCGGCTGAAGCAGGAAGGCGTCACCCCTGAAGCGCTGCGCTCGGCGGCGGTAGGCATGGACGAGCCCGAAGCCACCCGTGAGGTCGAGCTGGCCGAGCTGATCGAGATCCACGATCGCATGCTGGCCGAACTCGGCTGCCTCGACCAGACCGACCTCTGCGTGATCGCTGCCCGCCTGCTCACCGAACCTTCGATCGCCACTTCCGTCGCCGCCGACTTCCCCCACCTCGTGATCGACGAAACAGAAGACCTCGGCCCGGTCCGCGCCGGATTGCTGGCGGCGCTCATGCCCGGGGCCGAATCGGTGGTCGCGTCGATCGACGAGTCACGGGCAGTAACCGGCCCCGGCGCCAAAGAGCGGTTGCTCAAGATCGCCCCGGATGCCGAACAGCTCGAACTCACCGAATCCTTCCGGCTCGGTCCGGACTCGATCGATGCCGCCCGCGCCGTTCTGGCCGGCGGGCAGATCGCAGCGCCGCCGCAGTGGCGGCCCGGGTCCGAGGCAGGCTCGATCCGGTTCTGGCGCTCCGGTGGCGCCCAGGCGGAAGCACAAGCGGTCGCCCGTGAGGTCGAACATGCGATCACTGAAGGAACCGACCCGGGATCGATCGCGATCGCGGTCGGCCACGCCAACCGGGACGGTGGCGTGGTTGCCGCGGCGCTGGCCGAGCGAGGGGTGCCGGCGACGGTCGGTGGTGGCGCGGCTCTTTTCCGCCAGCCGGAGGTTCGCGACACGATCGCCTGGCTGCGCGCGCTGGCCGACCCGAATGACGCTCCCGCAGTGACTCGGGCGATCACCCGGCCACCGGTCGAACTGCGATCGGTCGACCTGGCCAAACTCACCGTGATCGCCCGGCGCCGCAAGCTCGACATGGTCTCCGCCTGCGATGCTGCCCTCGAGAGCCCGCAGATCTCTCCCGAAGCCCGCCAGCGGATCGAATCTTTCCTCTCTCTATATAGAGCGGCCGCGGGAGCGCTGGACGGACATCGCCCCGATGTGTTCGTGCGCAGGCTCATCGAAAGGGTCGGTTTCCGGCGTCAGCGGCTGTTCGCAGCGAAACCGGAAACCGCTGAACGGCTGCTCGGGCTGTCCCGACTGGCCGACATCGCCACCACCTGGACCCGCCGCGACCCGACCGGCTCGACTCGTGAGTTCATCGCCTACCTCTCCGCCCTCGCCGACACCGGGCTCGCGGTGAGCGAATCGCGCGAGGTGCCGTCGATCGGTGCGGTCCAGGTGCTCGCGGTCCCCGACACCAAGGGCCGGCAGTGGTCCCGGGTCTACCTGCTCGGCCTGGAAAAGGCCGGCGATTCCGCGCGCAGGGCGATTGCCACCGCGATCACTTCGGCCGATCGCAGTGCCGTGATCTCCCGGATCGACCCCGACCCGGCCAGGCCGGCCACGGGCGGCGGCGCTTATGAAGACATCTTCGCGGTGGTCGGTGGGATCGAGGAGATCCATGAAGAAGAACTGTTCGGCCCGGCCGAGGACCTGCAGGCGACCTACCGGATGATGCGCGACGAAGTGATCGAAGCTTCCTGGCGGGCCGGGCGGGAGCTGAACGAACCACGTCTCGACACGGCGATCGACGTCAACCGGGCGATCACCCGTTACCTGGAACTACTCAAGCTCGCTGCGCTCGCCCAGAGGCCCGACGGGGAGGTGGTGTCGGATTCGATCGACGCGATCAATGGCCTGCTCGGCCAGGTCGCGACCCCCGAACAGCTTGCCGAGCTCGAAACTTCGACCCTCGACCCGTACCTGCTGGCCAACGAAAGGGACCGTGGCCTCCGCCAGAGACTGATCGACTCGAAGACCGAACCTTCGCTGGCCGCCTTCCTGCCGAAACGTGGCGGAGACCTGCGGCTCTCCGCTTCCGACGTCGACCTCTATCTGACCTGCCCGCTGAAATACAAGTTCGCGCGGGTTTTCGGCATTCCCCAGGCGCCGACCATAAACCAGCGTTTCGGCATCCTGATCCACAACGTGCTCCAGCGTTTCCATGACCCGAAACTGGCCGGCACCGACGAGACCGGTCTGCCGCTGCTCATGTCCCTGCTGGAGAACGGCTGGCGGCGCTCCGGATTCGGTGACTCCAACGACGAGCTCCAGTTCAAAGACAGGGCCTACGCCGCGATGCGCAACTACTGGGAGGCGGAGAGTCGGTCGGACAATGAACCGATCTGGCTGGAGCGCCAGTTCGAGTTCAAGATCGGCCCGCACTACGTGAGGGGACGGGTCGACCGGGTCGATCGCACCGGCGACGGCGGTTATGAAGTCATCGACTACAAGACCGGCCAGAAGGTCAACACCGAAAGGCTCGGCGGCGACATCCAGCTCGCGATCTACCGGATCGGAGCGGCCGAAGCATGGGACCTCGAGGTCGGCAGCGGCAGCTACTACTACGTGCTCGACGGCGAGAAGGTGGAGATCGCCGCCGGCGAAGGCGAAGTCGAACGCATCGAACGCACCGTGCTCGGTGTAGGTGAAGGCATCCTCAGCCAGGACTTCGAGCCACGGCCGTCACCGGCGGTCTGCGGCTGGTGCGATTACCGCCTGGTCTGCCCCGCCGCCGAGGCCTGAGCCCGACGGCCGACGCTACTCGTTGTCGCGGTTCTTGAGGAAGCGCTGGAATTCCATGGCGAGCACGTCGCCGCTCGGCACGTCGACCTCCCCGTGTCCGCGTTGGCGCTGCTCGTTCTCGATCCTGTGGACGAGTTCCTCGACCTCGGGGTCGGCGGAAACAGCCCGGCCGATCTGCTCCTCGTAGGCGACGGTTTCGTCTTCGAGGCCGGAGACGTCAGCGGCGACCCCGGTGATGCGTTCGAGCTTCTCGCTGAGGGCGAGCGCGGCCTTCGGGTTCGGGACTGCAGCTACGTAATGCGGCACCGCGGCCCAGAGCGAGGCGGAAGCGAGCCCGGCGGCACGGCATCGGTCATGGATCACGCCGACGATGCCGGTCGGACCTTCATAGTCGGAGCGTTCAAGTTGGAGCTTCTTGATCATCTTTTCGTCGGTGGCGAGGCCGGTGATCGGCACCGGCAGGGTGTGGGCGACCTCGGCGATAAGGGAACCGAGCACGACCACCGACCCCACGTTCAGATATTCGGCGACCTTGACGATCGTTTCCGAGTAGGTGCGCCACTTGAGGTTCGGTTCGGTGCCGTCGAGCAGAACCAGGTCCCGATCGGCGCCCTGGGCGCGGGCCGCGATGAAGGTGTTGCGGGGCCATTCGATGCGCCGATGGCGGCTGGCGGTGAACGAGATCGTCGGCCGGTTCGCCTGGAAATCGAAATACTCCTCGGGGTCGATTTCGGCCAGAACGTCGACCTCGAGCGAGTCGGCGAGGGTCTCCAAAGCTGATGACGCGGCCGAGGCAGCGTCGTTCCATCCGCGAAAGGCGCAGACAAGAACCGGGTCGCGGAGTTTCGGCGGGTTCATCTCCCAGCGCAAAGAATCCATAAGTTCAGCGTAGAGGATGACGCGTATGTGCTTGGTAGGTAAGGATGTGAGCAGTGGATGAATCGGGCTCCAGCCAGGAAGTGAAACCCGGGCCGACCGTGATCGAACTGACCCCCGGCCAGGCTTTCCGTGGCCGCTACGCATGTGCCCGCAAGGACAGGCTCACCGCGAAGAACGGTTCGGTCTACCTCAGCCTCGAACTGCGTGACCGCTCCGGGTCGATCCCGGCCAGGATCTTCCGCGAGGTCGACCAGATCAGTCTTCGTTTCGAACGTGGCGACGTGATCCAGGTCCGCGGCAAGGTCGAGCGTTTCCGTGGGGTGCTCAGTGCCGAACTCGAAGACGTGACCAAGGTCGATGCCGACGAATCCGACGGCTCCGAGTTCCTGCCAACCGCCTACCGCGACCGGGAGGAACTCGAAGGTTTCCTCGAGCACCTGACCCGCGAGGTCCACAACCCGGGGCTGCGGGCAGTGGTCGAAACGCTGCTGTTCAAGGGCCCGGCCTCCGAGGAGTTCCGGCGTTCGCCCTGCACCCGTAAAGGCCACCATGCCTACGTCGGTGGCCTGATCGAACACACGGTCGCGGTCGCCACCCTGGTCACCGAAACCTGCGTCCTTCATCCGAAACTCAACTCGGACATGCTGATGGCCGCCGCCCTGATCCACGACATCGGCAAGACCGAGGAGTTCACCTACGGGGCCGAGATCGGCCTGAGTGAACGCGGCCGAACCCTCGGCCACCTCCACCTCGGGGCGGAGATGATCAGCGAAGCCGCGGTCAACCTCGAACGCGGCGAGCGGGACGCTCTGATGTCGACCGTGATGTGCCACCACGGCACCGACGCCCTGCGCCTCAGGCACTTCCCGTCACCGGAAGCGATCGCGCTCTATCGCCTGAACGCCCTCGACGCCCAGGTCAAGACAGCGCTCGAGCACGGCATCAACTAGTTGTTCTCAGGGGCTTCCTTGAACTTCTCGGCCATCGTCGGATTGCCCCGCGTGAGCCTTTTGATCGTCACATCCTGGGCCTTGTTGTTGGCGAGACGCAGGTTGTTGCTGGATTTGAGCAGCGATGACTTGGTCTTCTCGAGGGCAGCTATCGACTTGTCGATCTCCTTGATCGCATCCTCGAACTGGCGTGAAGCCAGTTCGTAGTTCCTTCCAAAGCCAGACTTGAAGGTCTCCAGTTCGGTCTCGAAGTTGGTGATGTCGATGTTCTGGGCTTTGACCTGGGCCAGTTCGGACTTGAGCTTCAGGGTCTTGTGGGCTTCGTTACGAATCAGGGTGATTATCGGAATGAAGAACTGCGGCCGGATCACGTACATCCTTGGATAGCGATATGAGACATCGACGATGCCGGTGTTGTATAGCTCGTTCTCCGGCTCCAGCAGCGAGACCAGAACGGCGTACTCACAGCCCTTCTTGGTCCGGTCCTCGTCCAGCTTCTTGAGGAAATCCTCGTTCTTTTTCTTGTTGGTGCCCTCGTCGAGCTCGTTCTTCATCTCGAACATGATTGAGACGAATTCGGTGCCGGACGCGTCGGCTTCGCGAAAGATGAAGTCCCCCTTGCTGCCGGCGCTGGCGTCATTGTCTTTTCCGAAATCGGCGTTGGGGAAAGATCCGGCACGAATCTTGTTGAACTCGATCTCGCAGTGCTGCTCCAGGGATTCCCCCACCATCTTCGTTGACAGCTTCGCCTTCATATCCTTCAGGCGGTCGATGGCGTCGTCTCTGTCCTTTATCTGAGTTTCGTACTTTTCTCTGAGTGAGTTCTCAAGAACTTTCTGCTCGTTGTCCTTCGAATCAAGATTCCGCTTCAGATCGTCGCGCTCCTTCTCGACTTCACCGAGAGCGTCCCTGAGTGCGAGCTTCCCGGAGACTTCCGCCTTGTCCAGCTCCGCCTTGAGACGTTCGATCTTGGCATCCTTCTGGGCGGCGGCGTCCTTGATCTCGCTGGTGGCATTGGCCTGGGCCAGCTCGACACTCGACTTCAGCTCCTGTTTCAGGCGCTCAATCGTCAGGTCTTTTCCTGCCGCTGCTTCCTTGAGTTCGCCGGCCACCTTGGCCTCGGCCAGCTGAACGGCCGTCTTCTTGTCCTGCTCGGCGAGTTCCAGCCGGTCGTGGAGTTCCTTGTCGAAGGCCTCGTTGCGAACCTGGCTGAGAATTTCAGCGTAGCCGGCCTCGCCGATGTCGAAGGTCTTTTTGCAATGCGGACAACTGATCTCATGCATATCTGGGTCTCGTCTCCTTTATCACCGGTAGCCACCGAGATTAGGTGTTGTTAAGGACGTTCCTGAAGGGTCGGCTCTGGCAGCCTCTTCTGACGTCAACCTTCGAACCCAGGCCTTCTTCGGGCACGTTTGATCTCTGATCGTTTTCGTTTCGATTCGCTCATTCGCTTTTTCGAAGCCCGGGTCGGCTTCGTTGCCCGTCGCTGCCGGGGTACCGCGAGGGCCTGGGCCAGCTTTTCTTCCAGCCGTTCCAGCGCGAGGTCACGGTTGCGCGCCTGGGAGCGGGCGTCCTGGGCGATCGCGGTGACCGGTGAGCCGGTCTTTCGCCTGATCCTCGCTTTCTGGTTCTCGCTCAGGACCATCGAAGCATCCACGTCGAAGACCGCCTCGATCCGGGAGGCGGTGACGTTGGCGTGCTGGCCGCCGGGGCCGGAGGACCGCGACGCCCGGATCAGGATCTCGCTGACCGGGATGAACGGGCCACCTTTGGGGCGGATCCCCGTTTTCACGGCCCCGCGGACCCGGGTTCGGGCGCGGCGGTGTCGGCCGGCACCGGCGGATCGTCGTCCTTGAACACACGGACGAGCAGGCGGTAGGCCATGTACAGGGCGAGCATCGCGAAACCGATCCGCAGCGCCCGTTCCGGGACCGCATTCGAGATCAGCACGCCGATCAGCACGCCGACAGGGGAAAGCAGGCCGATGACCGCGGCGTCCTTCAGGTTGACGTTACCGTAGCCGTACTGGCGCCAGGTGCCAACTATCGAGACCAGCGCGATTATCATCAGCGAGGTCGAGAGCGCGTTGACCTGGCCCATGCCGAGGACGATGGTCATCGCGGGCACGAAGACGATCCCGCCGCCGACCCCGATCAGGCCGCCGATGATGCCGCCGATCAGGCAGAGGATGCATGCGAGCAGGATGTCCATCAGCCACCGACCACCATTTCGACCGCCACCCCGATCAGCAGAAAAGCGAAGATCAGGGAGACCGCCTTCTCCGGGATGCGCTGCTGGACTGCGGTGCCGATGACGATGCCGACGATCGCCGGACCGGTGAGGATCAGCCCGGTCTCGATGTCGACGTTGCCGTAAAGGCCACCCTGCATCAGGGCGGCCAGCAGGGCGATCACGATGATCGCCGCAAGGCTCGTGCCGGTGGCCAGACGTTCGCCGTAAGCGAAGAAGGCGATCAGCATCGGAACGATCACGGTCCCGCCTCCCACGCCGAAAAGTCCGCTGAAAGCACCGGCCAGGGTGCCGATCAGGGCAAGACTCCAGATCCGTCTTGAATCGAGGCGATCCATGTCAGCGATACTACGACCATGAGCAGATCAGACTCCCCCTTGTCAATCCTGTTCGCCGAGCCTGAAGTCTCGGCCCTGATGAGCGATATCGACGGAACGCTTTGCCGGATCGTCGACCGCCCGGAGAAGGCAAAAGTGCCGCAAAGGGCGACCGACGCCCTCGATGAGCTCAGCCAGAAGCTCGGCTGCGTTGCCTGCGTGACCGGCCGGCCGGCCCTGACCGCCCTCAGGATGGTCGGCACTCCGAACATCATCTACTTCGGCAACCACGGCCTCGAGCTGCTCAGCCCCGGGCACGACGACCCCCGCATCACGATGGAGGGGGAAGAGGCCGAACGGGCCGCGCGTTTCATTGCCGAGAACGACAACCCACACTGGGTGTCGGCCAAGATCCGCCTCGAGGACAAAGGTCCGATCCAGGCCCTGCACTACCGCGGGGCCGGCGAGCGCACGGAGTTTTTGGTGAGGACGATCGCCGAGCAGGCCGAAGAGGCCGGGCTGGTGACGCATTGGGGCCGCAAGGTCCTGGAGCTCAGGCCGCCGAACATGGAAGGCAAAGCCGGCGCGGTCGAGGAGATCATCACCAACTCGAACCTCGAAACGATCGTCTTCGCCGGTGACGACCAGACCGACCTCGACGCGGTCCACCGCCTGAAGAAAATGCAGGCGGACGGCAAGATCAAGAACCTGATCATCGCCGGAGTCCAATCGGATGAAGGCCCGGACGAGCTGATCGAAACGGCCGACCTCGTCGTCCAGGAACCCGACGAGTGGATCGACCTGATCGTCGAACTGGCCGCGGAGGCCACAGGTGGCGAAAGCGCCGCGGCGTAGGGGCCGGCTTTGCCTTACGCCGAGCTCCTGCGTACATCCGTCTTCCTGAGTGCCGGTGGTGCGACGTCCCTCGCGGTGGTCGCGGTGATCGGTGCCCAGCGTGACTACAGCCCGGCCATCCTGATCGTCGGTGCGGTCTGGTGGCTGACCGCCGCCTGGATCGGCCTTTCGATGGGCCGGGCCGACAAGACCGAGGAAGACATTCGTGAGGTCCTCGCGAACTCGAAGTCGGTCCACCCGGGTGACAAGCCGGCACCGCTGTCCGACCCCGGCCGGATCGCCTGGGGCCGGCTCTGGCCGATACTTGCCGCGGTTGCCACCGCCGGCGGACTCGGCATCGTCTTCCCCGAGATCGCTGTGGTCGGCAGCGGTTTCGCCCTGTTGGCGGCGCTCGCCTGGCGTAACCGCGAGTCGGCGGTGCTGGCGATCGAAGGCCGGGATGGAGTCAGGTTCCTGGTCGAACCCGGTTCACCGTTCAAGCCGGTGAAGCTGATCCGCACCCCGGGCTTCAGAGCCTTCTAAACCTTCCACCAGCTGCCGGTGTTGAGGATGTCCTTGGGGCCAAGCCAGGCGCGGCGGGCGGTGGCGATCGCGTAGTCCATGTTGCTCAGGGTGCCGGTGCCGTGGGCGTCGGTGTTCAGCACGATCTTTACGCCCGCTTCTTTGGCCATACGGGCGTGGACGTCGTTCAGGTCCCGCCGCTGGGGGCTGCCGTTGATCTCCAGCAGGGTTTCGTTGTCGGCGGCTGCCGCAATCACCTGCTCGAGGTTCAGCGGGTAGGGGTCGCGTTTGTTGAGCAGGCGGCCGGTGGGGTGGCCGATGCAGTCGACCTGCGGGTTCTCGATCGCGGTGACCAAACGGCCGGTCATCTTCGATTCGTCGTTGGTGAAAGAGGTGTGGATCGAAGCGATCACCCAGTCGAGGGCTTCGAGCAGGTCCTCCGGGTAGTCGAGTTCGCCCTCGGGGTCGATGTTCACCTCGGACCCGGAGAGCAGCATGATGCCGCCCTCCTCCTGGGCATCGTTGAAAGCCGCGATCTCCTCGATTCGCTGCCAGAGACGGTCGGCCGTGACGTGGTTGCCGAAACCGTGGCTGGCCGAATGGTCGGTGATCGCCAGGTACTCGTAGCTGAGCGCTTCGGCGGCGGCCGCCATCTCCTCGAGGGTGTTGCGCCCGTCGGAGAGGGTGGTGTGGCAGTGGAGGTCACCCTTGATCATGTTGCGCTCGACCAGTTCCGGCAGCTTGCCGTCGCGGGCCGCTTCGAGCTCACCGCGGTTCTCCCGGAGCTCGGGTGGGATGTACTCGTAGCCGAGGCGCTTGTAGACCTCCGCTTCGGTGGTGAAACGTTCGGTCTTGCCGGTCTTGTCGTCTTCGATCCCGTTCTCGGAAACGTGGAGGCCCTCTTTGACGGCGAGGGTGCGCAGTTTCTCGTTGTGGGACGCCGATCCGGAGAAGTGCTGGAGCAGGTTGCCGAATGCGTCGGGCGCGACGATGCGTACGTCCACCCCGACGTCGGTGTGGGTGACCAGCTTGATGCCGTTGTCGCTCGGGTTGCCGCTCGAGGCCACGGCCTGGTGCCCGGCGATTTGGGCAGCAAGTTCCTTCGGTGAGTCCGAGGTTGCGATCAGGTCGAGGTCGTGGCAGGTGTCGGTCAGCCGGCGGGCCGATCCGGCGATCTCAGCCTTGTCGCAGCTCGGGTGTTCCCGCAGGGCTTCGACCAGTTCTTCGGCCAGCGGCAGGATCTCGTCGAGACGTTTGCGCTGCGGGCCTTCCGGTTCGGCTTCGAGTTTGTCGAGGCCGGCGAGGATCTTCTCTTCCTGTTTCGCACCCATGCCTTTGAGGGCCCGCACCTCCTGGGCTTCGGCGGCAGCCCGCAGGTCCTCCGGGGTGCTGATGTCAAGCTCGTCGTGGAGGCGGCGCACGGTTTTCGGGCCGATGCCGGGGATGCGGTTGATCTCGATCAGGCCGGCCGGCAGCTTTTCCTTGAGCTTGACCGCGGCCGGGATGCTGCCGGTCTCGACCAGCGCGATGATCTTCTCTTCGAGGGTCTTGCCGATGCCCGGCAGCTCGGTGACCGTGCCGTTGTGGGCCATTTCCTCAATCGAACGCCCTTCGTTGCGGATGGTCCGAGCCGAGTTATCGTAGGCCAGCACGCGGTAGCGGTCGGCCCCGTCCAGCTGGTAGAGGACGGAGAGTTCTTCGAGGGCCGCCGCGATCTCGGAGTTGGTCATGGCCCTAATTTACCCCGGCTCCCGAACGCCACCCATTCCGGCAACGATTTCGCCTGTTTACGAGTGGAAATCGTTGCCGGAGTGTCTGCTTTGGTCGGACTCAGCCCGCTGGGACGAACGTCTCGCAGCCCTGAGCAGACACGTGCACGACTGACCGGTACCATCGCCCGGTGTCTGAGTCCCCCCAATCCCAGCCGAACGAATCGGCCCGCGGCTCTGCCTGGGTGATCCTGCCGACCTACAACGAGGCAGACAACATCGCCGCGATGGTCGAAGCGGTCAAATTGAAGCTCACCGATGGCGACCGGATCCTGATCGTCGATGACAACTCGCCCGACGGCACCGGCCGTATCGCCGACGAGCTGGCCGGCCACGACGAAACCGTCGCTGTCCTCCACCGGGCGCTCAAGGAAGGCCTCGGGCCCGCCTACCTGGCCGGCTTCACCCGCGCCCTCGACGGCGGTGCCGAGCTGATCATTCAGATGGATGCGGACTTCTCGCATGACCCCGCCTACCTGCCCAGATTGATCGCCGGCTCCGAACTCGCCGACCTGGTGATCGGGTCCCGTTACGTGCCCGGTGGAGGCATCACCGAATGGGGTCAGGTCCGGCGCCTTCTGAGCCGTGGCGGCAGTATCTACTCCCGCGTCATTCTCGGAACCGAGGTCCGCGATATGACCGGTGGCTTCAAGTGCTTCCGGCGCGAGGTCCTGGAGACCATTCCCTTCGATCAGGTCGCCGCATCCGGATACTCGTTCCAGGTCGAGATGACCTACCGGGTGATCCAGGCCGGATTCGACGTGATGGAGGTGCCGATCACCTTCCGTGAGCGGCAGGCCGGTGTTTCGAAGATGAGCACCTCGATCGTCGCCGAGGCCGCCTGGAAGGTTCCGGCGATGCGTTTCGGCCGCAACAAGCCGCACTGATTCGAAGCTCGCGGTGCCCGGTGCGTTACCGTCTGGAAACACCCCCTTGCGGGGGGTCACTTCATTTTGTATAGTAGGTGGGCGAATACTTCGCAAAGATCTTCAAATCACGACCCAGGAGACCGAGATGGCAGACAAGCTCCCCCCAGTAACTGACGGCACTTTCAAGGCAGAAGCACTTGACACACCGGGCAATGTCCTCGTTGACTTCTGGGCCCCTTGGTGCGGTCCCTGCCGCGTTGTCCATCCGGTCCTCGAAGAGATCAACGAAGAGCGCGACGACGTCAAGATCATCAGCCTGAACATCGACGAGAACCCGCAGACCACAGCTCAGTACAAGGTCCTCTCGATCCCGACGATGATCCTGTTCAAGGATGGTCAGATGACCAAGAAGATCGTCGGCGCGATGCCCAAACGTCGCCTGCTCGCTGATCTCGAGCCAGTTCTTTAGCTCGGGGGCCGTATGCCTTTCGTTGAAATCAGCTGGTTCGAGGGTCGCACCGACGAGCAGAAGGCCGAGATTGCCAAGCGCATCTCGGAGGCCCTGATCGAAGTCGCCGGTGTGGCCCCCGACCATTGCTGGGTCAAGTTCGAAGATTCACCGAAGACAGATTTCATCATTCATGGCAAGTAATCCGATTTGACATTGGCGGCCGCTGCCAGCGGCAGCGCCTGCCAAAGCCAAACCGGATTTCGAAGGTCTGCCTGCTGGTCGAGAGCCCTGCCACCGATTCGCTTAGGTCCGTTTACGCGGCGAAAGCAGGTAGTGGCTGACCATCCAGTCGTTGCCTTCGTTCCAGCGCCAGATCTGTTCGGTTGAGATCAGGAAGAGACGCCAGGTGCCGAAGGCGCGGCGGGCAGCCTTGCGGTCGTAGACCGTTTCGAGTATTCGCATCGCCTGCTCCCGGTTGGCATCGAGCAACTCCAGCCACGCGGCGAGGGTTCTCGCGTAATTGATGCCGGAGGCAGCCCAGCGGTCCTCGACCTCGAGGTCATCCTGGAAGTGCAGCATGAGGTCATGGGAGGGCATGGTCCCGGCTGTGAAGAAACGCTCCGAAGCCCAGGTGCCGGCGAAACGG
>Ga0105046_10013703_pt1 | contig 12546 bp, 8 predicted proteins | sample MAT03_FD_78385 | JGI IMG/M metagenome (GOLD analysis project Ga0105046, IMG submission 78385) | Freshwater microbial communities from Lake Fryxell liftoff mats and glacier meltwater in Antarctica - MAT-03 (megahit assembly) | ecosystem: Environmental > Aquatic > Freshwater > Ice > Liftoff... | reverse complement strand
TGAGCTGTTTCATGAGTAACAACGTCGTTGAAAACGATGTCGCAATGATCGAGAAGTTGCGCGCTGCCCACCAGCGATTGAAGAAAGAAATCGGCAAGGTCATCATCGGGCAGGAACTCGTCGTCGATCAACTCCTGATGGCGATCTTCTGCCGGTCGCACGCCCTGCTCATGGGTGTGCCCGGCCTCGCCAAGACGCTCATGGTCTCCACGTTGGCCCAGGCACTCGACCTGAGTTTTAAGCGGGTGCAGTTCACGCCCGACTTGATGCCGTCGGACATCACGGGTAGCGAAGTCATCCAGGACGACCCCGTCACCCGCGAGCGGATGTTCAAGTTCCTCCCCGGTCCGATCTTCGCCAACATCGTGCTTGCCGACGAAATCAACCGCACCCCGCCGAAGACACAAGCCGCGCTCCTCGAAGCGATGCAGGAACGCAAGGCCAGCATCGGTGGCGTCGATCACCCCATGCGGAACCCGTTCTTCGTGCTCGCCACGCAGAACCCAATTGAGCAAGAAGGCACCTACCCGCTGCCCGAAGCGCAACTCGACCGCTTCCTGTTCCTCATCAAAGTCGATTACCCGACCGACGCCGAAGAAGAGCAGATCATGCGGATCGGCACTTCGGACACCAAAACGACTGTGTCGCCCGTGCTGAACGGCGAGGACATCATCGGCCTGCAACAGATCGTTCGTCGCGTGCCTGTGTCGGATAAGGTGTTCCACTTCGCCAAACGCATCACGCGACTGAGCCGGCCGGGCACCCCCGAGGCCGCCGATTTCGTCACGAAGTGGCTGACGTGGGGCGCTGGGCCGCGTGCCAGCATGAACTTGATCCTCGCGGCCAAGGCCAACGCCCTGCTTCGCGGCTCGAATCACGTCGCCGGCGACGATGTCGTGGCCGTCGCAACCCCGATCATGCGTCACCGGCTCATCCTGAACTTCGCCGCCCAGAGCGAAGGCGTGACCGTCGATGAGGTCATCCGCCAACTCGTCAAGAGCGCTGCCAAGGCTGTCGCCGTGTAGGCGTTTAAGGTTTAACGTTTAATGTTTAATGTTGAAGACATTTATCGTTGAAGGCAACGGGTGGTTATTCAAGGTATTTCTCGGTGCCGCGTTGAATGTTAAAGACAGTTATGCACACTGCGAATATGCCCTACGCGATGTATGTATTCAACGTTTAACGTTAAACGCCAAGGGTTTGAGGAGATCGACGCCTGGAAGAAGGCGCGAGAACTCAACAAACGAGTCTATCGCCTCACGCGAGAGGGCACGTTCGCCAAGGATTTCGGACTCTGCGATCAGATTCGCCGTTCCTGCGATTCGGTTATGTCGAACATTGCGGAGGGTTTCGAGCGAGAGAGTCGGAAAGAGTTTCTGCAATTCCTTTGGTACGCCAAGGGATCAGCGGGTGAGGTTCGGGCGCAACTCGTCGCGGCGCTCGACGCTCCCTACATCGACGAGCCTACCTTCGACGAATTGACCGCCCTTGCAATCCAGGTGAGTCAACTCATCGCCGGCTTAATCCGTTATCTGCAAAAGAGCGACGTTGCTGGTGTCAGATATCAGACCACCAACGACTGAATTTGTTCTGAACGGTTTTCAACGGTTTTCAATGGTTTTCGTCTTCAACGTTAAACGTTAAACTTTAAACGTAACTGCCATGCCAACGTATCTTCAACCCGATATCCTCGCCCGCGCTGAATCGCTGGGCCTCAAAGCCCGGCAGCTTGTCGAGGGCTTGCGCGTCGGCGACCACAAAAGCCCCTACAAGGGCTTCTCGGTCGAGTTCGTCCAGCACCGCGAGTATGTGCCCGGCGACGACATTCGGCACATCGACTGGAAAAGCTACGGCCGTAGCGAACGCTACACCATCAAGCAGTATGAGCAGGAAACGAACTTCGCCTGCCATCTGCTGTTGGATGCCTCGAACTCCATGCGCTACGGGGCGGGCGCGACCAACAAACTCGAATACGGCAAACTCCTCGCCGCGTCTCTGGCGTACATGGTCATTCGGCAACGGGACTCCGTCGGGCTGCGTATCTTCAACACGCAGGTCGTGAAGGAACTCCCCACCAGCGGCAACTTGCCGCACATCAACGCCATCACGCATATTCTCGAAGAACTGCAACCGCGGGACAAAACGAGCATCGGCCCGATGCTCGACATGGTAGCCGACCGCACGGGTCGCCGCGGCATCGTCGTGCTGATCTCGGACTGCCTCGAAGACATCGAACCAACCCTTGCCGGGTTGCGGCACCTCCGGTTTCGTGGTCACGAAGTCGTGCTGTTCCATGTGCTCCACCCTGACGAAGTGAAGTTCCCGCTTGATGGGAACATCCGGTTCATCGGCCTCGAAGGCTTTGAAGAACTGATGACGCGACCACACCTGTTGAAGCCCGCGTACCTTCGGATCGTGGAAAAATACCTCACCGAGTTGCGCCGCGGCTGCGACGGCAGTGGCGTCGATTACTTCCAACTGCTCACGGATAGGCCGCTCTCGAACGCACTCGCCGAGTACCTTGTCCGCCGACTCCAGACGGGCCGACGATGAGCGAACAAGCACCGGCCGAAGTTGTGGCGACTCCAACAGTGGCGCAAGCGCTTGCGCCACGACGGTGGTTGCGCCGTCGCTTCCCACTCGTCGCTCTTGCGAGTGTGGTCGGCTTCGCGGTGTGGTACTTCGCCATCCGCGAACCCGAACCGCGCAACGATTTCGAGCGATTCCAGGGCGATTGGAAGCTAACGAACAGCCGTCAAAACTCAAGTGACGCAAGTGATGCCGACGAAGCCGAAGTGCGGTCGGCCGTGCAGATAATCGGCGACCGCTGGCAACACCTTCCAGGGGGCAAGGCTTTCCGAATCACGCTGAACGAGTCAGCGAATCCGAAAGAGATCGACCTCGAATTACTCGACGTTACCGGGCTGAAGGGTGGCGCGGTCAAGATGCGAGGCGTGTACACTTTCAGCGACAACAAGACGGTTCGCGTGGGCGTAAAGGACGCCACGCAACCCCGCCCGAAGTCCCTCGACGATGCCGACGCGACCGACTGGGTTCTCACCAAGGTTAAACTGCCGCGAACACCCGACAGGAAGTGACGCCATGCGAACCGCCGCCCTGCTCTTCCTGATTGCCGCCGCCGTCTTGCTCCTGGGCAATTCCGGGTCGCCCGCATCCGCGGCACCCGTGCCCAAGCACTTGATGAAGGAACCGGAGAACACTGAACTCGCCAAACTTCAAGGCAAGTGGAAGTTTGAATCTCTGCGGATCGGCGGGCGGTCGGTGCCCAGGGGGCCTGGCCTGACACTTGAAATACGCGGCGACAAAGTGCTGTATACGTCGGGCGACTTGGTCACGACGGCCGACATCAAACTCGAAGCTGCGGATGGGGTCAAGTGGTTCAAGGCGACCAACTCGCAGAGGGTGGACGGGGACGGGAAGCCGATTGGTAAGGCAGAGGATGGCACCTACGGCTACCTGATCGATGGCAACACGCTGACCATGGCAATGGGTATCGAGCGAAACCAGGTTGACGCCGACCCGGCGAAGCCTACCGATAAAACGATCCTGATGGTGCTGACCCGCGCCAAGGACAAGAACTGATCCTGGAACCCGTTCCCCACGCAAGGTATTCTCAATGCGAACGCGATTCCTCCCCTTCCTGATTCTCGCCGCCGTCACCGGGTGCGGCACGCCGCAAGCCACGGGGCCGGCCGACATCGGACCCGGCGCGGCCGCCGACCGGGCCAAGATGCAAGGCGTCTGGAGCATCGAGTCATTCGACAACGGCGAACTCGACAAACTCACCCCGGAAGAGAAGACGAAGTTCCTCGACCAGTTCAAGAAAACCCGCCTGCAGTTCCAGAAGGAACTGTTCAGCATCATCGAGCGCGAGCAGCACTTCCAGTTCTTGTTCACCCTCGACACCACGCAGGACCCACGGGTGTTGCGCCTCACCGAACTGTACGACGATGGCTTGATGCGGGGCGGTTCCGCAAGTACCGCGCGATCCGGGACGTACCGAGGCACTGCGGGCAACGTCGGGACATACCGAGGCACGGCGGCGGGTAACATCGGCACGAGCAAGGGCGGCACTAGTTTCGGGACCAACAAGGGCGGCACCTACCGAACCGGCAGCGGCCGCGACGGCCCCGGCAGCGTCGATGCGGAACGGGTCGAGTGGATTTACAAGTTCGACGGCGACACATTAGTGATCGCGCTCACCAAGGGTTCCGACAAGCGACCGACCGAGTTCAAGCCCCAGGCCCGTTCGGGTGCAAATGGCGGCGTCACCGTCGTGAAGTTGAAGAAGACCGATGAAGCCTTCATCGCCGCGCCGACCGCACGCTACCCCGGCACCAGTACTTCGCGGTCCACGGCTGGCACCAAACGGTAACCCGGTTCGGCGCGAATGCCACACCGGAAGGTCGTCCCCGTTGGGGGACAACGCTAAACTCCACGCGGCCGAGAATGACACATAGCCAGTCTGCCCTGCTCGTGGCAAACCGGCGACCTTACGGTGCGCCGCTCACCGTGAAGGCTCACCGTGGCCTTGGCCCGCCGTGCTCGTGGTGAGCGGCCGATAGACTCAAACTGTGTGTCAGTTTCGGCCGCGTGAAGTATAAACGAACACTGCTCAGTGTCTCATTCGACAGACCAAAGACGAACTCCGACACCGCGATCAGCCCACCGATTTACTCAGGTTCCCCGCGATGCAACTTCTGGCCCCGATGATGATGTTCGGCGCGCTTGCGGTCTCCATTCCGCTTGCCCTCCACTTCTTCTACCGCGCGCGGTACAAACCGCTGCCGTGGGGCCCCATGAAGTTCCTCAAGGAGGCCATCGAGCAGACGAGCCGGCGCGTCAAGTTCCAGGAATGGGTTCTCCTCGCGCTGCGGTGCCTTGCGATCCTCCTGCTGGCGCTGGCCATCTCCCGGCCGGGTTCCGATTCGGCCACGACTTCCGCACGCGGCGGAGCCATCGACGCCGTGTTCGTCTTCGACACGTCGTACAGCATGGCGGCCTCCGACGGCGAGAAGACCAGGCTCCAACGCGCCAAGGAAGCCGCGCTCGCGGTTCTCGACACACTCCCCGCGAAGTCGTCCGTCAAAATCCTCGGCTGCTCCGGCGTCTCCGTGAAAGAGGCCAGCTATCTTGGGCCGACAGATCCCTTGAACATCGACCAGGCGCGAGCAGTGATTGGCACCATCGAAGTCACAAGCCTGGCTTCGGACCTGCTTCCGGGTCTCAAGACGGCGCTGGAAGCCGCCACGGCCGGGTTGTCGCCCGCCAAGGAAATCTACGTTTTCACCGATTTGCAGAAATCCGCTTTCGAGGCTCAAGAAGGGGCCATCAAGGCGAAGTGCGCGGAGATCAAGGCCATCGGTAACCTCGTATTCGTGCGCTGTGGCAGATCGGATAGCCGCCCGCGGAGCGTCGCAGTTATGGACGTCAGTTGGAAAACGGACATCCCGCACACGAAGAGCCGCGTACCGTTCGTCATCACGCTCAAGAATACTGGCAAAGAGGCGGCCAAGGGCATCAAGGTGAACCTGACCCTCGACGGCAAAGCAGTCGAGAAGGACGCCGTGCAGGTGGATGAGATCGAACCTGGGAACCAATTCCCGGTCACGCTCACGGCGAGTCTCGATACCGCCGGCGTCCGCGTTGTGGGTGTGCGGATCGATAACGACGGCATCCCCGGCGATAACGTGCTGTTCAAGACCATCCTCGTCCGCGAGACAGTCAAGATACTTCTCGTGGATGGCAACCCCCGGCCGGACTACCCCACCGAAGCGGGCGACCACTTCGTCAAGACCTCGTTCGCCGGCCCGCTCAAGGAATACATCGAAACCGAGTCGGTGCCGGCCAGCGAAGCGGGCAAGAAAGACCTCAACGGCAAGGACATCGTGTATTTGCTTAATGCGCCTGTCCGGGAAGCAGACCCCCTTCAAGGTTTGTCGGCTGAGTTCATCGCGGACCTGGCCAAATTCGTGAAGGACGGCGGCGGGTTGGTGATCTCGTGTGGCGAACTGGTGAACGCCGCCGCTTACAACAAAGTCCTCGGTTCCGGCGGGGCGGGGTTGCTCCCCTTCGACCTGAAGGAAGTGCGGTACGCCGTCGATCAAACGTCGCGCTTCCACCCGGCGGCCGACAAGGTCGAAGAGTCGTCGTTCCTCGCGCCGTTCCGCAAGTCGCCCTACGCCGACTCGCTCGAAAAAGTCTCCATGTTGCGGATGTTCGAGGTGGTCGAGCCGGGGCCGGGTACCGTGCTGGTCCGCACGCCCGAGAACCGGCCTTACGTCGCCTCGCGGGTGGTCGGTAGCGGCGAAGTGGTGCTCGTCACGGGCGCGCTCGACGAGTCGTGGGGCAACTTCTCGTCGGACCCCGGGTCGTTCCACATCCCCTTCGCGCTCGCCACGGTCACCCACCTCACGGGCCGCAAGATCGTGGGCGGAACGGTGATTGCGGGCGAGTCGCTGTCGTGGACACCCCTCGAAGGCCCACGCCCCGCCGGGTTGCGGCTCGGCCTCTCGCTCCGCGATGCCCCCGAAGCCGGAGGTGTGATCGTCGATAACGTCGTGAAAGACGACGCGAACACGGACGGCGTGGCCGTGCCCCTGCCTCAAGATGTTATCACCGAAATCGACGGGAAGGCCGTCAAGAACACCGAAGATTACTTCGCGGCAACGGCGGAACTGAAGACCAACACGAACATCGGTGGCGTTGCCCTCCGGCAAGGCGCTAAGGTGACGCTGAAACTGCGGACGCGGACGCCTTACGAGTTGGTTCGCCCCGCACAACCCGGCGAAACGCTCCGCCCTCGTGATGAACTCGATGTGATCGAATCGAAAGACGGGAAGTTGCGCACGGCGACCGCGAACGCCACCTCGCTTGCCGGCGTCTTCAACATCGTCCTACGAGGCAAAGCGGACGATTCCGGCGTGGTGTTCACCGTGAACCCGGACCTCCGCGAGACGGCGGACCTGGAACTCGCCACCGACGAGAACCTGACAAGCCGGCTGGGGTTCAAACCCGCGATTATCAACGCCGGGGCCGGCACCGAAGGAGCCGTGAACGAACTCCGCACCCAGAGCGAATGGACCGAATGGGTGCTGCTCGCGGTATTGCTGTTGTTGCTGCTCGAAGCCACGTGGGCGTGGAGTTGCGGCCGGGCGTGGTGAAGCGGTTCGAGGCGAGCGGGGGACGTAAGTCCCCTGTTCTGAATCGCCGCGAATCACAAAGTAACACAGAACAGGGGACTTACGTCCCCCGCTAGTAACACAGAACAGGGGACTTACGTCCCCCGCTCGCCCTGGTGCGAGACCGCAGATCGCCGGATTGCCATTCCTGAGAGTCGTTCATGCAAACGGTCTTCGCCTTGGTACCCCTGTTCGCCTCGGAACTCGACATCGACCGGGGCTGGTTCCCGTGGCCGGTGGCGCTCGTTCTGGGCATCCTCTCGGTGGCCGCCGTCGGGGCGCTCTACGTCCTCGAAATCGGCCGCATCGGGGTTGCCGCTCGCGTGGCGATGGCAGTAGTGCGCGCGGCTATCGTGCTGGTAGTGGCCGCCCTGCTCCTGCGGCCCGTGTGGGTCACCGAAGAGAAGGGATCGAAGCCGCGGCCCATTGCCGTACTCATCGACATTTCCCAGAGCATGGACCGCGACGACCCGCGACCGAATAACGACGATCAGTGGCGAACCGCGCTCGCGTTCGGCCTCACCGACGCCGACAAGGGGTTGCCCCGCGACCCGGTCTTGTCGCTGATCCCGCGTGAGAAGTTGCCTGAGAAACCGAAGCGCATCGACGTGGCCCGCGCCGCGCTCACGAACCCGAAGATCGACTTCTTTAAGCGGCTCGCCAAGGCCGGCCCGCTTGAGATATTCACCTTTGGCGAGAACCGTATCGGCCGCGACGCCACGAACGAGGAGTGGCTGAAAACTGTCGCTGCTAACGAACCACGCACTGCGCTCGTGGAGTCCGCCTTCTCGCTCCTGAACCGCGACGACACGGACGCACCGGCGGCGATTGTCATTGTCACGGATGGGCGTGAGAACACCGGGCCACGCAGTCTGGACGACCTCGCCCGCGAGTGCAACCGCCGCAAGATTCCGATTCACATTTACGGTGTCGGTAGTTCGGCTTATGGGCAACTCGAAACGGCCTTCGGTGGTGCGGCGTCCGACAAAAATGCGGGTGTCACCCGCGCTGGCGCTGATATCGATGTCCCCAACACCCTGTTCGTGGACGACGTGGCCGCCGTCCCGGTTCGCTACACGGTGAAGGGCGTTCTCGAAGGCACCGCGACGGTTGTGCTCAAGTACGGTGAGCGCGTCGTGGACACCAAGAAGGAAACCTTCACGCTGACCGCCGAAGAGATGAAAGCCGGGAAAACCTTCACGCAGGTGATGAAGTTCGTGCCCACCAAGCAAGATGCCGCCTCCCCGAAGCAGGAGTACAGCGCAACCGTGACGCTCACGTCGGGTGGCGGCGCGGGGTCCGACACAGTGACGGCGCAGATATCCCGCCCCGCTCAGGTCGTGGACCGCAAGTTGAAGCTCCTGTGGGTCGATTCCAAACCCCGCCGCGACTTCGAGTTCTTGCAGCGGAGCCTCCTCCGCGACCGCCGCATCGACGCCAAGTTCTACCTCACCGAAGGCGACCGCGCCGCCATGCGTTCCGGCCCGCCGTGGATGGTGGACTTTTCCCGCGAGATCGATGGTACGCTGAACATGGACAAGGACGAGTTCCGCAAGACGCTCTTCGCGTTCGACTTGCTGGTTCTCGGCGACGTCCCCGGCAAATACTTCAACACCGAGCAACAGAAGATCATCAAGGAGTTCGTGATCGAAGGCGGCGGATTGATCCAGATTGCCGGGCGATGGCACGCACCCGCCGACTTCGCCAACGACAAGACCGCACCGCCAACCGCGCCGAAGAACCCCATTTCCGAGGTGTTGCCGGTCGAATTCGACAAGGTTCTCTTCTCGATCGAAGTGCCCGAGTCGCCGACCGGCTTCGTGCCGGTCCTCTCGGCGGCCGCGGCTCGCACGCAGATTGTTTCACTCGAAGACGACTTGCAAGACAACGCCGACACGTGGGGCAAACCTGGCCCGCCCGCCGTCAACCCCAGCGATAAGCAACTTAAGCCGATGTACTGGTACTACCCGGTCACCAAGGTGAAGCCGGCCGCCGACGTGTTCCTCACGCACCCGACGGCCCTGATGGCTGACAAAAAGCCGATGCCGTTGCTCGTCGGCCATCACTTTGGTAAAGGCTATGTGCTGTTCGTCGGGTTCGACGACACCTGGCGTTGGCGGTTCAACAACCAGGATCGCCTCTCGGGTAAGTTCTGGACACAGGCCATCTACACCGCCGGCGTTCCGCGAATTGTCGGCACGAAGCAGACGCAAATTTCCAGCAACGCACTCGCGCCGGTCAAGGGCACGACGGGCGAAGTGTATGTGCGTGTGTTCAACGAGAGCTTCCAGCCGTTCACAGCTGAGGAGATCGAAGGCACCCTTGAGAACCTTGATGCCGACCCGAACGCATCGGATCGCTTCGTGACTGTGAAGTTCCGCAAGGTGGGCGGTGCGGATGGCGAGTATGTGACTTCCCTGGCCTACAACAAGGTCGGGCAGTTCAGGCTCAAGGTGGACCCGAAGAACAAAAGCCCAGCCGAGTTGAAGTACACCGTAGTCTACCCCGACACGCACGAACTCGCTCCCGGCGCGCTCGACGAAGACGCCATGCGGAAGTTGGCCCGCGACTCCCGCAACGGTGGCGACGGCGGCTTCTACCGCGAGGAAAACCTCATCACGCTGCCCGATGAAGTGAAGCCGCTCGCGTTGTCGTTCTCTCACCGCCACGAAACGCTGCTCTGGAACGAGTACGCCATGATCCTGCTCATCGTGCTGCTGAGTTTGGAATGGCTCCTGCGGAAGCTGAACGGCTTGAGTTAGGCGTCAGGCGAGCGGCGGATGTCAGTCCGCTGTTCCAAGTGCGTAAGAACAGTGGGCTTACGCCCACCGCTCGCCAATAACCAATTTGTGACCATCCAACCAGATATCATCCATGAAATCGGTACTCGGACAACTCGGGCGGTGGCGCTTCCTCGAACGACTCATTCGGGTCGCGTGGGGCGGTGCGAGGTTGGTCGCCATCGTCGCTACCGTGCTCGCGGTCGCCTGCGTGGCGGACTGGATCATCGACCGCCATTCCGGGTCGCCGGCGTGGCGGAAGTTCTTCCGGTCGTTACGGGTGTTCGCCCCATCGGACCCACTCTCCGAAGGTGCGACCCCGTTCGGCCTGCGCGTGGCGATGAGCATTCTCCAAATCGCCGTGGCGGGCTTGCTGGGGTATTTCCTGCTCGTGCGGCCGTGGCGGCGCACTCCGCCGGTGGACGACCTCGCCGTCCAGGCCGAGAAGGCGTTCCCGGCGTTCGATCACCGGCTCGTCACGGCCATCCAGTTGAACCGCGAGACGGCCAAGACCGCCGGCATGTCGAAGTCGCTCATCGCGGAAGTGACCCGCGAAGCCGGTGAGATCGCATCGCGCCACAATCTCTTGAAGCTCGTCGATTATCGTCGCCTGCTGTGGGCACTGATCGCGGTCGCGCCGGTCGCCCTGGCTTGGGGGGCTTTCGGAACGTCCCGGCCAACGCTCGCCACCGTTCTCGTGAAACGACAAGCGCTGAAGGATGCCGAGTTTCCCCGAAATGTTAGTTTGGAAAACGCCACGCAAGACGTGATGGCGACCGGCGCACCCGCCAAGGTTCGTATCAAGGCGACGTTCGAGGAGCCGGACGAAGAGGTGATGAAGCAAGGCGGCGTCGTGCGAATCATCGTCAAGGGGCAACCGGAGGACATCTACACCCTCAGTTACGAGGGCGAAGCCGAGCCGGGTTCCGCGTATTTCGCGCTCGATTTACCAACGGGGTGGACGCAAGATTTCAGCTTCGTGGCCCGCGTGGGCGACGGCCGCACCAAGACCCCCGGAACGGTCACATTCGAGGCTCCGCCACAACTCGGCCCGAAGATGGAAGGGGTCGAGCCGCTGACTGCCGACGAGATTCTGCCTGTGTATCTCGGCAAAGACCCAGATGGCTACCGCTACGTCCGCAAACCTGCCGGCGCGAACCGGGGCGAACTTGGCGACGTGCTACCCGGTTCGGTGGTTGCTGTGGACGCCAAGTTCAACAAGCCCGTGAAGACGGCCCGCCTCATTCCCATCGAGCGCACGGGGCGAACGTTCCGACTCTTCGGCATTCCCATTGAACTGGGCGAGCCGCGGTTGTTCGGCATCACGCTCCGAGCCAATGACATCAAACTATTCGGGATCATCGTGAAGCCCGCGCAGGCCCGACGGATCACGCTGGCCAGCGTCTGGGATGGTGCGAAGGAACGCGATCTGTACAAACTCGCGCCCATCGAGACAGGGGATGGCACGCCGGATGCGTTCCAGAGCGCGACCTGGCTCTTCAACGCATCGCCGCGCCTGATCGGCTACAAGATCGAACTGGAAGATGGTCGCGGCTTCACGAACCCCGTCTCGATTCGGCGGAACATTCGCATGTGGGAAGACCGCCCACCCGTCGTCGAATTCAAGGTCGAGTCCACCCGCCACCCGGACCCCGAAGATTTCTACGGCAAGGACAATCCGAAAATCTACGAGTGGGACATGGCCGTCGGGCCTGACGGAGTCGCGCAAGTGGTGTTCCTGGCTCGCTCCGATGTCGGGCTTCGTGCCGCGAACATTCGTTACCGCGTTATTCCCAAGGGTGTCCAGTTCGATCAGTACCCCGAGGACTACAAGCGAATCCAGCACCCGCGAGACGATCCAAACCTGATCGTTTACAACCGCCTCCCGCTGACTCGCTTCGTGGGCGACCCGGTGAAACTGAACCTCGGGCAGTTCGACGCCGACCTCGGGTTGTTCCGTAACTCGTTCAAGGATGTGACGAAGATCGAACGGAACCGGGTGAACACGCAGTTCTACCCGTTCCCATCGCGCGACCCGGCCAAAGAACCGGGCGAGTTGGTGGCCGGCGGTCGGTACAACTTCCAGGTCGCCGGGTTACAGAAAAAGTTTCCGGACGGCACAACCGCGAAACTCGAGATCGGCGACACGGTTGAAATCTACGTCGAAGTGTACGACAAACTCCCCGGCCCCTATGGTGTCCCGGAACTCACCCGGCCCGCAGGTTACACCCGCGAAGCGAAACGCAAGACCGTGCTTTCCGACGCTGACACCGGGGCCGCGATCCAGGCCCGCGACGACGCCCAAAAGAGGCTCCAGGACAAACTCCGCGACCTCGCCGCGGACCAAGCCAACGTGTTCAAGGCACCGAAGAAATGACGTTGTGATAGTTCCGGTCAGAACGGGATTGATTCCGGAATGGTTCCGGCCGAAAAGAAATGATTCCGGTCAGAACGGGATTGATTCCGGAATGGTTCCGGCCGAAAAGGATTGATTCCGGTCAGAATGGGATTGATTCCGGTCAGAATGGGATTGATTCCGGTCAGAATGGGATTGATTCCGGACG